>Ga0075012_10003356_pt1 | contig 15344 bp, 21 predicted proteins | sample All_14_2_FD_71474 | JGI IMG/M metagenome (GOLD analysis project Ga0075012, IMG submission 71474) | Freshwater microbial communities in response to fracking from Pennsylvania, USA - Allegheny Zone_MetaG_DW_15 | ecosystem: Environmental > Aquatic > Deep subsurface > Groundwater > Drilled... | reverse complement strand
GAACTCTCGCTTCGGGTAAGAGCAGAAGACAGGGAGGTCGACATCCTTAAGGACGCCAACCAGCTCGTTTAAGGACATCTTCTCACTGTGAAGGATGTCCAGGGTGATTTCATTCCCGTGTCCTTTGTTGTTGCTCTCAGAAGGATTCTGATCAAGATCGAGAATAGCCAGTTGTCGCATGGATCTCTCCTCAATTCTTGACAACAGTGAGATGACTGCGGCTTCGAGGCGCTTGCTCGTCAGGATCCATGGGAAGTTCGGCCTGAGGATTCTCGACATGACGAATAACCTCTGCTGCAGAGGTACTATCGAGAGGACGCAGGATAATCCGACCCACCAGAGGGGAGGTAATCAATGAACATGGATCATAGATCACCGCCATGGCCTCAGAGTTAGCAGCGCCGATACCAAGAAGATCGCCCATGAAGATGAATACGTTTTGTTCGACCTTGTTTACACGGGTGGTAAACGACAGCATGTTGTTTTCATAGCTGAGGAAACGGATGGCTGCCGACGACAGGTTCAGTGTTACGATACCGGTTGGGAATGCCTTGGGGTCTGGGTGATGGATAGCGTTCTTGAAGACCGGATTGTCCTTGATGAAGCGCTCGGTGGCCATGACGTATACGTGCGGCTTCTCGCCGATATTCTCGATCTGGTCAATGATGGAGACCAGAGTGTCAAAAGCGACCTTTGCGATGTCAATGTCTTTCATTTCTTCACGTCTCTTGGATTTATACAAAGATAAGCTGGATTGGTATCATCCCGTAGCGCTATCAGGAACTTCGTACGCTCACGTTTAGCCTTGATTGGATACTCGTATAGCCGGATATCGGAATCCTTCGAATAGAGCCCATTCAGGAGCTTACTGGGGTGCTTACCGAGGGGTAATTGGGAGAGTTGTTTGTCGACGTCCCGACTGACGGTTTCACTCTGACCTAAAAAGAAACGACCAGTCGCTACGTGCTCTAGCACGTAGCAACCCTGATCCACAGTTTCACTGCGTTTACTTCGGCCAGAGGATGAATGCAGCCACTTGACGACATTCATCGCGGCTTCACTCATGACTCACTCCTTCGGGGCCATGACGATCGACAGATGGGGTTTGAACGTCCGTGTATATGTCAGCACGCTCATGGTGATCGAACCCGGAATGGTATCGACGTTCTCGATACCTCGTGCAGCACGGTATTTGTTACCGAAGAACGCAATGCACTGATGCATACCTTCTTGTGCGCTCTTGTACGTCGGGAATGCCATGGCCTCCTCTGGATTCTCGGTGGTCAAGATATCGGAGATATTGATGGCTGTGGCGTAGGTGCGTTTCTTACCGTCTTCGTCGAGTGCTAAGATGATGCTTTCCATGGATGTCGCCCCTATTGCCATTTGTCAGTGATTGCTTTCAAGTTCTTGTGTTTCATTACCGCTTCGTTTCGGGCGTCGATACTCTGGATAAGTGCCAGTTCACGACGCATGTGGAGAATGGATTGCGCATCCTCCGGAGACAGAATGTTCCCCTGTTCGACTTTGTACTTCAGATCACTGAGATTTTCCAACATCTCGTAGACACTGCTGTCGAGGTCTGCCATTTGGTGTTTCGCCTTGGTTATGGTTGTACTGAAGAGAGGGAGAGTCTTCATGACTCTCCCATAGATTGCTTAACGGCAGAAGCCAGCGTAGTCAATTACTGCCGCGGCTTTCTTCGTGGTGATGACGTAGGTGTCTGCAGGATTGAGCATTAGAATTCCTCGCTCACCCAGGTCACTGAACTTACCCCACCATTTTCCGTCCGAAGTGAGACCCACCACAGTAATGACATCTCCTTTGATGTCAATTTGGGTTTTCTCACTGACCTCGCCTTCCTTACGGAACTCGATACCGAAGAACGAATGCTTCATGTACGAGAATTCACGCCGGCCCGTGATCTCGATTCCGTTTCGCTCGTCCACATAGGAACATGGACGATAATCGGTATAACGAACAGGCTGGATCTTACTGTATTCCCAGCATAGATAACCAATCACCCCACCAATGATCAGTACCACCAGCGTCATAATTACCATGTAGGTACGCACGGCAGCTTTCTTTATGTTGTTAACTCGTTTAGCCAGTCTTTCTTTGGCGAGGGTACCTGCGTCATCCCCTGCATCAGAACCGTTGAAACGAAGCTTTGCCAGATCAGCCGCATCCATCATGTCTTCTTCACGGATAGGCGATTCAACATTTTGCTTAGACATCGATATTCCCCTTAGTGATACAACGTTAGAGTTTCGTTATTACACACGTATAATGTATCGTCTTAATATTTTTTAATAGGAAGTCAAAATAAAAAGGCACACTAGACCGGAATGATCCGGTCTAGTGTTTAGTACGAATCACTAGCGGTAACCCAGGTCGGTAAACGCATTGCCAGAGTCTTCCGCGGTCTGCGGAATCTCAATCGGTTTCTTAAGTTCTTTGCCAACTGATTTAGTGGCAAGGAGTCGTTTCATCCAATCAACATTGAAGCCGACAAATTCACGTTTGCCTGAGAAACTTACGACACCGCGTTTAACATTCAGGTTGTCCAGGAACATCCTTGCCTGAATTTGATTGTTGAGAATGATGTAGTAAACCTGGTTAGGTTCGTTCATGAATAGATGAACTATAGATTCAAACTTCATCGGACTGACACACTTGATATCTCTGGCGATAGCCAGTGCTTCTTCATGACTGTCTGCAACGATGATGTTAATGCCGTTTGTTTTCATGAGTGATATCCCCATTGAGATTGGTGACTACGACCAGTACCATCATGTATCGTCCAGTGGTTTTTGAATAAGATGCTGACTTGAAAGACGGAATAAAGACCAGGGGTATCACCCCCTGGTCTCCTTTTCCGTACAGGCGCCGTTGGTGCGCAGCGAGTCTCCCGACGGGCTATCGCGCAACCGGGTAACACTAGGCTGGATCACCCCCTTATGTGCAGTCGAGACTGCCTGTACATATAATGGGATTGAAATTGCCGTGTTCATCACCTCTACAATGTAGGGCTATAATTCTTTTGAATTGGGAAATTACGCGACTGTGGGGTCAAATGATGTGTGACAGGTTAACTATACGAAACTTTTACTGAGTCTCGTTGGACCGTCCGCCAATCCTTCCCCATCAGGTACCTTGACATGTATAACGTATCGATGCTCGCAAAAGATCAGGTCCTGGCCCTGATCAATGATGAAAACCTACTCAACCTCACATTCGACAGTGTTTCCTTCGGTGTGCCGACTGCTGCTCCGGGCGAGGCACCAGAACGCGATACCGAACTGGTAATCGAAGGTATCCCCGGTAAGGGGTATAAGGGTACCACCACCCTGTTGTACAACCGTATTCCACTTCAGGCGTTCGAAGACGCTGTCCCATCGGCCATCCAGGTCGAAGGCGACATCACCCTTCAGAACATCCTGAATGGTTTCAATGCCTTCTACGGCTCCAACCTGCAACTGGATGACATCCGTAACGACCTGACCATGCCGGCGGAGCTGACCAGCACCCCTCAGCAGTGGACCATGATCGCTGCTGCTGGCTCCTATGCCTACCGCGGTCAAGTCGTTCTCAGCATCCAGGCCGCTGACGTGGATCTGGCTGTTGCCGTCACCAAGCCTGTACTGGATGGTCTGACCCTGACGATGTAAGCATCTGCTTACCGCTGGGTTAGGTCTTCCTTTCCCAGCGGTTATAGCTTCCTCTTAAGGTGAGTCTATCATGCAGCAATATCAACAACGTCCCGAGCAACAATTGAGGGATCTCCTCAACCAGACCAACACCCCTGAAATCGAATTCACGGCCACTAACCTCATTTTGGGTAAACCAAGTGATCTACTGGGGTTCGGTAATGCCAACACTCAGTTGAATGTTCGAGGTGTGGCTGGCGAAGATTACAAGGGGCAGGTCAAAGTTTACTACAACCGCCTTGATCTGGGCGTCCTGTTTGGTGGCAATTACCGCGCCGAGTTCAGTGCCCTAGGACAGTCATCTCTGCACAGGCTGTTGCCTGAAATCAGTAAAGCCTTGGGCATCACCCTGACTGAAGACGATCTGGTCAACATTGACCTCAAGCTTCTCGGTACTGGTGAGCAGGTTCTGATTGAACTGGAAGCAAAACCGGGTTCGATTGCCTATAAAGGATACACCACAGTCCTGTTCAATCGCAGGCAGTTGATGTTGACAGATGTCATCCAGACGCGTGCAGTGGCCAAGCTCACCCATCCAGATCCAGTGTTGGACGGGTACCGGAGCGCTGGGTTGACCACGTGGGGGTTGGACTTTACCCTTATTCGCCCTCAGTTAAGAGTCAGTCCTAACGGGGCCTATTACCGTGGAAACTGGACAGACCATGCTGGGCTTCGAGCCAAACTGCAAGAGCTGTACAACATTGCCGACTGGCCAGCCATTGACGCATCGTCGACCTCCACCGATTCGGTCAAGGTCTACGAGACCAAGTCTCTACCAGATGCTAACCGTAACTTCTCGCACGTTGCTGTACAGACTGGCATTCGAAGTAACGGCTTTTCTGGTACCGCGTACTTTCATTACAACATCTAATCGGAGTTTTACTCATGTCTCTTTATAAGGACCCAGTAACAACCCTGCTGGGTGTGATTGCCCAAAACAACGGGATTCAGCTGAGTCCTGAAGATTATGACTTTGAGAATCCGACGGTCAACACCACCGGAACCAATCCAGGGCAAAACACCTACGTCACCGTCACCGCCAACAACAACGTCGCCCCTTATCAGGGTTCGGTACAGATCTTCTATAACCGGTTGAACCTGGCTGACCTTCCAAAGCTTGTGACGCTGAGCATTCAGGCGCCCGAGTTCAGCAACTCTCACGATATCCTGCCATACATCAATGAGCGTTTCGGTCTGAACCTCGAGCCGAGCGATATCGTGCTGGTAGACGCGGTGGACATGGTGACCTATAAGACCGTCACGCTGACGGCTGAGGAAACCAGTCTGGGCTGGATCGGGACAGTGGATGTTTCTGTCAAACAGGGTGACATCCCACTGGAGAACTACCTGGTCAACACGGCGCTACCTGGGTTCCAATACCCGACTCAGTACGCCACCCTGCCCTTTGCGCAGTTCTACAGCTACTGGCGTGATTTTTCCGAGCATGCCGCTTATCTGAAGACCCTGGTCGCAGGCCAACCCATCCCGGCAGAGCTGGCGACGATCCTGACCGACATCACAGGCGACACTTGGGCCCATACCGGTTACAGTCAGTTCAGTCTGGGGGGTGCAATCATCAAGTTTGCAGGTTCGACTGCAGAGAACGGTCTGTTCAACGACAACTACGATTACGGACTGATTGTGGGTCTTGACCACAACGATGCATTCGGAATCAGTGGGGATCTTATCATCCACTTCAGCGATCCGGTCGACCCGTTCGCTCAAGCTTAAGTGAGGTGATCTGATGGACGGACGTCTTAAAGTTCTGCAACTGGTCAATGAGCAGAACGATCTGCGCATCCCTGTAAGGCTCGATAACGTCGAGATGGCAACACCCGTGGCTAAGGCCAGCGGTGGAGTGAGAAATACCGGTGTGGTGCTCTCAGGCATCGTAGGGAAGGGATACAAGGGTGAGGTAGAGATCCTCTTTGATCGGCATGACCTTTCTGCCTTGTTTAATGGTGACGGAGTCGCGGCGAAAGCCCGGACCAACGGAACCATCAACCGAGACTGGCTGCTAAGTCACCTGAATAACAAGTACGGCTTATACCTCGAGCCAGTCGATATCCAGGAACCGGTAATCCCTGAGTTCGATACCCTTGAAACCACTCAATTGATTGAGATCCAGGTCAAGGACAACTCGTGGAACTGGATGGGTCGGGTGGTGGTCGAGACCACGTACGGTAACCCTCTGCTGGAAACCGTTGTTCTGGTTCGGTTATTGCCTCTGCTTGATCATCCGACCGACCTCAAGATTCTAGGATCGAACCGTCGGTATGGGTACATGTCCACGTATAACTTCGACTTTACCGGCTATAAGAAAGATCTTCAGATTGACCCGAAAACAGGCCGCTGGGCGAACTTCAGCCGCGTACTTGAAATCGGTGCCAAAGCCGGACTGCCGTCATGGAATAATAACTCCGTGGTGGATCGGGCGACGAGCGAGATCGCTAACGCCAATCCGAAGTTCCAACGTGTGATGATCCAGACGTACGCCACCGGTGGGGTAATGGGACCGCTGTATTTCCATTACGATCTGGACTGGTAAAGTCTCCCAGTTACTTTTCATGAAAGGGTTAGCGCATGGCTATCTATACCAAAACGGCCAAGCAGATGCTGGTCGATCTGATTAACGAAGGGAATCCCAACCTCCCCTTCCCTATCAATGACACTGATTTTGATTTCACCCTGCCTGAGACGATCACCGATCCAGGCAATGGCCACAACACCAAGATCCGGGTGATCGCCAAACCGAACACCAACTACATTGGCAACATTGTAGTGACTTACCGGCGGTTGAATGTGGGCTTTCTTTTCCGCAACATGACGCTGGAAGTGCAGAAGTGGGTGGCGAATAGCGGTCAGGCGAGCGGCAACCTGATCCAGATCGATACCTTACTGCCACTGTACTCTGAAAAGTACGGCATACCGTTCACAGTGGGCGAGTGGAATAACGCGTGGTTGACGGGCTATAACGGTATCCGGGGAGACGCGTTTACCCTTTCTCCCACGAGCAGTAACTTGGTTTTTATCGGAACCATTCAGGCCAAATGGTTCGTAGGCGAACGAACACTGGAATCGTTGCTGCCAGTGGATGTGATGGGTGGACGTCTCTATCCGGGCGGTAACAACCTGGACGATCCGGCGCACAAGTACTGGGTCACACCAGATAGCTTTAACATGGACTTTACAGAACACAAGGATATCTTGAGACATACCTACATCACTGGCTATTTCTTAGGGTATAATCATTCCAGCATCGCCCCGTTCCAGCGTCAATTCATAACCGATGTCTTGTCTAAAGTGGTACCGAGAGAACATCCGTTAATCGACAAGACTAATTACGTGGCAGATACTAGCGTTTCAACCTCGGCTGGAATTGCCAGTAACCAGGCTGACTACGGGTACAAAGTGGCCCCCCTAGGCCTTGGCGGTCTACAGCCCACACTGTACGCTCTACCTCATGCTGCTGTGCCGGAAGCCAACTCGGAATTCTTCAACCGAGTGCTCGTCTTTACCCTCCCAGACGATTGCCCATGGGGTGCGGGTAAGCTCTACTTCCACTTTAACGTATAACGGGGTTTTGACATGACTATTCATCGTACTGCCAAACAGAGCTTGGTCGAGTACATCAACAGCGCCAACAGCGCCGCTCTGACGGTTGATGAGCTGGACTTCGGTCTACCCACCCCTATTGCAGGAACGTGGCGTGAAGGTCTGATCGACCGCAATACCGCAATCAAGATCACCGCCAAAGAGGCGTCCTCCTTTCAAGGCAGCAGGGTCATCTGTTACGACCGGTTGAGGCTGGATGATTTTAACAAGCTGATCCCCCTGTCCATCAAGAACTACTTGCCGGACACGACCCATGACCTCATCAAGCCCCTGAGACTTCGTTACGGCATCGTCCTTGACCCCGATGAGTTCATCGATGAACCCCTGCCCGAAATTGGCGATGTGCCAGTGGCGTGCGTACTCCGGGCTCAACCACACGCAATCGGCTGGCTCGGTCAAGTTGAGATCATGGTCCAACAAGGTGATGCTGTTCTAGCCGATCACCTGACCACTACTCAGCTCCCAGGCTTTGACTACCCGGTCGAAGGTGACGGTGCGCAGGGGTCTGCACTGACCTATCTGTACCCGTACGACTTTACCGCGTACAAGGATCTGCTTGACGTCCTGACGGTAGGTCAGTTCATCGACGATACCGATACAGCGCTTCTGGATGCGGTCAAGACGATAGATACCAACTTGGGCAAGAGTCTGTGGACCCTCGACGGTGCAGCGACCACATGGTCATTGGGAGGTGCTGAGGTAGTGTATAACGGCATCAACAGTCCGCTACTACCCACCAACTCGTCCTACAAGTACGTGGTCGGGATCAAGATGCGTGACAACGTGACCACTCCGCCCGGTGTCTTCTACCTGCATTACGACGATCCAATCGATCCTAACGCAGTCTGAGCATAAGTCCCTGGCCTAGGCCAGGGACCTGACATGGGCGGAACTCACAATGTCTTATTACTCAAAACCTCAGATAGACCTGTTGTACAACCTGATCAATGAGTCCAACCCTGGGTTGTTGGAACCGAGGGATCTGGTCAATACACGGCTCGGATTACCCTTTAACCGAACGCCCGCCGCCGGCGAGATCGCAGACACCTCCCTCGAGTTGTATGCTACCCCAGAGTCGTTTTACATCGGGAAACAGATTGTCCACTATCGTCGAATCGACGTCAGTAGGCTATTTGCCAACATGACGATTAAGATAGACCGTTGGACACCGTCTGGCAACATCGATCGGACGATTCTGCGTGAACAGATAAACCAACTGTTTGGTCTGACGCTGGTAGATGATGATCTTCCCAATACAACTTGGGGCGGAACCACCTACACCGTCGACATCTTACCGACATCGCTGACGTACAAGGGTCGGTTCAGGTTCACCTATACCCGTGGTAAGCGAGCACTCGATCAGATCCTTCCAGCCAACGTGGAGACCTTTCAGAGTCGCTTCTGGGACAGTCGCTATGTGGAAGGTAAACCGCTGCTGTCGTTGGTTAACGTCGGGCTTGATTTCAGTGCGTATGGAGCAGTGGCCGGGAACATATCCAACAACTGGACCATCAACGGGTTCGACTTTGGACTTAACCAGTTGATAGGTTGGTACCGGCAGGTCTCTGGCATCATGCTAGACACCAACAAACCTCATACGGACGTTGGAGGGATAGGTGGGCTGGTGTTCACTCGGTTCAGTTTACCGAACATCAACGCCCCTGAAGGGAATGCTAGCAGGTTCAATCGCGTGATCCTGATCTCCAGTCGAGACGATAGCTGGTTCGCAGGAAAAATCATTATGCATTACAACGTATAACGGTCGAGGTGACCCATGGCGCTGATACAAGGCTCCAAGGCTGATGTCATCTCGGGACTGAACCGAGAAACATTGGCAACACTGGATCACACAGGACTTCACATGAGTCCGGTGGTTCCAGTAGACGATCCCTCAGGCAAAGTAGTCAAGGTGCGTATTACCTGTCAGCCCGCATACCAGTATCGGGGGACGGCGGTCATTCAGTATAACCGTCTTCCCTTCGCTGAGTTGGCTGCTAAGTTCCCTGTACTCCCAAACATCAGCCCAAGAGCCACGCTCTATGAGATGCTCGATGACTTCCGCGATGCCACCAGTGTCAATCTGACAGATGAGGCGGTGGAAGATTCGCCTGTCGTGGCGCTCGAGGATGGGACTTTCCAGGTGACACTGACTGCTAAACCTGAATCTCATGGTTGGTATGGGACCGGAGTCTTCACTTTCCGGGATCTGCCACCCCTTTCACTGGCGGTGACTGACACCAGCCTCAGGTGGTAATGATGACTGAACGTAAATGGATCAACTACTTCTTTGGTACGGACTTCACTCCGGTGGCAGAAGCACTGAAGAGCATCCAAGTTGACACTGTCCTGAAAGATGATACCGCGCTGGGTATGGTGGCGCTTCTTCAGGAAATCGACAAGGGTGAGGGTAAAGACAGTTGGGTGACAGATGACGTAAGTGTTCAGTGGAACCTGACCGATGTCCATGTCTGCTACAACGGCGTTAACACACCTGACTTGCCCACTAACTCCAAATACAGCCATGTCTTGATGTTGATGTTCCCTGAAGGGTCAATGGCACCGACTGGCAAAGTATGCCTACAATACAACCTGATGGAGGTGTGAGATGGCTATTGTGAACATGATAGGGTTTGATCAGATGCCATTGATCAATAACATCAGTGAAGCGCGCATCAAGCACGAAGGCTTCGATCTACTGGATGGATCGCAGACGACCGCCATGCAATGGAACACGGTTAAACGCGATGGCCGGGTTCGGTTACAGGCAACCTTGGGTTACTATGGATCGAGTGGCAATCGACTAATGAGGTTTACTAGGGCCCTGCCGCTATCGACATGGTTTGGCAATCGGACCAAGCTCACAAAAGGTGTGATCGGGTACCGCATCCATGTCAATTCCATGGTAGCGAATCACCCTAACGCACCAATGTTCGTTATTGATGGTGTTGTATGGGCTCCGTCGGCTGATATCATTTCCAAGTTGACGCCTGGTGAGCATTACGTCGAGTGTGTAATCGACGTAGCCAAAAAGGTCCTGGAACTCTGGATTAACGGTGAATTGAAGGTAAGTGCGGCATGGACTATGACCATGGCGTCTACCTTCGGTATCTGGCAGCATTTCTACTCAGTTTCCGCTGGAAGCCCAGGTGTTGTCATGGACTTCTCGGACCTCTACGTCGTCTGGGATACTGAAGATGACACCCCCTGCGACCGGTTGGGTCCGGTGCAGGTCAAGTGGCTTCCGGTGGCCGAAACAACATTCCCAGACGACTGGGGGTACTTGGACGAGCCACTGCTCACCTACCAGGTCAATGGTGTCGACAAGACGTACCAAGGCCTGATTCCCCGTTACCTTGAAAACAATGTCAAGGAAGGGTCTATCAAACTGACATTGTCGACCACCGTCGGGGCCATCGGTAGTTCATTCTTCACCGCCGCCGATCCTCTCAGCACAGCCATAACCGGGTTCAGTAGCCAGCAGACCAATAGCAAGAACACCATCGGTGTAGATTTTGTCTCCGCCAAGAAAGTGACTGCCTATGCACTCAAACGAGCTGGAGGGACTACCTATGGATTCATGGATGATTGGACCTTCGAAGCCAGTTCGGATGGTGTGCAATGGACTGTACTCGACACCAAGACAAACCAGGCCGCCGCTCATGCATCGGGGGCGACAATCGTCCATAGTCTTCCGGTCGACAAGGTCGGCGCCTATAAGTTCTATCGACTGGCGTCAACCAAACAAGTAATCACCGCCGAATCAAACAATTACGTGGGCGTGCAGCACTTCCAGTTGCTGGGAGATCCTGCAGATGTACGGATCAACACTGACCCTACGTCGCTGGTAAACATGTCTTATAACCACAACATGGCTGATACTGCAGCGCCAGTGCTTCGGACCTCGATCAGTGAATCTGAAGCTGCATTCCGGTTTGCTACTCCGGTGGTGGGTAGTGCTGATATCAAGATGGTGCAGTTGCGCCTGACGGGTAAACGCGATCCTGGTACCGAAGAACGACTCATTGTCCGCAGTGAAGTTGGTGATGTCCAGGGTCCTGAACAAAACCTTCGCATGGATACTGATTTCCGGATGGGTCCTATACTTGAGAACCTGGCAGTCAGTCACACCGGCGATGCCTGGACGGCAGATTCGGTTGGACAACTGAAACTCATCGTTAAATCCAAGACAGGGGAAGCCTGATCATGATCAAAGAAATTCTAGGGTTCGCTGACTTCCCAGCCGATACCCGCTACCCGACACTTGAGCTACTGGGTAAAGGTATCATTTCGGCATTTAATCCAGGGGCCACCTCAGCGTATGTTACTTCTGTACAATACAACAATCGTCGCTGGTTGAGGATCTTTGGTACGACCGCACCCTATCTCCGGATGGATCTCAAGAATGTCGGGATCACTAACGCCGAAGCCAAGACCCGTAAGATTTACGGTGGCTTTCGGTATGTCATCAGCAACAACGCCGCGTTTGAAGGCGCTACCATCCTGTTCTTCTCTCGGGCGACATCGTACAACCTGCTGACAGATTCACAGTTGACGGCGATGCAGGGAGAGGCCTACATCGAGTACATGATCGACATCCCCAACCTGACATTCAAAGTCTGGGTCGATGGGGTCATGCGTAACAGTGGACCACTCAACACTGCCGAAACGGCTTCGACGAGCGAAGGGTACATGCACTACGGACAGACTGCATCCAGTCAAACGAGTGAATTGCACTACTACAACGACTTCTACTGGCTGGTTGACACCTCCGATCTCGATGACACTCCGTCGTCGCGCCTGGGGCCTGTCAAGGTCGGTGCTGTCAAGGTGGATACCTCGGTCGTGCCTACCGATTGGGTCGTACCAGAAGGGGCTACACCGGCCACTGTACTGGACACCACCACCCTCGGTCCGAACGGCGAAGTGTCTCCTGTCATTCGTACCTCACCGGCCGAGTCTGTGGCTTCGTTCAGCTTTGCCAAGCCGGACACTGCTTTCCCGATTCGGGCTGTCTCAATTGAGATGTATGGTTATCGGGACACTGGTACCGTACCTGTCATCGAGTCACAGCTGCGTCAGGGCGAGGCAGTCTCGGCTAAGCAGACTCAGTCCCTTCACACCAGTGTGCTACGTGAGGGTGCTAACGCCAACCGCATCGGGTGTCTCAACAAGGACCTGAACAACCTGCCTTGGACGGTCGATTCCATCGATCAGCTTGAGGTCCTCATCAACTCCAAAACAGGAAGCTGAACATCATGACCGAGTCAGCTAACCTGCGAAGTATTCGCATCCAGTACCTCTACGTAGATCAGAATGATGCAGCACTACGGGATATCCGGGTCGATTACTTGGCAGTAGACAAGGCCCCCGTCTCAGTACGTCGGGTCAATGCACAAATGCTGACCGTGTCTGAAGATCCTGCCAACCTGCGTAACCAGCGTCTGCAATACCTCGAATCGACCCGAGACCCTGTCTCACTGAGAAGAGTGTTAGCGCAGGCGCTGGTTGTGGACAAGGGCCCTGCTAACGTACGTGATACACGCCTCCAGTACATTGAATCGACCCGAGACCCTGTCTCGTTACGACGTGTATTGGCACAAGCAATGGTGATCGAAAAGGCACCTGCTAACGTACGGGACGCTCGTCTCCAGTACCTGGAGCGAACTCGGGACCCGGTGTCAGTTCGCCGAATCCTGAGTCAGGTCTTGATGGTTCAGAAAGACCCCCTTTACCTAAAGGGGATGCGTGCTCAGTACCTGACGCTAGAGAACACCCCACCTAACTTTACCATCGATGCGTGGCCGCGGTTGTTGGAGATCATCAACAACAACAACGGTACCAAGTTCAAACTCGGTGACGTGCTGCCAGGCCTGCCTACACGCAGCCTAAAGTTAGGTACGTGGAATACACAACTTGAAATCACAGCCCAACCATCGTCAGGTTACTCTGGCAAGGTTACAGTGTACTACGAACGATACCCTATTGGGTTGTCGTTCCAGGACATTCATCCGGTCTTTGATTTCACAGGTGTTACAACCTCGCACGACCTGCTACCGCAGATCAATGCATTCTTCGGCCTCAAGCTGACACCGGCCGAAATAGTCGCCACCCCGATGATCCCTCAAGGCCCGAACATTACGAGCTTTGATTTGGTGGCATCTGAGAATGCTTGGTTCTACGTCCCTGGCAGTAAATTCCACTTCTCTGGATTGCCGGATCTGAAAACTGTTTACGCAGTGACTGATCTTTCTGGTTTTGATCTTCCGATGTAGCCAGCATAAGGGAGGGCTTCGGCCCTCCCTGTTTTATGTCTGACGGCATAAAGCCACTGCACCCTAAGGTGCAGTGGCTCTAGACATTAGACTACGGGTTCAGCTGCGTAGTCAAAGCCGCTCAGGTCGCTAGTGGCGTATACCTGGCTCATGCGCTCACGGCCGTCTACCGGCTCAACCAGAGTCACGATCAGGTCGCCCACGTAGGCGTGCGAGCCAGCTGCAGCGCGCAGGGTCAGCGGTGCAGTTTCACCGTCAACCATCGCGTCAGCCCAAGTCGGCATGACAGTTTCGACGAAGTCTACGTCTTCGGCGATCAGGCCCAGCTCAGCGACAACAGCTGCTTTGACGTCAGCCAGAGTCGATTCAGCAGTGGTCTGGAATTCGGAAACGGCAGCACCAACGGTGGCCAGATCCAGACGGGTGTAACGCAGGGTCTGAGAACCCTTGAACTCGGTGCTACCTTCAACAGCAGATACGACGATCTGGGTGTTGCGGGTGTTGATGCCTTCCGGATCAACGAAAACAGACGGGGCACTGATGGCAACTTGTGCCAGAGTCAACGAACGGGCGTTGTCAGCGTTCATCAGGTCCAGAACATTCTGGATGGAACTCTTGAGGGGATCGATGATCATTCTGTGTCTCCAGACGCAGTGGGAAAGAGTGGAAATCACCCTTCCTCATAGTATAGGTTCACCGAAAAAACCATATATTAATTAAAAATAACAAGGGAGGGCCGAAGCCCTCCCGCTATGTCTCTGGTAATACTTTCGAAAGGATCAGCGTCAGTCCGTTCAGGGTTTTGTTTGTCACTGCAACCCCTATTTCAACGTCACCATCGGGAGCAAAGTCCCATGGCACCCAGACCCCATCGATCTTGGAATAGCCACTGACGACCTCTTTATACTGCCCGTCTAGCTTCACGAAGACCTGTGTACTACCAGGCCATACACCATCTTTGATTAGCATGCCAACTCCCTTCTATCAAGGCTTGACAACCAACCAGATGTCACCGTCGGTGCCCTGAAGGTTATCTGGCAGGGAAGTGCTAACATGAAGGTCGCGCATGGCCATGGATTTGACAGTCGACAGTTTGGTCTTGTCTTCGGTGGTGTAGTCTTCGGTGGACAATTGCTTACCGTTGACCTTATCGACCTTACCTGTCAACAGGCTATTGACCTTGGAGGTAAAGTTGGACAAGGACTGGATGACGTTGCTGATAGTGCTCACGTTTAAATTCCTTCTGCAGATGGATAGACTGCGGGTGAGGCTGGGTCATACTTATACAGCAAGTATGCCAACAAAGAAAAAAGAAAGACTCATAAAATTAGCTAGGTATAGGGCGAATACCCTATACCTAGCCGTATGTTTACTCGCTGTCTTTCACGGCTTTACCGAGGTTCTCTACCGCTTTCATCTGAGTCATGATAACGCGATGACCTGCGTAAGCGATGGCTGCGTTGAAATTATTTCGAATCGAATTTTAGAGTGGCGGCATAAAAGAGAGGATGACCCTCTCTGGTAATTGTCAGATATAAGATTGGTTTGGTCAGGATTATTTTACCCTATAGAGAGGCTTCGCCTCTCAAAAAGCACTAGGGATGTCGTCGCCTCTAGCTCCTCCGCTTGTGCTCAGCTTCCCTCGTTCCACTCCTCCAGCTTCGCTTCTTTATAGTCTTTTGAATTTATTCAGATGATTAAGTGACAGAGGATTAATTTACAGCAGTCAGCATAAAGACCTACTCCC
>Ga0075012_10003355_pt1 | contig 15344 bp, 9 predicted proteins | sample All_14_2_FD_71474 | JGI IMG/M metagenome (GOLD analysis project Ga0075012, IMG submission 71474) | Freshwater microbial communities in response to fracking from Pennsylvania, USA - Allegheny Zone_MetaG_DW_15 | ecosystem: Environmental > Aquatic > Deep subsurface > Groundwater > Drilled... | reverse complement strand
GGGTTAAGGGCCACGCGCTTGTGTTCGGCCAGCAAGTCGAACAGAGCGAGGTCGGGCGCGGCGCCAGCCAGATCTCGCCAGCGCCCCCACTGGATAGCGGGGCGCACTACCGGGGCTTCGACGACCACAAGGCGATCGCTCTTGATCGGATCGAGGTTGGCCTCTGTTGCGGTGGCGGGCGTTGCCGCGTGGCCGGGAGGCGGCTCGTCGGCGCGCGGGGATGGGCTGCCCGATGGCGCGAGCTCGGTGTTGTGCAGCAGTTGCGGCCCCCCCCTACCCTTTTCCACCTGCAACAAGGCGCCGGACTGGCTGGCGAACAACTCTCGCGCCTCCGGCCCCTCGCATGGACCGCCACCCTGCGGACTGCAGTGCTCGCCAAAGGCGCTGACGACAACGCCCCCCGTCAGCACCGCGACGCGGGTGTTGTATTGATCGGTGTAGGCGGTGAAATCGGTGCCGCGCACGCCAATGGCGGCGACCGGGGTGTTGAAGCGGAAGTTCTGGCGAGATTTTTTGACGGCCTCGCCGGTGATCTGGCGGGCGATGCCCTGATTAAGTTCGATACGGAAGCGGCTTTGGTCGGTCTGCTCGCTGTCCACCCGGTATTCGGCCACCGCCGCTGCGGTGTTGGGGCGCAGAATGAGAAAGCCATTGTCGATGGTCTTGATGTAGAGATAGCCATCGCCACCGGTGTGCAAGGGCGCGCCGACCTGAATGGCGTCACCCACACGCAAGGGCGTGCCCGCCATGCGCACCTCCCCCACTGCCAGCACCACCTGGCCGGCCGTTTGCGCCGCGGCAGGAAGCGCAAGCAAGACACCGCCCAAAGCGAGCAGCCCGAAGCGTAGCGCAGCGGCCAGGCGGGACCGGTCTGATGTAGCGAACATGCGGCAACCCCCATCAAAAATTCGCTCTAATATCAACATAGTACATCAAGCGCTCGAGTACAGGCAGCGCTGCAGTATGCAGTCTCACGTCATTCCGTCACAGTGCTGGGCGCAGGCCCTCGTATAATCGCTGGTTTTTGTCTGACCTGCGATTGCCTGCCTTGGCTCTTCCCTCATTGCGTTCGCTGCTCTTGGTGCTGTGCTGTTGCCTATCCCTGTTGCTGGGGCAAGGCGCACAGGCGGAGGAGGACACTCCTTACTTGGATGCGATGCAGGCAATTGCCGAGGGACGCTTCGAGGACGCACGCGCACTGTTGAGCCGGCTGGCCGCGCAGGAGCCAGAACATGCCGGGGCATGGCTGGATCTAGCCATTTTGCAGTGCGGGCTGGGACACGCGACCGAGGCGGAGGCGCTGTTTGCGGTGATCGAACTGCGGTTTGCGCCCTCTGCCGCCATTCGCGAGGTGATCGCGCAGCAGCGGGCGAGCGGCTGCCGGCCACAACAGCAGCCCGGCAGCTATCAGCTGCGCGTGGGGCGGGGATATGACGACAACGCCAACCAGGGCGCGCGCGACCTGAACCTGCTGATCGGTGATGGCGCGGGCGGCACGGTGCTGGCCCTGACGCCGGAATACGCCCCGCGCGGCGACGCCTACCTGAACCTACAGGCCGAAGGGCGGGTGCCGCTGGCGAACAATGGCATGGTGGGTTTTGGCCAGGTGTTGGTGCGCCGCTATGACCATCTGGACCCGTACAACCTGAGCGCCTTGTCGGGCGGACTGGAAAAGCCGCTTAGCTGGGGCCACTGGGACGCACGGCTGGCGGCGTCGGTGGGCTTGGTGGGGCTGGGCGGGCGCCTGTATCAGACGCACGCGCAGTGGCATGTCCAGCTGACCCCCCCGCTGGCCTTGCCCGCCGGCTGGCGGTTTGCGCTGGCGGCGGGGCAGTCGCTGTTCGAGTATCGGGGCCAGCGGGTGTTCGACGCCTGGCAAACGGACGGACGCGCGGTGCTGAGCTACCGGTACGAAGGCACGATGCTGCAGCTGGCGAGCGGGCCGCTGCTGGAAACCGGGCGCGAACAGCGCCCGGGGGGCGACCGCAAGGGCTGGTCCTACAGCGCGGGCGGGCGAACCCCGCTGTGGGGCAAGGTGCAGGCCGAATGGCAGTGGTCGCGCTTCGACTGGCACGGTAGCCGTGCCTATTTGCCCGGCTTGATCGACATGCGGCGCGAGCAGGAGACCGAGCAGTTGCGGCTGGTGCTGAGCTATCCGGTGGCACGCCAGCAGGCGGTGGTGGCGGAGTTCCGGCAGGTGGATCACCGCGAAAACATTTCAATTTTCAGCTATCGGGCACGCCAGTTTTCCTTGAACTGGCAGTGGCAGTACTGACGACGTGACGGCATTAAGTGATGCGTTCCAATAACTTGCAGTACGTACCTCGGCTCGATCACCTGCGCTTTGCCGCTGCGGCGATCGTGTTCGTTTTTCATTGGTATCACCACTTTTTTGGCCACTGGCAGCAGGGCGAAGCGATTCGCGGCGTGGCGCTGGTGGTGGATGGCTACACCGGCGTGTCGCTGTTCTTCGTGCTGTCGGGCTATCTGTTCATGTCGATTGCGATGGCGTCGGGGGGCCAGATCGACTATGGCAGCTTCATCCGTAACCGGGCACTACGCATTTTCCCGCTGTTTACCTTCATTTTCATGGTGGCGCTGTCCTTGGCCCGGGACAAGTTCGAGCCACAGCACCTGTTCTACTTTTTTGCCACCAACCTGGGCCTGACGGCGCCGACCTCGGGGCACTTCATCACCGGGGCGGCGTGGACGATTTCGGTGGAGTTCTGCTTTTATCTGGTGTTTCCGTTCATAGCGCGGTTTGCCATCGAACAGGGGCCGCGCTATCTGCTGCAACTGGTCGTGCTGCTGATGGTGTTCAAGGTGGCGGGGTATGCCGTCAGCGAACGCTCGAACCTGATGTTTTATTCCACCCTGCTCGGGCGCTTCGACCAGTTTTTGCTGGGCATGCTGGCGGCGCAGGTGTTCGGCGCCGCAGTCGCGCGGCGGCAAGTGCCGTCCTGGGTGCTGCTGGCCGCGGTGGCGACCGTGCTGGTGCTACTGGAAATCCAGGGCCGCTGGGCGAGCTTTTTGTCCCCCCTGCCCAAGAACCGGGCGTGGATCGTGTGGCCCACCATCGAGGCGGTGGCGTGGGGCTTCGTAGTGGTGGCCTACCTGGGCTGGCGGAGGCAGTTGCCGCAGCGCCTGAACCAGTTGTTCGAGCGCGGCGGAGAAATCAGTTTTTCGTTTTACCTGTGGCATGCGGTAATCATTTTTCTGGTCGAGCGCCTGGTCGGCCTTCCGTCGCTGTCGGGCGTGCGACTGCTGGATGTGGGGCTGGTATTCGCGCTGACGGCCGGGCTGACGTATTGGATCTCTTATCTGAGCTACATCACGATCGAGCAGCCCTTTTTGCGTTTGCGCAAGCGGTACACGCCGGGTTGAAGGCAGGGCTGAAGCCGGGCGCGATGCCTGGGGTGGGATTTTTTCTGGCGCTTGGTGCGCAAGGTGACGTATGGGTGCGGTAAGCGCAGTGTGGCAGTTCCGAGGTTTCGTCCTGGGCAGCGTGAAGCGCGAGATCCAGGCGAAGTACCGCAATTCGCTGTTCGGTTTTGCCTGGGTGGTGATTCAGCCGCTGGCGATGATCGTTGTGTATACGGTGATCTTTTCGCAGCTGATGCGCGCACGGCTGCCCGGGGTGGAGGGAACGTTCGCATATTCGATCTATCTGTGTGCGGGCATCCTGACCTGGGGCTTGTTTGCCGAGGTCATGCACCGCATGGTCGTGGTGTTCATCGACAACGCCAACCTGATCAAGAAGCTCAACTTTCCCCGGCTGTGCCTGCCGCTGATTGTGGTGCTGAGTGCGGGCTTCAACTTTGCGATCGTCCTGGGGCTGTTCTTTGTGTTCTTGCTGCTGTCCGGCAACTTCCCGGGATGGGCGGTGCTGGCACTGGCGCCCTTGCTGTTGGTGCAGCTGTTGTTTTCCGCCGGGCTGGGAGGGGTGCTGGGCGTGTTGAACGTGTTTTTCCGCGATGTGGGGCAGTTGTTCGGCGTGGTGTTGCAGTTCTGGTTCTGGTTCACGCCCATCGTCTATCCGATCAGCGTTTTGCCGGACTGGGCAGCCAGCCTGATGCAGCTGAACCCCATGCTGCCCTTGATGGAGGCTTATCAGGGGATTCTGGTGACGGGGAGCTGGCCAGATTGGGGCCGGGTGGCGCCGATTGCAGGCGTGGCGGCGCTGATGTGCGCCTACAGCGTCATGCTGTTCAAGAAGCACGCCGGCGACATGGTGGATGAACTGTGATGGGCACGATCAAGGTCAGCGGCCTGGGCAAGGCCTACCGACAATATGCATCGCGCTGGCAACGGCTGGCGGAGTGGGTGGTGCCGCTTTCACGCCCGCGGCACCAACTGAAGTGGGTGCTGCGCGATGTGTCCTTCACGCTGGAGCCGGGTCATGCGGTGGGCATCATCGGCATCAACGGCGCGGGCAAGAGCACGCTGCTGAAGCTGATCACCGGCACGACGCAGCCGACGACCGGCAGCGTCAGCGTGAGCGGCCGGGTGGCGGCCTTGCTGGAGCTGGGCATGGGCTTTCACCCGGATTTCACCGGGCGCCAGAATGCCTTCATGGCGGGCCAGTTGATCGGGCTGCGGGCGGACGAAATCAGCGCGCTGATGCCCGAGATCGAGGCCTTTGCGGAGATCGGCGACTATCTGGATATGCCGGTGCGGGTGTACTCCAGCGGCATGCAGATGCGGCTGGCATTCAGCATCGCAACCTGCAAGCGACCGGATGTGCTGATCGTCGACGAGGCCTTGTCGGTGGGAGACGCGTATTTTCAGCACAAGAGCTTCGACCGTATCCGGACGTTTCGCGAGCAGGGGACGACACTTCTGATCGTGTCGCATGACAAGGCGGCAATCCAGTCGATCTGCGACCGGGCCATTTTGCTCAACCGCGGCCAGGTGGCGCTGGAAGGTGACCCGGAGGCGGTGATGGATTATTACAACGCCCTGATTGCTGACAGCGAACACGCGCAGGTTACTCAGCACCAAACCGCCGATGGCCGGATTCAGACCATTTCAGGTACCGGCGAGGCGGGTGTGGAGGACGTGGGGCTGTACAACGCCGAAGGCGACAAGGTGGAGGTGGTGCGCGTCGGTGAGTTGCTGGAGCTGCGGGTGACGGTGGCGGTGCGCCGCCCGGTTCCGAGCCTGGTGCTGGGCTACGGCATCAAGGACCGTCTGGGGCAGGTGATGTACGGCACTAACACTTGGCATACCGGGCAGGCGATTTCCAATCCGAACGCGGGGGATCGCTATGTGTTCTCGCTGCGCTTTCCGGCCAATTTCGGTGTGGGCAGCTATTCGGTGCAGATCGCGCTGGTCGATCGCGACACGCATTTGTCGAGCAACTATGAATGGCGGGACCTGGCTGCGGTGTTCAATGTGATCAACGTCGACCGTTGCACCTTTACCGGCTGCCTGTGGAACGAACCGACGATCTCGATCGAGAAGCAGTGATGTTCATCTCTTACGCACAAAATTTTGAAGACGTGATGCTGTGGCGGGCACTGGGCCACGTCGAGCAGGGCTTTTACGTCGATGTGGGTGCTAACCACCCGAGCGAAGATTCGGTCACGCGAGCGTTTTACGAGCGCGGCTGGTCGGGCATCAACATCGAGCCCTTGGCCAAGCACGCCCGCGAGTTGGAGCAGGCGCGCCCGCGGGACATCAACCTGCAGGTGGCGGTCGGTGCCGAGAATGGCGAAATCGAGCTGTTCGACACCCCGGTGCGCGGGCTGGCGACGGCCTCGGCCTCAGTGGCCGAGATGCACGCCGGCGCAGGCTTGCAGACGGTGCGCAGTGTGGTGCCGATGCGCCGGCTGGCGGATATTTGCGCCGAATACGCCCCCGCCGATATCCATTTCTTGAAGATCGATGTGGAAGGCTTCGAGGCGCAGGTGCTGGCAGGCATGGACTTGCGCCGTTTTCGGCCCTGGGTGCTGCTGATCGAGGCGACGATTCCGAATTCGAACCAGGTCGACACGCGGTGGGAGCCGTCGATTCTCGCCGCGGACTACCGCTACGTGTATTTCGACGGGCTCAATCGCTATTACGTGACAGAGGAACGGGCCGAGGCGCTGGGACCGAAATTTGCTGCGCCGCCGAACGTGTTCGACGATTTCATCACGATCGAACTGGCCGAAACCCGAGACAAGGCCGAGGCGCTTAACAAGCGACTGCTCGAGGCACACACCCAACTGGCTCTGGCACAGGAAGACTGGAACGCACTGAACCAGCGCCTGAGCGAGACCGAGCATCAACTGGCCGCGATGCGCGACAGCACCTCCTGGCGCATCACCGCGCCGCTGCGTGGTGCGGTGTTGAGGACGAAGGCGTTGAAGCAGGAAGCCCGCGCACGCGGCCCGGTGTTGATTGCGACGCTGGGCACCCGCTTGCCGCGACTGCGCCGGCTGGTGGGGCAGCTGACGCGGGCGCTGGGCATCCACGCCAAGCTGCAGCCACTGTTGCAAAGCAGACCGCCTTCTACGACCAGCGGCCCGCTATTTCTGGGCGAAGGCAGCGTGCACGGCTGGCCGCGCCCCAATGCGTCGGCGCTACCGATGCAGTCATACCCACCGCAGGCCGCAAGGCTGCAGGCACACGCAGTGGAACCGGCAAGCCCGGTGCGCCTGACGGGCCACATCGAAGGCCATTACAGCCTGGCCATCGTCAATCGGGGCCTGGCGATGGGACTGGAGGACATCCAGCCCGGCAGGGTGGCCTTTCAGCCTTGTCACAACATGCATTACGACAAGCCGACCGATCTGCCGGCCGGGCAGGCCGAAACGCTGCTGGCGCAGTGCGCACGCACGGCCACGCTGAGCGGTGACGACGTGGTGTCGATCGTTCATCACTACCCGATCATCGACGACCCGGCGCCAGCATCACCGCGGCTGATCTTCTTTTTCTGGGAAGAGACCGCCGTCCCGGCCGCGACCGTCGCACGGCTCAACACAGGCTTCGATGGCGTGCTGGTAGCGGCAGATTTCGTGCGTCGGGCGCTGGTCAGTTCCGGCTGCCGAATTCCGGTGTTCGTGGTGCCACTGGGGGTCGACCACCTGATCGGCGACGGCGAGCCGCCTTTGACCGCGTTGAAGCCGCACGCGGGGCAGCCCTTCCGCTTCCTGCATGTTTCGTCGGTGTTCGAACGCAAGGGGCCGGACACCTTGCTGCGGGCCTATCTCGAGGCGTTCAGCGGGGACGATGAGGTCGAGCTTTACATCAAGACCTTCCCCAACCCGCACAACCGGATTGCAGAGCAGCTACGGGAGCTTTCGGCCGGGCACCCCAAGCCGCCGCGGGTGGTGATCGACGAAGCGCCACTCGACGCCGCGGGGATGCTGGCGCTGTACCGCAGCGCCCAGGCGATGGTGCTGCCGACCCGTGGTGAGGGTTTCAACCTGCCGGCGGCCGAGGCCTTGGCTTTGGGCCTACCGCTGATCGTGACCGGCCATGGCGCGCACCTGGACTTTGCGACCCTTTCCAATGCGCTGCTGACACCGTTCCGCTTTTCGCACTCGACCAGCCATGTCAGCGTCGGCGATGCGTGCTGGGTCAGCGCCAACCCCAGCGACCTGGGCTGGCAGATGCGTCACCTGAAGGCCGAGATCGACAGCGATTCGCCTGCCCTCGCCGCCCGACGGGCACGCGGCGTGGCGGAGGTCCGGGCGACTTATTCGTGGCGGGCCTGCGCTGCCGCAGTGCGGCACGGCATCGACTGGCTGCAGCAGGCCCCGGCGCTGCCCGCACTACGCACCTTGGCCGTGCTCAGCCCGTGGCAGACCCGGTGCGGCATCGCCGAATACAGCCGCAACCTGTTGTCGGCTTTGTGTGGAGACGAGCGCTGGGCGCTGCAGGTGTATTGCGACAGCCGCACCCAGACGGATACCCGTCAGTCGGTCTATACCCCCAGCTGGCGCCTGGGCGATGGCGATTCGGTATGCGGCGCGCTGGACCTGATCGGTAAGGGGATGCCGGACACGCTGCTGGTACAACACCAACCGAGCTTGTTCCCGCTGACCGCGGCGGTGTGCTGCCGACTGGCGGAGATCGCCGCACGCAGCTGTATCGTAGTGCTGGAACTGCATTCCACGCAGCCCTTGCTCGCGGAGCACCGCCTGACGGCACGGTCGATTGCCGCCCTGCGCCAAATCGATCGCATCGTGGTGCATAAGGTGGATGACCTCAACCACCTGCTCGCCTTGGGTTTGTGCGACAACGTGATGCTGTTGTCCCACGGCGTGGTGCAGCCCCTGCCGCCCGAGCAGCGCCAGGCGCAGCGCCGCGACCTGGGTATTCCGGAAGACGCCCTGCTGCTAGGTTCGTTCGGCTTCGCACTGCCGCACAAGGGCGGCGACACGCTGGTTGCGGCCCTGAAGCCGCTGGCCAAGGCCACCGGCCGCACTGTGCATCTGCTGGGTTTGAATTCGATTCTCGACCCGCGCAGCGAACAGACTCTTGGCGGCTGGCAGAAACTTGCCCAGAAGCACGGCGTGAGCGCCCAGACGACCTGGATCACCGATTACCGGCCGATCGAGACCTGCCAGGACCTGCTGGGGCTGGCGGATTACATTGTCTTTCCGTATCGCAACACGCGCGAAAGTGCGAGCGGCGCGGTGACGATCGGCCTGGCGGCGGTGAAGCCGGTGCTGGTGTCGCCACTGGATATCTTCAATGACGTTGCCGAGTGCACTTGGCAGATGGCCGGACATGACGTTTCAGCCATCGTGTCCGCCATCTCTCAGCTGGAGGCCGACCCGAGCCTAGGCGATCAACTGCGCGAACGCCAGGCGGCATGGCTGGCCGAACGCGACTGGCAGCGCGTTTCGGAGCGCTTCAGCGCCATGCTGGACGGCTTGCGCTGGCAGCGCCGGATGGCGGCCGACACCGGTTCGATGCCCGCCATCGAACCCGCCGCGCCGCACCGGATTTTTGTCGACATTTCGGAGTTGTACTTCCGCGATGCGCGCACCGGCATACAGCGCGTGGTACGCAGCGTGTTGAACGAATTGTTCGCTGCGCCCCCGGAAGGCTACGAGGTGTGCCCGGTATTCGCCGAGAAAGGCCAGTGCTGGCACCATACCCAGCGCCATGCCCCGGCGGGTTCGGTGGCACATGGCCTGCCGGAGGGGCAGACCATTCAGGTCAATCCGGGCGACATCTTTCTTGGGCTGGACCTGGGCGCGCATCTGTTCCCGGAAGGCGAGGCCTACCTGCGCGATTTTCGCCTTGCCGGCGCACGGGTGTTTTTCGTGATCTACGACATCATTCCGCTGCGCTACCCGGAGTTCACGGTAGCGGGCATTCGCGATGCTTTCAGCGTGTGGCTGCAGTCGCTGGCCCGCCAGGCCGATGGCTTGCTGTGTATCTCCGCAGCAGTGGCGGACGACGTGCGACGCTGGCTGACCGAGCATCATGCGCCGCTGCCCCAACCGGATGTGCGTCACTTCCATCTGGGTGCCGACATCGACAATTCGCTCCCCAGCATCGGCCGGCCCGACGATGCCAATGCCACCCTGGCCGCACTGAAAGGGGCGCCTGTGTTCCTCAGCGTGGGTACGATCGAGCCGCGCAAAGGGCAGGCGCAATTGCTGGAGGCCTTCGAACAGCTTTGGAAGGAAGGCCATGAAGCCCGCCTGGTGCTGGTCGGCAAGGAAGGATGGATGGTGGAGGACCTGGTTGCCCGGCTGCGCACCCATCCCGAACTGGGACGCCGGCTGTTCTGGCTGGCGGGCATCAGTGATGCGTTTCTGGAGGAGGTGTACGCGAGCGCAGACTGCCTGGTGGCCGCTTCGCTGACGGAGGGCTTCGGCTTGCCCTTGATCGAGGCTGCACAGCATGGACTGCCGATCATCGCTCGCGACATTCCGGTTTTCCGCGAAGTGGCAGGCCCGCATGCGTACTACTTCTCTGGAGGCCGGCCTGCCGACCTGGCGCGCGCATTGCTGCGTTGGCTGGCTCTGAGCGAACGTGGAAGCGCACCATCCACCGCCAGCATGGGCTGGCTGACGTGGCAGCAGTCGACCGCCGCCCTGAAGAGCCTCGTGCTGGAGGACAGCCAGAACAGCCGGCGAACATTCAACGCGTAATTTGCGCACTGGCTTTCGTTGTACACTCGGTTGGGCATTGCCCCAATGCCTGCACTTGTTGCGAGGCGGAACTTTGGCGAACAACATACCCTCCACCCTACGATGCTGGCATCGGAGGCCGGGGGATTTCATTAAAACGCCTGTAGTGAGCTCAAACCATTTGACCGCCGAAAACGGCACCGAACCACTTGCTGCCGACCCGACACCACCCGCCGGGGGCAACCAGCAGGTCGTCACCGTCCATCTGCAAAACATTCCGCTGTTGTCCGGCCTGGAGCCCGCAACGCTGAAGCAGATCGGGCTGGCGCTGCGTTTTCGCAAAGTGACCAGGGACGATTACGTTCTGCACAAAGGCGGCGGTGGCGATCATCTTCTTTTTTTGCTCGCAGGCCGTCTGAAGGTTGCCGACCTTACGGAAGACGGTCGCGAAATCGGGCTGTCGTTTCTGGACCCGGGCGATTATTTTGGCGAACTGTCGATCATCGACGGACTGCCCCGCTCAGCCTCGGTAATCGCGACCGAGCCCTCCCTGGTCGCCTTCCTGCCGAGTGCCCAGGCATTAAGCCTCATCTATTCCCATGCGCTGGTAGCAGAACGGGTGATGAAGCGGCTGGCTCAGAAGATTCGCGCGGCATCCAGCCATCGTTCCATTCTGGGCATCCCGAATGCGCACCAGCGTGTATTTGCCCTGATCGCGCAGCTCGTAACCACTGCACCGGGTGGTCTGACAGTGATCGAGAACATGCCGACACAGCAGGAAATCGCAATCATGGCAAACACCAGCCGTGAGACGGTTTCGCGCGCTGTACAGGTCTTGATCCAGCGCGGCGTGGTCGAGAAGGACCTTCGGCGCCTGATCGTGCGTCGGCCAGAACAGCTGAAGATGATGGTCCTCGACCCGGACAAGAATGAACTCTGAGCCCGTGCGCCGGCTCATCCGCAGCAAGTCGGGTCAGGTGTTGAGTACGCTCCGGCGCCGCCTAAGCGAAGAGGACAAACGTCTGCACGTGCGCTGGAGCTTCTGGATGACCATGGCCGCCCAGGTGCTGTGGCCGACAGGCTGGGCTGTTGCGGCAGTGTTCGCTGTGGGATTGGTCAAGGAACTCTGGGATGAACGCTACGGCAGCGGATTCTGTTTTGTGGACCTGGCCTGCAATCTGATTGGCATTACTGCGGCGGCAATGCTGTGCGCCGTGCTGCCCGAAGGGGTCTTCGCTTGATGAACATATTGGTAAATGGCACGCCCTTGCTGGCACCGCTGACCGGTGTGGGTCAGTACATCCGGCACCTGTTCACCGAGATGTCGACTTTCGACGAGGTGGACCTGAGCCTCTACTATGGTTTGCGCTGCGAGCGGAGCATACGCAGTCCGGTCGTTGGCGGCGCAGGGCCGGGCGTACAGATGCCCTCACCCCAGTCTGCACCTGGCATCCGCCTGGCGTACGGGCTGTTGAAGAAAGTCGTGCCGCGCCCTCGTGAGCTACGCCGACTTGCCGAAAAGTGGAGCTTTTCGTATCACGCAGGCAAGAATGGCGGCGCCATCTACCACGAGCCGAATTTCTTCCCGCTGCCCTACAAGGGGCCGACCGTCGTCACGGTGCACGATCTGTCCTGCTTTGACCATCCGGAAACCCATCCGCGCGAGAGAGTCGAGATCACGCTACGCGAGCTTCCGCCTGCCATGGCGCGCGCGGATCATGTCATCGTCGTGTCGCAGGCAACTGCCGATGCAGTACAGCAGCGCTTCGGTGTCGACAGCGAACGCCTGACGGTGACGCATCTGGCGGCGGATGCACGCTTTCATCCGCGCTCCATGCAGGCATTGGCCGAGCCGCTCGGCAAGCTGTCCCTGCAGGCCGGCGGTTATCTGCTGTGTGTGGGTACGCTGGAACCGCGGAAAAACCTGGGCACCCTATTCCAGGCCTACGCCCAGTTGCCGCAGGCTCTGCGCCAGCGCTATCCGCTGGTGGTTGCAGGGATGGCCGGCTGGCATACCGATACGCTGGAAAAGCAGGCTGCGGCACTGGTTACCCGAGGTGAGTTGCGCTTGCTGGGTTATCTGCCTGACGCGCTCATTCCGTTGGTGTATGCGGGGGCTGCGGCCTTCATCTATCCGTCGATCTACGAGGGCTTCGGCCTGCCACCGCTGGAAGCCATGGCGTCTGGCGTGCCGGTGATCACCTCCAACCGGACGTCACTGCCAGAGGTCGTTGGGGACGGCGGACTGATGGTCGATCCGCTGGATGTAGAAGCGTTCAGAGCCCATCTGCAGGCCTTGCTGGAAGACCCCCAAGCTGCCGCTACCTGGCGCGAACGGGGGCTAGCGCGAGCGGCACGCTTTAGTTGGCAGCGCTGCGCGTACGAGACGCTCGAAGTTTATCGCCGAGTCGCAGCGGCAAGGGGCATGAAATGCTGAAGAGCCAACCTAGGCCGGGCCCGGCTGACTGCCCGCACTGCGGCCGACCGTCTCGGATTCAGCCGGGGTGAATAGCTCGAGCGCCTGACCTGCGCCATGGACCTCGACACGGCCCAGGCTCCTCAGCTTGTGCCCCAGCACGCATTCACGGGCGCGCGGGCCTACCACGATCTGAACGGGAAGGTTCCGCGCAGTTTCCTGCAGCTTCGACGCAAAGTTGATGCAATCGCCAACGGCTGTGTAGGCGCTACGAAACTCGGTACCCAAGTCACCGACCAGCGCCAGGCCACTTTCGATGCCGATGCGAACACGTACGGGACGGTGCCCGGCTGATACCCGCTGCTGGTTGGTGTGTTCGACGAGTTCCAAGATGTGCTTCGCTGCGGCAAGCGCTCGGTCTGCGTGATCAGTGCACGGCAAAGGCGCCCCCCAGAATGCGACGACGCCATCACCGGTGTATTTATCCAACGTCCCGCCCTCTTCCAGAATCGGCCGCGTAAAGCATTCGAGAAAACGCTGCGTGAGCTCGACAGCCTCTACGAGGGACAAGGTGGAGGTGAGAACGGTGTAACCCTCGATATCGGCAATGAGGACCGTCACTTCCTTCAGTGCCGGCTGAATGTGTTCGTCCGGGCCGATGCGCACAAGCTCGGTCACTACGGCGGGCGCCAGATACTGCGAGAACATCCGCAGCACCCCACGTGACTCGCTTTGACTGAGCCACCACTCATAGGGGATCGCCAGCAGCAGCACAACAAGATAAGCAGCAAGCACCGGTACGATCGACACAACGCCACCGTAGGCCGTCATGAACCAGGCGCAAAGCATCCAGGCTGTTGCCATTACAAGCAACAGCACGATACCCACCCACACGGCAACCCTGGGAATGATCCACAACAAGAAAACCAGGCTGGCTGTGGCCCAGAAAAGGGCCGGCACCGTGCCGGACCAGACCGTCCACTCCCCCTTCTCGCTCGCGTCCAACAATGCTGTCAGCGCCTGTGCGTGAATGAGCAAACCCGGCGCGTTACTGGCGAGCGGGCTGACCACACGGTCGCCAAGACTGAGGGCGGAAGACCCCACGATGACCCAGCGGCCCTGGAGTAGCTCAGCTGGCGCGCTGCGGTCCAGTATCGCGCTGGCCGGAATCACGGCGTAGGCCTGCGTGGTGCGCTCAATGGGAATACGCCAGAACCCGTCGGCCACTGGGGGCGCAGAAGGCAAAGCCATACGTCTTGCCATCCTGCTATCGGCACACGTCATTAAGGTGAGGGAAAGGTGGGCGAACTCGGCGTCCCCGATGCGGGAGTAGAGGGGCAGTCGTCGTAAGGCCCCATCCGAATCGGGTTTGAAGCCGATGCTGCCCGTGCAGCGCGCATCTCCGAAGCCGGCGTGATTGCCGACGTAACTGAGGGCCTCGACACGCGAGCCCGAACCGAGCGGGGGAATCTGTTGTGGCAATTGCCCGGTGGCGATCGAGGACTCCGAGTCGTAGTTAAGCGCGACAGCCGTGGTGACAGGTGCGTGCGCTGCGAGTGCGGCCAAGCGCGCATCCCCTACCGGGTCTGCCGCTTCAGGGAACACGATATCGAGAGCAAGCGCGCGAACGCGATAATGCTCGAGCAGGGTCTCGGTCAAGTCAGCCACGCGGCTGCGCGGCCAGGGCCATGGGCCTATTTCCGTAATGCTGGATTCGTTGATGTCGACGATTGAAAGTCGAGTTTCGGGCGTGGACTGCACTTGGGCGCGAAGCATGGCGTCGCGCAGCAATTCGTCTGCAAGCAGCAACTGACCACGGTCTCGCGGCTGACAAAGCACGCCCGCAACCGTCAACGCGAGCAGACCGATGAAAAAGCGAACGATGCGTCGTTTCTCGGAAGTGATAGCACCCCAGTCAAACTGCGCGCCCACGGCGCGCCGGGAAAACAGCCGCTGTCGAAACTGCCCCAAGAGTTCAAGCATACTCAAGACTCAATACCGTCGTGATACCCCTCGGGACTGATGCAAGGCGAGACTTATCCCTCGCCCAGCCACCCATTCACTTCCCCAATGCTCTGCTCCCGATCCATCCCCACCAACGCCCGCAACCTCACCCGCGACACCAGGTACAGATAACGCGCCTCCGCCAAATCACGCAGCGTGGTCTGCAGCTGCTGCTCGGCGTTCAACACATCCACCATCGTCCGACTACCCGCTTCGAACGAGCGCTTGCTGGAGGTAACCAACTGCTGTGCCGAACGCACGGCCTGCTCCAGCGCGCGCACCTTCAGCACGCCTTCGGTCACGCCGCGGTGTTCACGGTGCACGCGCACGGCCAAGTCACGACGGGTGGCTTCGAGGTTTTCTTCGGCGCGGACCTGCTCGGCGATGGCCTGGCGCACGGTGCTGTTGACGTAGCCGCCAGCAAACAGCGGAATGTTGACCTGCAGGCCGATGAGGTGATTGGTGTAGCTGGAGCTGGGCGAGGTGACGTTTTCGCTGCCGCTCTTGGAGATCTGCGCCACTGCATCGACGGTGGGGTAATGTCCGCCACGGGCCTTCGCGATCTCGGCCTTGGCAGCATCGAGGCGGGCCTGAAGGGCGCGTACTTCGGGACTGCTGGCTTCGGCCAGGCGGATCCACTCGCCGACGTCCGCTGGTTCGGGCGGCAGCAGTGGCAGGCGCTTTGCATCGACCGTGACCAAGCTGTCGACCGGCTGGTTGATGAGGATTTCGAGCTGGCGGCGGGTGAATTCCACGTGCTGGCGCGCACTGAGCTCGTCGGCGATGTTCATGTCCAGCCGGGCCTGGGCTTCGTCGATGTCGGTGCGGGTGCCGAAGCCGGCTTC
>Ga0075012_10003354_pt1 | contig 15348 bp, 14 predicted proteins | sample All_14_2_FD_71474 | JGI IMG/M metagenome (GOLD analysis project Ga0075012, IMG submission 71474) | Freshwater microbial communities in response to fracking from Pennsylvania, USA - Allegheny Zone_MetaG_DW_15 | ecosystem: Environmental > Aquatic > Deep subsurface > Groundwater > Drilled... | reverse complement strand
GCCGTATAGCAGCCGCTGAAGGCGGCGCCGAGCGCCAGCAGCGCGAAGCTGCCCGAGAAGACGCCGAGCGCGCAGACGAGCGCGCCGACGAAGCCGAGCAGCGCGCCGAGCATGAAGCCCGCGCGGCGGCCATGGCGATGCATGAACCAGGCCGCCGGCAGCGTGGTTAGCGCGCCGCCGATCACGTACGCGGTCAGCGGCAGGGTGGCCAGCCCGGCGTGGGGCGCGATGGCACGGCCGGCGAGGCCGGTGACGGCGATCATGCTGACGCCGTTGGTCAGCAGCAGTCCCTGCGAGACGGAGAGCAGGGCGACGTTGCGATGGGCGGAGGACATGGGCGGCGGGCGTGCGTCGGGAGCGCCAGTGTAATCGGAGCGCGGTGGCCCCGCACCGCCTCGCCCATGCCGGTCAGCCGCGCTTGCCGCCCGCCCGGAGCCGAGCGCGCAGGACGCCGTCGCGGTAGACGCGCAACTCGCCGGCCTCGAACGGCTGCCAGGCATCCCCGGTCAGCGGCTCGGTGGCGATCAGGGCCATGGCGCCGTCGGCGTCGGTACGCTCGAGGCGGTGCAGGCGGTCATGGCCGTAGGCCAGCAGCAGCCGCCCGTCGGAGAGCAGGAAGTTGAACTTGCCCACCGCCGCGATCTTCCCGGCCAGTTCGGCGAGCGCGGCGATCCACTCTGCGTGTTCGCCGCTGTCGTAGCTGTTCGAGATGGCGGCCAGAAGGCGGCAGAACGCGTGTTCGGAGTCCGTCTCGCCGTCGGGATGGCACAGCGCCACGGCAGGCTGCCAGGCGATCACCTCGGGCACCATGCCGTTGTGCGCGAACGCCCATTCGCGTCCGCAGCAGGCGTGGGCGAAGGGGTGGGTGTTGAGCATGCCGGGAACCGGCGGATGCATGGCCCGGCGGACGTGGCCGATCAACAGCCGCGCGCGGGTCATCGCCGCCAGGCGCGCGAATTCCGCGCTGCGGCAGCCGGGCTCCGGCTGCTTGACGATCGCGAGGCCCTTGCCGTCCCAGGTGGCGAGGCCCCAGCCGTCGGGATTGTCGCCGCTGCCGCCGCCACGCTCGCGGAACGGCATCAGCCACGGCGAGAAGTCGCGCGGGCCGCTGCTGCTCGCGCCGAAGAGTTCGCACATCTTTCCGTCTTTCCTTTCCGCTACTCCGAACGCAGGGCCTCGAGCGGATCGAGCCGCGCCGCGCGCCGCGCCGGCAGCACGCCGGCGAGCAGGCCGATGACGACGGCCGAGACTTCTGCGGCGACGGCGAAGGTCCACGGCGTGTGCACCGGCAGCGCGGGCAGGACGATCTTGATGATGCCGGCCACAGAGAGTCCCAGCGCCAGCCCCGCAGCGCCGCCGAGCGCCGCCAGCAGCGCGGCTTCGCCGAGGAACAGCAGCAGCACGTGGCGGCGCGTGGCGCCGATGGCGCGCAGCAGGCCGATCTCCGCGGTGCGCTCGGAGACGGCGATGGTGAGGATCGTCAGGATGCCGACGCCGCCGACCAGCAGCGAGATGGCGCCGATGGCGCCGACGGCGAAGGTGATGGCGTTGAGCACGGTGTCGAAGACCTCGAGCATCTTCTGCTGCGGCGTGATGGTGAAGTCCTCGCGGCCGTGGCGGCCGACCAGCACGCGGCGGATGCCTTCCTCGACCTCGGCCAGCGGCGCCGTCGGCTCGTAGATGACGTTGATCTCCATCAGGCTTTCGCGGTTGAACATGTCCATCGCGCGGGCGACGGGGATGAACACCGTGTCGTCGAGGTCGAAGCCCAGGACCTGGCCCTTCGGCTCCATGACGCCGATGATGCGGTAGCGCTCGCCGCCGATGCGGATGCGCGTGCCGAGCGGGTTGTCGCCGGCGAAGAGTTCCTGCGCCACCTTGGCGCCGAGCACGACGAAGGCGCGCGCACTGTGCGGATCGTCGGCGGGCAGGAACTGGCCGGCGCGCACCGTCGAACGGAAGACCTGGGTGAACTCGTGGCCGACGCCATACAGCGTGACGCGACGCGATCGGGCGACGTGCTCGACGTCGGCATTGCCGACGATGGTCGGATTCGTCGCCTGGATGTGCGGTGCGCGGCGCAGCGCGACGGCGTCGTCGATCGACAGCGGGCGCGAGGTGTTGATGGCGCCCAGCGAGCCGCCGTGCGTCTGCGTGCGGCCGGGCGTGACGCTGATCAGGTTGGTGCCGAACTGCGTGAACTCGTCGATGACGAACTTGTGCAGGCCCTCGCCGATGCTGGTGAGCAGGATCACGGCGGCAATGCCGACGGCGATGCCGAGCGCGGTCAGCACGGTGCGCAGCCGGTGCGCGCGCACGGAAGTCAGGGCGAAGTGGATGAAGTCGGACAATCTCATCGGCGGGACAACGCCTGCACCGGATCGAGCTTCGCGGCGCGCCGCGCCGGCGCGACCGAGAAGAGAATCGAGGTCGCCACGGCGGTCAGCGGCGCGGCGACCAGCGCCCACCACGGCGGGCTGAACGGGATGGTGGGATACAGCTGCAGCAGGGCGAGCTGGCCGAGCTTGCCGACGACGAGGCCGACGCCGGCGCCGCCGAGCGCCAGCATCACCGCCTCGGTGAAGAAGACCAGGCGCACCTGGGCACCGGTGGCGCCGATGGCCTTCAGCAGGCCGATCTCGGCGCGGCGCTGCGTCACGGAGATCAGCATCACGTTCATGATCAGGATGCCGGCGACGCCGAGGCTGATGGCGGCGATGCCGCCGACGGCGAGCGTCAGCGCGCGCAGGATGCGGTCGAAGGTCGCCAGCACGGCGTCCTGGGTGATGATGGTGACGTCGCGCTCGCCTTCGTGGCGCTGGCGCAAGATCTCGATCATGTCCTCCTTGGCGGCCTGGACCTGCTCGCGGGTCTTGGCCTCGACGAGGATGCGGAACAGCGCGTCGGTGTTGAACAGCGCCATGGCGCTGGCGATCGGCACGATGACGAGTTCGTCGGTGTTGAAGCCCATCGACTGGCCCTGGTTGGCGAGCACGCCGATGACGCGGAAGCGGCGGTCGCCGATGCGCAGCCATTCGCCCAGCGGCGCACGCGTGCCGAAGAGTTCCGACGCCACCTTGGCGCCGACGACGCACACCGGCTGGGCATGGTTGGGATCGCCGGGCGGCAGGAAGTGGCCCTGCGCCACCTCCATGCGGCGTACCTCGAGCATCTCGGCCGTCGAGCCCAGCACCGGCACCTCGCGGTTCAGCGCCCCGACGCGCGCGTCGCCGGTGCCGACGACCAGCGGCGCGATGCGCTTGACGGCGTGGCTGCGCGTCAGCGCCATGGCGTCCTCGATGGTGATCGGGCGCGGCGTCTTGCCGACGATGAAGCCGGGCGAGCTGCCCGCGGTTTCCGAGCGGCCGGGCAGCACGATCAGCAGGTGCGTGCCGAGTCCGCCGAACTGGTCGAGCACGTAGCGGCGCGCGCCCTCGCCGAGCGAACTGACGATGACCACCGCGGCGACGCCGATGCCCATGGCGAGCAGGATCAGCGCCGTGCGCGAGCGGCTGCCGCTGACCACCTGCCAGGCGAAGGCGAGCAGGTCGCGCCCGCGCATTTCAGCTCCGTTCGTCGGCGACGATCGCGCCGTCGACGATGCGGATGCGGCGCCTGGCGCGGTTGCCGAGTTCGACGTCGTGCGTGACGACGATCAGCGTGCCGCCGCCGGCATGCAGGGCCTCGAGCAGGGCCATGACTTCCTGGCCGGTGTGGCGGTCGAGGTTGCCCGTCGGCTCGTCGGCGAGGATCACCGAGGGCTGCATCGACATTGCGCGCGCGATGGCGACGCGCTGGCACTGGCCGCCCGAGAGCTGGTCGGGGCGGTGGTGGGCGCGGCTCTCGAGCCCGTATTCGGCGAGCAGGCGTTCGAGGCGCGGCTTGCGCTCGGCCGGGTCGATGCCGGCAAGCACCATCGGCAGCTCGATGTTCTGCGCCGCCGACAAGCGCGGGACGAGGTGGAAGAACTGGAAAACGAAGCCGATCTTCTCGCGGCGCACGCGCGCCAGTTCGTCGTCGGCAAGCGCGGTGACGTCGCGGTCGTCGAGCGCATAGGTGCCCGCGTTGGGGCGGTCGAGCAGGCCGAGGACATTGAGCAGCGACGACTTGCCGGACCCGGAGGGGCCCATGATGGACAGGTACTCGCCGGCCGCGATGTCGAGGTCGACATGGCGCAGGGCATGGACTTCCTCGCCGCCGACGGTGAAGACGCGCTCGATGCCGCGCAGGGCGATCATTTTTCGGCGCTGCTGTCGACGACGGCGTGGGCGCCGGCCTTGACGCCTTCGCGGTCGAGCGAGGTGACCACGCGTTCGCCGCGGCTGACGCCGGCCTTGATTTCGGTGAACTCCCAGTTCGTCAGGCCGATCTCGACCTGGCGTTCGGCGAGCCTGCCGTCGTCGCCGAGGACGAGCACGCGGTTGCCGGGCATCAGCGCCGGCGTCGGGATGCGCAGCACGCCGGCGCGGTTCTCGACGACGACCTCGATGTCGGCGCTGTAGCCGATCAGCAGATGGCGGGCTTCTTCCGGGGCGTCGAACTCGACCTCGACTTCGACGGTGCGCGCCTGCTTCTCGAGCGCCAGCACGTAGGGCGCGATGCGCCGCACGCGGCCGTCGAAGTGCTTGCCGCGGTAGGCGTCGAGGCTGATGCGGCCTGGCATGCCGACCTTCAGTTGCGCGGCGTCGACCTCGTCGATCGGTGCCGTGACGTAGATGCAGCTGTCGTCGATGAGGTCGATGGCCGGCAGCGTCTGGATGCCGGGTGGCGAGGGCGTCAGGTACTCGCCGATCTCGCCGTTGATCTCGGCGACGATGCCGTCGAAGGGCGCGCGCAGGATGGTGCGCGCGGTGTCCGCCCGCGAGGCGGCGATGCGTGCCTCGCCTTCGCGCACCTGGGTGCGCGCCGAGGCGCAGGCGGCCTCGCGCGAGGCGGCGTCGGCCTCGGTGCGCACGACGCTCTGTTCGGAGACGAAGTTCTTCTCGTGCAGTTCGCGGGCGCGGCGCGCTTCGCTCTTGGCGACGTCGGCGAGCTGGCAGACCTCGACGACGCGCGCCCGCGCCGAACCGAGCTGTTCGCGCGAGATGCGCTCGCGCGCGGCGAGGTCGTCGTTCCAGAGCTCCAGCAGCAGTTCGCCGGCCTTGACGCGCTGGCCTTCCTTGACCGGCAGGCGCTCGATGCGGCCGCCGGCGGGCGGCGCCACCTTGGCGCGCCGGCAGGCGGCGACCGAGCCGGCGCGGGTGTTGGCGATGGTCGTCTCGACGCGGCCGTTTTCGGCGGCGGCGACGATGACGGGGATGGGCTCGGGGCGCGTCGTCGCGTAGATGGAGACGGCGGCGGCGACGACGACGGCGCCGGCGACGAGGAACTTCACGGTCTTGCTAGCCATAGGAGAATGAGACCAGCGCGTCGAGCAGCGCGTCGGGTTGTTCGGACATCATGGCGTGGCCCGCCGGATGCAGGGTAACGACCTTGGCCTGCGGCAGCAGGCTGGCGAGCGTCTTGGTGTTGCGTGTCGGCGTCATCTGGTCGCGGCTGCCGGCGACGAGCAGTACCGGACACTTGACACCGGCGGCGGCGGTCGCGCCGGCGAGGTAGCTATGGCAGGCGCGCAGGTCGTTGACCATGGTGCCGGGTTGCTGGCGTTCCATCAGGCGGCGGTTGATGCCGTAGATCCACATGCCGGGCACCGCGCTGGCGCCGAGCAGGCCGCGCTGCGAGTGCGACCAGCCGTTGACCATGGCCATCGCCGCCGGCTCGTCGTTGGCGGCGGCCTCGAGCAGCGCATCGGAAACAGCCATCGGCACTGAGGCGCCGATCAGCACCAGGCGCGACACGCGGTCGGCATGGCGGCCCGCGGCGTCGAGCGCCGCCAGCGCGCCCATGCTGTGGCCCACCAGCATCGCCTTGCGAACACCCTTGGCGTCGAGCAGGGCGATGATCCAGTCGGCGATCGCATCGACGGAGGCCAGCGCATGGCCGGCGCTGCGGCCGTGGCCGGGCAGGTCGGGTGCAAGCACCGCGTGCCCGTGGTGCGCGAACCAGCGGCTCTGCAGGCCCCAGCACGAGTGGTCCTGCTGGGCGCCGTGGATGAAGACGACGGCGGGAAGTGCCGGGTCGGGCGTCTTGCCGCCGGTATAGATGTAGGTGGAATGCCCCGAGACTTGCAGTTCCATTTGCCGCCGGACGCTAGGCCTTCTGCGCCGCGGCGAGCCCGCGGTCGAGATCGGCGATCAGGTCGTCGGCGTCCTCGAGTCCGATCGACAGCCGCACGGTGCCCGGATGGATGCCCGCTGCGCCGAGCGCGTCCTCGGACATGCGGAAGTGCGTCGTCGAGGCCGGATGGATGACCAGCGACTTGGCGTCGCCGACGTTGGCGAGGTGCGAGAAAACCCGCAGCGATTCGATGAACCTGCGGCCGGCGGCCTTCGGTCCGCTCGGCCCGCCCTTCAGGGTGAAACTGAAGACGGCGCCGCAGCCGCGCGGCAGCAGGCGTTTCGCGAGCGCGTGGTCCGGGTGGTCCTCGAGCTCGGGATAGGCGACGGCGGCGACGGCCTCGTGGCGCGCGAGGTGGGCGACGACCTTGCGCGTGTTCTCGATGTGGCGCTGCATGCGCAGCGGCAGCGTTTCCATGCCCTGGAGGATCTGGAAGGCCGTCAGCGGGCTCATGCAGGCGCCGAAGTCGCGCAGCCCCTCGCGCCGTGCGCGCAGCAGGAAGGCGGCGACCGTGGACTCCTCGGTGAAGTCCATGCCGTGGAACCCGGCGTAGGGCTCGGTCAGCGTCGGGTACTTGCCCGACTTGTCCCAGTCGAAGGCTCCGGAGTCGACCAGCAGCCCGCCGATGGCGACGCCGTGGCCACCGAGGAACTTGGTCGCCGAATGGAAGACGAGGTCGGCGCCGTGGTCGAAAGGCCGCATCAGGTACGGCGTCGTGAAGGTCGAGTCCACCAGCAGCGGCAGCCCGTGTTCGTGCGCGAGGTCGGCGACGGCCGGCACGTCGAGGACGTCGAGGCCGGGATTGCCGAGCGTCTCGCCGAACAGCAGGCGGGTCTCGGGCCGGATGGCGCCGCGCCAGGCGTCGAGGTCGCGCGGGTCGACGAAGGTCGTCGTGACGCCGAAGCGCGGCAGCGTGTATTCAAGCAGGTTGTGCGAGCCGCCGTAGAGGGAGCGGCTGGCGACGATGTGGCTGCCGGCGCCCATCAGCGTGGCGATCGCAAGGTGCAGCGCCGCCTGACCCGAGGCGACCGCGATGCCGCCGACGCCGCCCTCGAGCGCGGCGATGCGCTCCTCGAGGACGGCGTTGGTCGGATTCGAGATGCGCGAATAGACGTGGCCCGCGCGTTCCATGTTGAAAAGGGCGGCGGCGTGGTCGGTGTCCTTGAAGACGAAGGACGTCGTCAGGTAGATGGGCTGGGCGCGTGCGCCGTGCTGGGCGTCCGGCGTCTGGCCGGCGTGCAGGCTCAGGGTGTCGAACTTGTACGTCATGCCGGTTCGTCGGGCTGCATCATGCGCTCGAGCAGGGTGATCCGATCCTTGAGCAGCAGCTTGCGCTTCTTGAGCCGGCGCAGCAGGAGCTCGTCCTCCGAGGGGGCGGTCGAGAGCTGGGCAATGGCTTCGTCGAGGTCACGATGCTCGCCGCGAAGCGTCTGCAACTGGGCGTCGAGAGTGCTGGCGTCGTTGCTGGGTTCCATGGCCGCCTATGTTAGGCGGCTTGGCCGTGGGTTGGCAACGTCCCTCTTGAAATTCGGGGGCTTCGCCGCAAGCTTCAGGACGTGCGCCTTTCAGGAGCCATCATGCAAGTCGTCTTCAATCATCCGCTGATGTACGTCATCGATTACCCGGGCCAGGACGCCGTGGAAATGCTGGACAAGCGCGCCGGCCGGGTCGGCCTCATGCGCGGCGCGGTGGCCGAGCGCTTCCGCCACGACTTCGGCATTTTCCTCGCCGAGGAGCGCAACGAGGAGCAGCTCGAGGAGCAGCTCGAGGAGTTCATCGACGCCTATAGCGCCGTCATGGACCAGCCGGTCTCGCGGCACTGAGGCTAGCCCTATCGCCAGACCCCGGCCGCGGCGCGGGCAAGCCGGTTAGAATCGGCGCATGCCCCAGACCATAGGCCGTTTCGAGATTCGCCGCGAGCTCGGACGCGGAGCGCAGAGCGTCGTCTACCTTGCGTGGGACCCGCAGCTCCAACGCGAGGTCGCCATCAAGACGCTGCACTTCGGCGAGGCCGATCCGGCGCAGAACGCCGCACTGGTTTCCGAGGCCTTGCTCGTCAGCAAGCTGCGTCATCCGAACGTCGTTCCCATCTTCGACGCCGGCGAGGCGGACGGCGACGCGTATCTCGTCTTCGAGTACATCGAAGGCCGCAGTCTTGCCGAGGTCCTCAAGAGCGAAGGGCGCATGACGCCGGGCCGCGCCGCCGATGTCATGCGCCAGGTGGCCGACGCGCTCGCCGAGGCGCACCGGCTCGGCATCATCCATCGCGACCTCAAGCCGTCGAACATCCTTTTCGACGGACGCGGCACGCCGCGGGTCATGGACTTCGGCATCGCCGTGCGCATCGCCGACGACGCCGCGGCGCAGCAGAAGGGTCTTTCCGGCACGCCGTACTACATGGCGCCCGAATACGTGACCCGGCAGGCGGTGAGCGTCAAGAACGACATCTATGCCGCCGGCCTGATCCTGCTCGAGCTGCTGACGGGCCGTCGCGTCGTCCATGGCAACGGCATCGAGGAGATCCTCTACAAGGTCGCCTGCGAGCAGGTCGAGATCCCGAAGGGCGAAGGCATCGACGATCGCCTCGCCGACATCGTGCTCAAGTGCTGTGCGCTCGACCCGGCCGAGCGCTATCCGTCGGCCGAGCAATTGAAGCAGATTCTCGACGGCTACTTGGGCGCCGGCGCCCAGGCGCAAGTGCCGGAGGGCGGTGCGGACCGCAAGCAGGCGACGCTCGAGTTCCTGTTGCGGCGCATGCGCCACAAGAGCGATTTCCCGGCCCTGTCGGATTCCGTTTCCGCGATCAACAAGCTCACCGTGTCCGAGAAGGAGAGCATCAACAAGCTCTCCAACACCATCCTCAAGGACTATGCGCTGACCAACAAGATCCTGCGCCTGGTCAATTCGGCGTTCTACCGCCAGGCCGGCGGCGGCAATATCAGCACTGTCTCGCGCGCGGTGATCGTGCTCGGCTTCGACGCCGTGCGCAACATCGCCATCACCGTGCTGCTGTTCGAGCACCTGCAGGACAAGGGCAACGCCCGCGAACTCAAGGAGGCGTTCCTGCGCTCCAACCTCGCCGGCCTGCTGGCGCGCGACGTCGGCAAGAACCTGATGCCGCGCGAAATCGAGGAAGCGTTCATCTGCTCGATGTTCCACGGCCTCGGCCAGTTGCTGGCGCAGTACTACTTCCCCGAGGAGGTCGATGCCATCCGCAAGCTGATGCAAAGCAAGCAGCTTTCGCTGCGCACGGCTTCGACGCAGGTGCTCGGCATCTCGTTCGAGGACATGGGCGTCGGCATCGCCCGCACCTGGGGCTTCCCGGCGAGCATCGTCGCGAGCATGGAGCCGCTGCCGGATGGCCAGGTGCGCAAGCCGGCCACGCACGAGGACATGCTGCGCCTGGTCGCGGGCTTCTCGAACGAGCTCTGCGACCTGATTTCCTCCACCGCGCCCGAGGATCGCAAGAAGGCGATGCACGGCATCAGCGACCGCTTCGCCTGCCTGCAGATGTCCGACCAGCAGCTGCAGGCGAACATCGAGGAGTCGTTCGGCGAGCTGCGCGAACTGGCGTCGATCCTGCGCGTGAATCTCAAGCAGAGCCCCTTCGCGCGCCAGGTCGCCGTCTTCGCCGGCGCGAAGGAGGAGGAGGCGAAGGAGGAAGGGGACGCCGACCTCGATACGCTGGCCGACACGGTGCTGGCCAGCACGCCGGTGTATGCCGAGGACGAACATGCCGAGATTACGGATCAAGGCGTGCCTGAGGACGCACAGGCGGTGCTCTCCGCAGGCATCCAGGACATCAGCAACTCACTGGTCGACGATTTCGCACTCAACGACATCCTGCGCATCATTCTCGAGACCATGTATCGCGCCATGGGTTTCGAGCGCGTGCTGCTTTGCCTCAAGGATGTGAAGACCGGCATGATGATCGGCCGCTTCGGCTTCGGCCCGGACGCGACCGAACTGGCGAAGTCCTTCCGTTTTCCGCTCGCCTACGAGCCGGACGTCTTCCACCTGTCGACGCACAAGGCGGTCGACATCATCATCACCGACATCGACGATCCCAAGATCGCCGAACGCGTGCCGCGCTGGTACCGCGAGCGCATCACCGCGAAGACCTTCGTGCTGTTCCCGTTGACGCTGAAGAACATTCCTGTCGCACTGATCTATGCCGACAAGGACAAGGCCGGCTCGATCGTGATTCCCGACAAGGAACTGTCGCTGCTGAAGACGCTGCGTAACCAGGCGCTGCTGGCGATCAAGCAGACCGCCTAGCAGGCGGTTCAGGCGGCCTGCGCCTTCAGGCGCGCCAGCGGCCGCTGGTCGATCGGCAGGTTGGCGGCCATGGCGACCACCCCGAGGACGATGGAAATCCCCCACACCAGGTCGTAGGCGCCCGTGCGGTCGAACAGCACGCCGCCCATCCAGGCGCCGAGGAAGCTGCCGATCTGGTGGCTGAAGAAGACGAAGCCACCGAGCATCGACAGGTAATGGACGCCGAACACCTGGGCGACGATGCCGTTGGTCAGCGGTACGGTCGCCAGCCAGAGCGTGCCGATTGCCGCGGCGAAGAGGTACGCCGACGTTGCGGTCAGCGGCAGGGCGAGGAAGACGACGATGATGACGCTGCGGGCGACGTAGATGAAAGCCAGCAGGTGCTTCTTGCTGTGGTGCTGGCCGAGCCAGCCGGCACCGTAGGTGCCGATGATGTTGAAGAATCCGATCAGTGCGAGGCACATGACGCCGACGCTGGCCGGCTGGCCGTGGTCGGCGAGGTAGGCGGGAAGATGCACGCCGATGAACACGACCTGGAAGCCGCACACGAAGTAGCCGAAGGTCAGGAGCCAGAATCCCTTGTGGGCAGCGGCTTCGCGGATCGCTTCGCGTACGGGTTGGTGGTGGGCGGCAGACTCGCGCTCCGGTTCCGCGAGCACCGCCGAGAGCGGCGCCATCATCGCCGCCGCAGCCGCCAGCACCAGCAGGGCGACGAGCCATCCGCTCCCCGAGATCAGCGCCTGTGTCCCTGGCAGCATCGCGAATTGGCCGAATGAGCCTGCCGCTCCGGCGATGCCCAGGGCCATGCTGCGTTTTTCCGGCGGGTAGATGCGGCCGAGTACGCCGTAGACGATGCTGAACGTCGTGCCTGACAGGCCGATGCCGATGAGTACGCCCGACGACAGTGCGAGTTCCGACCCCGTCGTCGCGTGGGCCATCCAGACCAGGCCCGCCACGTAGAACAGGCTGCCGGCGAACAGCACGCGTCCGGCACCGTAGCGGTCGGCGATCAGGCCGGCGAACGGCGTCGCGATGCCCCAGACCAGGTTCTGCAAGGCGAGGGCGAAGGCGAAGGTTTCCCGCCCCCAGCCATGGTCGAGCGACATCGGCTGGAGAAAAAGCCCGAACCCGTGCCTTACGCCCATGGACAAAGTCATGATGAGGCCGCCGCACAGCAGGACAACGGCAGGCGTGCGCCAATTTCGTGTAGCAGTCATGGTTGCGGCAGGCGAGTGGGGCGGCCATCATACAATGGCGTTTTCGAGGACAGCGAATGAACAAGGCCTTCGTCAAGGAAAGCGACGCCGACGACGAGGACGATGCACCCGATGCGCCGTCCTTGCCGCCGGGAACGCGCAACTACATGACGACCCGCGGGCATGCCCTGATGCGCGAGGAGTTCGAGCGCCTCATCAAGGTCGAACGCCCGGAACTCGTACAGGTCGTCTCGTGGGCCGCGGGCAACGGCGACCGTTCCGAGAACGGCGACTACATCTACGGCAAGAAGCGCCTGCGCGAGATCGATCGCAGGCTGCGCTACCTGACCAAGCGCCTGGAGAACGCCGTCGTCGTCGATCCGGCGGCCCAGGAAAACGTCGAGCAGGTGTTCTTTGGCGCCACGGTAACGCTCCACTACGTCGATGACGGCGCCGAGGCCCGGTACCAGATCGTGGGCATCGACGAGGCCGATGCCGGCCAGGGCCGCATCAGCTGGATCTCGCCCTTGGCGCGCGCCCTGATGAAGGCGCGCGAGGGCGATACGGTGCGCTTCCAGAGCCCGTTGGGCGTCCGTGAAATCGAGATCGTCGAGGTCAGCTACTGTTGAACCGGCGCGGTGCGCCGCCACGTTTTATGCTTTTGCACTATGCGCTTGTCAAGTGATTGCCCAGAATGGTTCGGCTGCATCCGCAGTCAACCAATCGAAAGGGCAAGCCATGAAAAGCAACGTGACCAACCTGCGTCCGGTTTCGTCGTTCCGGAGCGCGGTACTGCCGGAGTTTCTCGAGCTGCGCGTCGAGCGCTATTACCGCGAGCGCGTCCGGGACACCTGGAACGGCGGACACATCATGCGCGGGCGCGTCCCGGGGGCCGGGGCACTGCATCTGTCGAGCAACGACTACCTGTCGCTGGCCCGGCATCCCGACATCCTCGGGGCGATGTCGGACAGCGTCCGGCGCGATGGCAACGGTCTGCTGATGTCCGGCGTCTTCCTGCACGGGGATGATTGCCCGCAACTCGTGCTGGAGCGGCGGCTCGCGGAATTCATGCATGCGGAGTCGGGCGTGCTCTGCCAATCCGGCTACGCCGCCAACACCGGCCTGATCCAGACCATCGCCGACGAGCGCACGCCGGTCTATGTCGACATGATGGCGCACATGTCGCTCTGGGACGGCGTCCGCCTTGCCGGCGCACGGGCGGTTCCGTTCCATCACGACGATCCCGAGCATCTCGAGCGTCAGGTGTTGCGCCACGGTCCCGGCATCGTCGTCGTGGATGCGATCTACAGCACCAGCGGCAACGTGTGCCCGCTCGCAGAGATTGCCGATGTTTGCGACGCGCACGGCTGCATCAGCGTGGTCGACGAGTCCCATTCGCTGGGGACGCACGGCCCCGACGGGGCCGGTCTCGTCGTTGAACTCGGCCTTGCCGAACGTGTTCACTTCCGGACTGCGAGCCTCGCCAAGGCATTTGCGGGCCGTGCCGGTTTCGTGGCCTGCTCCGAGCGCTTCAACGAGTACTTCAAGTCGGGGTCGAATCCCGCGATCTTCAGTTCGACGCTGCTGCCGCACGAGGTGGCCGGGCTGTCCGCCACGCTTCGGATCGTCAGCCGCGAGGCATGGCGGCGCGAGCGGCTGCACGCCAATGCGGCGCGCCTGCGCAAGGCGCTCGAGAACCTCGGCTACAACCTGAACGGCAGTGCGGCCCAGATCATCTCGCTCGAACCGGGTCCCGAGGCGCGGACGATCGTGCTGCGCGATGCGCTCGAAGCGCGCGGCGTATTCGGCTCGGTGTTCTGTGCGCCGGCGACGCCGAAGAGCCGCTCGTTGGTGCGCTTTTCGGTGAACGCGGGCCTCGGCGATGCCGAGCTCGAGCGTGTCGAGGCAGTCTGCCGCGAGATCCGCGACGAGGTGGATCTCGCCAACTGGCCGTCTTCGCGCCGCCTGCGGCGCGGCACTGCGCTCGTCACGCAACGGCCGCTCGCGGCATAGCTGCGTCGGGGGGGGGGGCCTCAGGCGGGTCGCCGATGAGGCCCCTTGCGCTGCTCCTCGTCCAATTGGTCGAGATAGTCGGCGTAGGCGAGGACGTAGTCGAGCTTGAAGGTCGGCGGATCCTTCACGATGGCGTAGGTGTACCAGTCCTTGCCCTCGAATTCGACCGCGGGATGCAGGCAGGCCTGCCAGTCTCCGGCGTGCTCGTGCGAATAGTTGCCGCCGGTCCGCCAGAAGTAAGGCAGGGACTTGCCCCGGCGCAAGGCGTCGAGCAGCCCCTGTGGGGCCTCCTGGTCGTACGCGATTTCATACTGCGACTGCAGCATTTCCTCGCTCTGGACGATCAAGAGTCGCGCCGCGCCGCGCGCGTCGAGCATCAGGACGCCATCCGGCATGCAACACACGTAGTGCTCGACGATGCCATGTTCGCTGCGGATATCCTCGAAGCGCCGCGCGAACTCGGCGTCGCGAAGAAAGAGATGCGAGCCGACGGCGAGCGCGTCGCTGAGCATCTGCTCGAGATCCGAGAAATAGGCGCGCTGGAGTTCGCCGATGGCGCGGCGGAGCACGGATGTGACTTCGCTGTCCTGCTTGCGGATGAAGCGGTCGATGATGCCCTCGTTGAACGCGCGAACGGCGATCAGCTCGTCGGCTTTCCCGGTCAGCAGGATCTTCTTGGTCGCCCGGTTCTTGATCTGGCGACAGAACTCGAGGCCGTCAATCTCCGGCATGTCATAGTCGACCACGACGACGGATATCTGTTCGAAGCGCTGTTCGTTATGCACTTCGCGGTGGATCAGGTCGAGGTTGAGGTCGATGACATGGCGGGCATCGCTGGTCTCGCCGCGGTGCCTGTAAGGCGAAAAGAACGACTCGACCGAGGGCGCCGTGCCGGTGCCGGCGTTCAGCGCGACGAGCGCGGCGAAGGGCGAGTCGAAGAGGCGGAAGGCGAGCGCCGGATCGAGCCGCAGGCTGAGGTTCTTGAGAAAGCTGGCGCTGTCGTCGACGAAGGCGACCGTCGTCGGGAAGAGGAACGGCGGTATCGCGCAGGGCTTCACAATGTCGGAAAGCGCATGACGAATTCGGTGCGCTGCCCGTAGGCGGACGAGCACTCGATGCTGCCGCCGAAGGCGTGCATGACGTCGCGGCAGAACGCCAGGCCGATGCCGGCACCGAGGATTCCGTCGCTGGCGGCCGAACTGTAGAAGCGCGAGAAGACATGCGGCAGGTCTTCAGGCGGGATGCCGCCCGCGGTATCGAGGACGACGAGGCGATTCGACCGCGGGCCGGCGATGGTCGCGATCTCGATGGAGCCCGTCCTTGATCGTGCGATCTGCCGCAAGGCATTCTTGATCAGGTTGAAAAGCAGGTGCACCGTCAGCAGCTCGGCACCCTTGAAAACGAAGTCGTCACGCTGCCGCCAGGTCACGAGCGGCCGCTCCGTCTCGGAAAACGGATAGCGTTCGAGGGCTGTCGCCACGCAACGCACGATGGAGCAGGACACGGGTTCTGGCAAGGCGGTCTCGCCGTGGCGATGCTGCGCGGCGCCCATCTCGACGCCATGGCCGGCGTGCACGACCGCGTTGCTGCGGAGGCGCGGCACGCCAACACGATCATCGACATGCTGCTCGTCAATGTCCGCCAC
>Ga0075012_10003353_pt1 | contig 15351 bp, 19 predicted proteins | sample All_14_2_FD_71474 | JGI IMG/M metagenome (GOLD analysis project Ga0075012, IMG submission 71474) | Freshwater microbial communities in response to fracking from Pennsylvania, USA - Allegheny Zone_MetaG_DW_15 | ecosystem: Environmental > Aquatic > Deep subsurface > Groundwater > Drilled... | reverse complement strand
GACCAGCAGGGTGACGCGCCGGATCGTCTCGGCCAGCACCCACAGCACCGTGTCGCGCCGCACCGGATCGGTTTTGGCCAATGCCCACGGCGCCTGCGCATCGACGTAGCGGTTTGCGTCTGCGATCACTTCCCAGATGGTGGTCAGCGCCTTGTGGAAGGCCTGCTCGTCGAGCTCGGCGCGCACGATCGCCAGAAGGCCCTTCGCGCGATCGAGCAGCACGGTATCGGCCTCGACCAGGTCTCCCTTCGGCGGAATCATCTCACCGCAATTCTTGGCGACGATAGACAGCACCCTCTGGCAGAGATTGCCGTAGGCGTTGGCGAGGTCGGCATTCATGCGGCCGATCAGGGCGCGGCGCTGGAAGTCGCCGTCATTGCCGAACGGAACCTCGCGCAGCAGGAAGTAGCGCACCTGGTCGACGCCGAACTCCCGGGTCACCGCGACTGGATCGATCGCGTTGCCGAGCGACTTGGAGATTTTCTGTCCCTCGGTCGTCCACCAACCCGAGGCGAAGACACGCTTGGGGGCCGGAATGCCGGCCGACAGCAGGAAGGCTGGCCAGAAGACGCAGTGGAAGCGGATGATGTCCTTTCCCACGACGTGCACGTCCGCCGGCCAAAAGCGCCACAGCGGATTGCTCTCGTCAGGATAGCCGACTTCGGTAATGTAGTTGGTCAGGGCGTCGAGCCACACATACATGATGTGTTTCTCGTCGCCTGGCACGGGAATGCCCCAAGAGAAGCTGGTGCGCGAAACGGACAGGTCCTGCAGGCCGCCCTTCACGAAACTGATGATCTCGTTGCGCCGGCTCTCGGGCGCGATGAAGTGCGGGTTCTTCTCGTAGAATTCGAGCAGCCGGTCGGTCCAAGCCGAGAGCCTGAAAAAGTAGGAGGGCTCCTCCACCCACTCGACTTCGTTGTTGACCGGGCCGGCGCGGCGCTTGCCGTCGGGACCGACCGTGGTCTCGTCCTCGGCGTAGAACGCTTCGTCGCGCACGGAATACCAGCCGGCATACTTGCCGAGATAGATGTCTCCCGAGGCCACGAGCTTCTCCCACAGCGCCTGGCAAGAGGCGTAGTGGCGTGGCTCGGTCGTGCGGATGAAGCCATCGGGGCTGTAGTTCATCACGCCGATCAGGTCGCGAAACGACTGGCTTACCTTGTCGGTGAAGGCCTGCGGCGTCATACCGGCGGCGGCAGCGGCTTTCTCGACCTTCTGGCCGTGCTCGTCGGTGCCGGTGACGAAGTGGACGTCATAGCCGTCCAGACGCTTGAATCGCGCCAGCACATCGCAGGCAAGCGTAGCGTAGGCGTGTCCGATATGGGGCACGTCGTTGACGTAGTAGATCGGCGTGGTGACGTAGTAGGTGCTTTTGCCCGACATGATACTGAACTCCGAACGGCCGCCCCTGGCGGGGCACGAGACTCAAGCGCGTTCAGCCCCGCATTCGCGGGCAAGGCAGCGAGTTTCTGATGTCGGGCCGGGGTAACATGGGGCTCTTTTCCCATGCCTCCCCCCGTGGATCAAGAGTCGACGCCGTGACAGTCCGATCACCGCGTTGCGGACTGCAGCTTCAGGAAGCTGCCCATGACGGTCTGCTTGCGGTCGAGGTTGACCGCATCGGCCCGCGCAAACAGGTTGGCGACCTCCTCCGCGGCCGCCATCCAGCGATCCGGACTCGCCGCCGCGAGCAGGCGGGCCTGCAGGCCGGCTTCCACTGGCACGACGGGTGCGGAATCCTTGGCGAGCGCGCCCTGCCGCAGGAGGCCCTTCAGCCAGCCATCGAACAGGTAGTTGAGCGAGCGCCAGTCGGCATTGGCCTCCTCGCCGCGTTTGGCGAATCGCTCGGCGAAGCCATGCAGACGCGGCATGTCGAGATCGGGCAGGGTCGCCAGCACCTCGACCATCTCGCGGTACAGGTCCAGACTGCCCGCCGCCCCGAGTTCGAGCGCCCGTCCGATGCTTCCTTCGGCAAGCCGGGCGAGCGCCCTCCTCTCCTCGGGCTTCGTCTCGGGCGCGTGGGCGCCGAGAAGATCGACCACGGTATCCTCCGACAGCGGCTGCAGCGCGAGCCGGCGGCAGCGCGAGCGGATGGTGGGCAGCAGCCGTCCGGGCGCATGCGCCACGATCAGCAGCACGGCGTTGGGCGGCGGTTCCTCGAGGATCTTCAGGACCGCGTTGGCGCTGTTGCGGTTCATCTCGTCGGCCGCATCGACGATGGCGACCCGCGCCTTTCCCATCGCCGGCGTCATGTGCATGAAGCCGCCGAGATCACGGACATCGTCCACGGCGATCTCGGCGCGCATGCGCCCCGTGTCGCGGTTCAGGGAGCGGCGCAGATGGAACAGGTCGGGATGCGAGCGCGCATCGACCAGGTGCCGGCCCGGCGCATCCGCCGGTACGTCGAGCGATTCAGGGGCGCCGCCGAACAGACCTGCCTGATCCTGTCCCGCCAGCAGAAAGCGCGCGAAGCGCCAGGCCAGGGTTGCCTTGCCAATGCCCCGTGGCCCCGTGAGCAGCCACGCATGGTGGAGTCGCCCGCTCTGCTGTGCCGCCAGCATCGTGCGCTCGGCCTGCTCGTGTCCGACCAGTCGGTCGTTGCGCCACGGCGGCGGCCAGCCATAGGGCCATTCGAGCTTCTCCAGCTCGGCCGGATCGGAGGGCGTCTTGGCGCGCGCCAAGTCTCAGGACCCCAGACGCGCGGCGAGCGCATCGGCGATGGAGCGGGCGATGTCGTCTATGCCGGCGGAGGCGTCGATCACGACGCAGCGCTCCGGATCGGCGGCGGCAATTTCGAGAAAGCCGGCGCGCACGCGCTCGTGGAAACCGACCGGCAATGATTCATAGCGGGTCTCCTTGCCGCGGCGGGCGGCGGCGCGCGCGAGCCCCGCATCGACCGGCAGGTCGAGGATCAGCGTGAGGTCGGGACGGAAGTCTCCGACCGTCATGTCGTAGAGCGCGCCCAGCATCGCGCGGTCGATGCCGTGGCCGTAGCCCTGATAGGCCATGGTCGAATCGGCGAAGCGGTCGGATACGACCCAGGTGCCGCTTGCGATGGCCGGCAGTACCGTCGTGCGCAGATGCTCGCGGCGGGCCGCGAAGTGCAACAACGCTTCGGTCACGCCGTCCCAGCGTTCGGCCGGACCTTCGACGAGCAGCTTGCGCACCATCTCGGCGCCGGGCGCACCGCCGGGCTCTCGTGTGGTGATGCATCTGTGCCCGCGCGCCTCGATCCATTCCTTGAGACGGGCGACCTGGGTCGACTTGCCGGCCCCTTCGCCACCCTCCAGCGTGACGAAGCGCGCGCGCGTGCGCTCCGTCACGACATCCAGCCGAACATGTAGTGGCGCAGCATCGTGGCGACACGGCCGAACACGCCCATGCGGGGTACGTCGGCACCAGCCTCCAGCGGATACTCGATAGTGCGGTTGTCTGGCAATGTGACGACCGCGGTGCCGATTCTGGTGCCCTTGACGATCGGCGCCGCGATCGGCCCGTCGAAGCGAGCGACGGCGCGCGGCGTTACGCCCTGCCCGGTGGGGACGGTGAGCTGGACGGTCTTGGGGATGACCAGCGGCACCGTCTCCTGCGCACCGAGCCAGACGGGCGCCTCGACCAGCATGTCGCCGGCCCGAAACACGGTGATGTTGGTCGACTCCCGGTAGCCCCATTCCATGAGACGCGCCGTCTCCGACGCGCGTTCGGCCATCGACGTCAGGCCGTTGACGACCAGGATCAGGCGCCGCCCATCGCGCACCGCCGAGGTCGTCTGCCCATAGCCTCCCTCTTCCGTGTGGCCGGTCTTCAGGCCGTCGGTACCCGGCGTAATCTTGAGCAGGCGGTTGCGATTCTCCTGGCGGATGTTGTTGTAGGTCCAGTTCGTCTCCGAATAGTACTTATAGTACTGGGGGTAGTCGTCGATCGTGTGCCAGCCCAGCACCGCGAGATCGCGCGCCGTCGTGTACTGGCCTTCGGCCGGCCAGCCCGACGCATTCTTGAAGACGGTCTTGGTCATACCGATCTCTTTCGCGCGCTTGTTCATGCGCTCGGCGAAAGCATCCTCGGTGCCGGCCAGTCCCTCGGCGATCACCACGCAGGCATCGTTGCCCGAGAGGATGATGATGCCCTTGATCAGGTCCTCGACCGTCGGCTCCGATCCCAGCTCGAGGAACATGCGCGAGCCGCCCATGTTCCGGGCCTTCTCGCTGACGCGGAACCGCGTATCGAGCTTCAGCCGGCCTGCCGCCAGCTCGTCGAAGATGATGTAGATGGTCATCATCTTGGACATCGACGACGGCGGCATCGGCGTCTCGGCGTCCTTGAACAGCAGCACCGTGGAGGTCTGCGGATCGACCATGAAGGCGTGGCGCGCCAAGGTGCCGATGCCGACCTGCGACGGCGGAAGCGACTCCACCTTGGGCGCGGCTGCTTCCTTCGGGGCTGCGGGCTTTGTGGCCGTCGGCGCACGTGGCTTGGTCGGAGGCTTCTGCGCCTGGGTCGGTGGCTTGCGCGGAGGGTCCTGCTGCGCGGAGGCGGTGAGCGAGAGACCGGCCAGCCCGGCAACGGCGAGAAGCGCCACTCCGGCGCGATTTAGCCTAGTCAGAGACCACACGGGCATCCCCATAGCCTGAACGCTTGAGCCGGTCGGCAACGATACCGGCGGCATCCGGAGTCGTATAGGGCCCCAGCCGGACGCGATAAACATCGCGTCCATTGGCCGAGACCTGAGAAATTTCCGGGTTCCCGTAGCTGCGCACCGCGCTGCGCTGGCGCTCGGCATTTTCATGGGTCGAGAAGGCACCGACCTGCACGAAGAATCCGCTGAGCTGCGAGGATGGCGTGGCGGTACTGGTCGTTGCCGACAGCGACGCGATGGTGGGCGGAACGTCACCCGAAGCCGAGCGCGGTGCGCCGAATGGAACATTGCGCGGCGGCGTCGCGAACACTGTCTGTGCAGGTGCCGCCGGCGCGGCTGGCGCGGGCGGCTCGTACGACGCCTGCATGACGGACGGCGGCGGAGCGGCGACCGGGGCTGGGGCTGGGGCCGCCACCGGCGCCGGAGGCGGCGTCGGTGCGGCGCGGCTTCCGCTGGCGAGTTGCGCCACGGCCTGCTGCTGTTCCGCAGGCCCGCCGCCGCTCAGGGCGACGTCCTTCACCGCGAGGCTTTCGGCTTGCAGCTGGTCGATCCGGACCCGAGCCGTACCCTTGCCGACCATGTCGATTTCCTCGGCGGCCGTGCGCGACAGGTCGATGACCCGGCTGCGGGCGAAGGGGCCGCGATCGTTGACCCGCACGACCGTGCTGCGGCCGTTCTCGAGGTTTGTCACCCGCACGATGGCCGGCATCTGCAGCGTGCGATGCGCCGCCGTTCGGTCAGACTGGTCGTAACGCTCACCGTTGGCCGTCGACTTGCCGTGGAAGCCCGGCCCGTACCAGGAGGCCGTCCCGGTCTCGGTGAGGGTGAAGGTCTCCCGCGGCGTATAGGTGACACCGTCGATCTTGTAGGGCTGGCCGACCTTGTAGGTCCCGCGCTGGGCCACGCTGCTGCCGGGGGTCCCGCCCCCGCCCTTGTTCGACGAACCACAGGCCGCCAGGCTGGCCAGCAGCGCCGCCGCCCCACACAGCCGAAGGGTGCCGGACAGGGGAAATGCCATTTTTACCAATGCTAGCGGCATGATGTTCACATCATACATCATCTCGGCCGCCGGGTGGAGCGGCCTGCTCTCCCGCCTGCCCGGCCCGATCAGGCCGCGATGCGGTCGGACAGGAGACCCACGGCGAGAGCGAAGAAATCGGACTGGTTCCAGCGCAGGATGACCTTGAAATTCTCGGTCGTCTGGTAGGCCGGGCCGCCCGCTCCCGCCGGCCGCACGATGCGCCCGCCGCCTCCGGACTGCGCCCCCGGGGAGACCTCGTCGCCCCAGCGCAGGCCAGGCCGCCAGCCGACCTTGCGCAGGTAATTCACGATCGAGGCGAAGACGTCGAGCTTGTTGGTCCAGATGTCCTTGCGGCCATCGCCGTCGCCGTCTGCGGCATAGGCGAGGAAGCTGGTCGGGATGAACTGGCACTGGCCCATGGCGCCCGCCCAAGACCCCTTCATCGCGTGCAGGCCGACATGACCCTGCGACAGGATCTTGAGTGCGGCGATCAGCTGTTCGCGAAAGAACTTGGCGCGGAAGTTGTTGTGGACCAGCGTCGCGAGCGCCTCGACCACCTCGAAGTCGCCGAGGCGCGTGCCGTAGTTGCTCTCGATGCCCCACAGCGCCACGGCGACCTGCGGTGGCAGGCCGGCAGGGCCAGCGAATCGCTCGATTGCCGCGCGGTTCTCGGCAAGCAGCGCACGGCCGCGCTTGATGCGCTCCTCGGAGACGACCAGCCCCTGATAACGCTCCCACGTCATCTTGAACTCGGGCTGGTTGCGCGCCTGCTCCATGACGCGCGGCACTTCGCGGATGTCGGCCAGCGCCGCGTCGAGCGTGCCCTTGTCGACGCCCGCCCGCAGCGCCTCTTGCCGGATCCCCTGTAGAAAGGCAGCCGGAAACCGTCCGTCACCCTGGGCGAAGGCCTCTCCTGAGGTCGCGAGAGGCGCCAGGGCAGCGCCAGCACAGAGGAGTCTGCGAGTGATCATGAAGCGTCCGCTCGTTATTCGTTGCCCTCACGGGATGCCTGTTCCCTGTGCCGGCCAATCTTGCGCACACTATGGCGACCTCAAGCGCCCTACCATCGTCACTTGCGGCGATAGAGGATCATCCCGCCGTGATGCAGCGTGTCCTGATCGACGAAGACGCCGTCGGCGGTGAAGCTGGTATCGTCCCAGTATTCGATCCGCGTTCCAATCACTTCGTATCGCCCGCGATAAGCGCTCTGGCGCGTACCACGCGCCTCGTCATAGCGATTGCCCGGCAACAGGTTGTGACGGACATATCCGTCGGCCGTCACCCACAAGCCGACATAGGGATGCGTCGTCATTTCGGCATGCCCCTCGGTTGCAAGGATGAAAGGGGTATTGATGGCGAGCGCCAGGCTCAGGAGACGGATGGCCTTCATTTCGGCTTTCCGGTGTCCCGGCGTTCGGCAAAGAGTTCCGACAGGACCTGCGAGGCCGCGATGGCGCGCGAGATCCCGGCCGGCACGGTAATCATGTAGATGACCTCCTTGAGCTCCTCTTCGGACACGCCGAGGTTCAGCGCATAGCCGGCATGGACCCTCATGAAGGGCAGCTGGCCGGTCGCGGCGAAGGCTGCCACCGCCGCGAGCTGGCGCGTCCGGCCATCGAGTCCGGGTCGGGCCCAGACATCGCCCAGCGCGTAAGCTTCGGTTGCCTCGGCGAGGAACGGAAACTCCTCGCGCATGCGCTCCAGTGCCGGCTGCGGCCGGCCGCGATTGAGGTCGCGGATCACCGCCTCGCCACGCTTCCGCCGCTCCTCGACCGTTTGCGCGACGGCAGGCAGGGCCGCGCCGGCGACGAGTATCGCGGCGACGACCGGTCCGAAGATCGATGGCACGGCCATGGCTCATCCTCCCGTCGTGGCGGTGGGGCGTACGACGATCTCGTTCACGTCGACGTCCTCGGGCTGTTCGAGAGCAAAGCGCACGGCCCGGGCGATCGCGTCGGGCTTGAGCGCGATCCTGCGAAACGCCTTCATCGCCTCGGCGGCCGCCGGATCGGTGATGGTGTCTGCGAGTTCGCTCTCGACCACGCCGGGATGGATGCAGGTGACGCGGATCCGCTCATTCTCCATCCGCAGCCCGTCCGAGATTGCCCGTACGGCATACTTGGTCGCGCAGTAGACCCCGGCTGCCGGGAAGACCTGCAACGCGCCGATCGAGGCGATGTTGACGACATGACCGGAGCCGCGCGCCGTCATCTCGGGCAGAACGGCGGCAATTCCATAGAGGACGCCCTTGATGTTGACGTCCACCATCCGCTCCCATTCGACCACCTTCATCGCCGCCATCGCAGACAGCGGCATGACCCCGGCATTGTTGACGATGACGTCCACCCGCCCCCAGGCCGCGCGAGCCGCCTCGGCAAACGACGCGACACTCTGCCGGTCGGTGACGTCCAGCGGACATACGCGGGCATCGCCGCCCGCGGCGATCAATTCGCCGGCGAGCGCCTCCAACCGCGAGACGCGGCGCGCGCCCAGCATCACTTTGGCGCCCGCCGCGGCGAGTTCGCGGGCGATGCCGGCGCCGATGCCACTGGAGGCGCCGGTGACGAGAACGACTTTGTCGAGAGACATGGTGGGTCCTTTCAGTAGGGTCGGTTGGCTTGCCGCGAACATGGACCTGAGCGATTGTCGCGATAAGACGACAGGCGCTAACCAATCTGGAAAGAACTGCTAACCAATGGAGCCTGACCTCAACGCCCTGTCCATCTTCGCCCTCGTGGCCGAGGAGCGCAGTTTCAGGGCTGCAGCCGACCGGTTGGGCGTGACCCGTTCGGCGGTCAGCCAGACGATCCAGCGCCTCGAGGCCGGTCTCGGCATCGCGCTGGTCCAACGCACGACGCGCAGCGTCAGCCTGACCGAGGCCGGCGAACGGCTTCACCTGGAAATTGCACCGGCGGTGGCCGAGATGCGTGCCGCCGTTGAGAAAACGGCCGCGCTGCAGGGTCGTGCCCGCGGCCGCCTGCGGCTCGCCGTCTCCTCGATCGCCGAGCGCTTTCTGTCCGGGCCGTTTCTGGCCGGCTTCGCCGAGGCCAATCCCGAGGTCGACCTCGACGTCACCGTCACCGACGATCCCATCGACATCGTCGCCGAGGGTTACGATGCCGGCGTCCGCCTGGGCGAGGTCATCGAACAAGACATGATCGCCGTGCCGGTGGCGGGCGACGAGCGCCAGCTGGCGGTCTGCGCCCCCTCGTACCGCGAGCGCTTCGGCATTCCGCGGCACCCCGCCGAGCTGACGTCACACACCTGCATCGGCTGGCGGCCCTCCCCCAGGTCTGCGCCCTATCGATGGGAATTCGCCGAGGGGGCCAAGGAATTCAGCGTCGCCGTCGCGCCGCGCTTCGCCACCAACGACATGGCGCTGATGATCAAGCTCGCCGTCGCCGGCGCCGGCATCACCTTCGGCATGGAAGAAAGCTTCCGCGCCCTGATCGCGCGCGGCGCACTCGTGCCGATCCTCGAGGACTACTGCCCAAGCTTCGCCGGCTTCTACCTCTACTATCCCAGCCGCCGGAACATCGCGCCGAAGCTGCGCGCGCTGATCGACTACCTGCATCGCCAGCGATGACATGGCCGCCCCCTGACAGGGCGCCGGTGGCTCCCTATATTCCCCTCCAAAGCCCGATGCGACAGGAGCGCGAAATGCAGACCTACAAGAAGACTCCCGAAGCCCTGGCGAAGCTCACGCCCGAGCAGTTCTACGTCACCCAGGAGAGCGGCACCGAGCGTCCCGGCACGGGCGCCCTGCTGCACAACAAGGAGCCGGGCATCTACGTCGACATCGTGTCTGGAGAACCACTCTTCGCCTCGGCCGACAAGTATGAATCGGGATGCGGCTGGCCGAGCTTCACCAAGCCGATCGAGCCGGCCAACGTCGCCGAGCTGCAGGACCGCTCGCACGGCATGGTGCGCATCGAGGTTCGGTCCAGGCATGGAGACAGTCATCTCGGCCATGTCTTTCCCGACGGCCCGCGCGATCGCGGCGGGCTGCGCTACTGCATCAATTCCGCCTCGCTCCGCTTCATCCATCGCAAGGACATGGAAGCGGCGGGCTATGGCGCCTATCTCGACCAGGTGGAGGATGTAAAATGAGCCAAGAGCGCGCAGTGCTGGCCGGCGGCTGTTTCTGGGGCATGCAGGACCTGATCCGTCGCATCCCGGGCGTGGTGTCGACGCGGGTCGGCTATACCGGCGGCCATGTGGCCAATGCCACCTACCGCAACCATGACGGCCACGCCGAGGCGATCGAGATCATCTTCGATCCGTCGCGGCTGAGCTATCGCCAGCTGCTGGAGTTCTTCTTCCAGATCCACGATCCGTCGACCCTCGACCGCCAGGGCAACGACCGTGGTACCTCCTATCGCTCGGCGATCTTCTACACGAGTGACGAGCAGCGCCGGGTAGCCGAGGACACGATCGCCGACGTGGACGAATCGGGCCTGTGGCCGGGCAAGGTCGTGACCGAGGTGACGCCGGCATCCGACTTCTGGGAGGCCGAGCCCGAGCATCAGGATTATCTCGAGCGTATCCCGAACGGCTACACCTGCCACTTCGTGCGGCCGAACTGGCGACTGCCGGTCCGTTCGAGGTCCGGCCAGGCTGCCTGAGGCCTCATTCGACCTTCAGGTCGAGAGCCTTGACGATGGTCTTCCAGACCAGAAACTGATCCTTCTGGTACTGGACGGCCTGCTGCCGGGTGGACGGCATCGGCACGAGGCCGTTCTGCAGCATCTTGGCGCGCACCGATTCGGTTTCGAGGATCCGGACCAGTTCCCTGTTCAGGCGGTCGAGGATCTCGCTGGGCGTGCCGGCCGGGGCGACGGCACACCACCAGCCGCTCATGTCGGGCGGCGTCGCAAGCCCCTGGTCCGAGAAGGTCGGCACATCGGGCAGCAACGCATGGCGCTGCGCTGTGGTCATCGCGACCGCCCGCACTTTCCCCGCGCGAATCATCGCCAGCGACGAAGGCACGTCCCCGACCATGATCTGGACGTGGCCGCTCAGCAGGTCGGCCAGCGCCGGAGGCGTCGACTTGTAGGGAACGTGCGTCACGTCGAGCTGGTAGGCGTTCCTGATGTGGCCGCCATAGGCGATGCCGCCGGTGTTGCCGCTGGCATAGTTGTACTTGCCGGGATTGGCCTTGAGCAGCTGGATCAGCTCGGGAGCGCTCCTGGCACTGACGTCCGTATTGACCAGCCAGACGTAGGAGACCGAGGCGACCAGCGAGATGTAGCTCAGGTCCTTGGCCGGGTCGTAGCGGACACCGCTGGTCAGGCCGGCCGGGCTGGCGACGAGCCCGGAATTGGTCAGCAGTCCGATCGTGTAACCGTCGGGCGCCGCCTGCACGACCATCTCGGTGCCGAGGGTCGTGTTATTACCCGGCTTGTTCTCGATGACGATCGGCTGGCCCAGCGCCTGGGCGAGCGGCTCCGAGAGAATGCGAGCGAGAATGTCGCTGGCCGAGCCTGCCCCGAAGGGGACGATCAGCCGGATCGGCTTGTTCGGATAGGGTTGCGCCATCACGGGCGTGGCAAGCGCGACACCGACGGCGGTGGCCAACGCGGTAAGCCAGTGAACGACTCTCATGAGCTTCCTCCCTGTCTGGCGACTTCTTCTTGTTGATGTATTAAGGCGACGACCTTCTGCCCCCCTTGGTTCGATCGAAGTGACGCTTCAGAACCGAAAGCCGAGATCGCGGGCGATCAGGTTCTTCTGAATCTCGCTGGTGCCTTCGCCGATCACGTAGACCAGCGCGTCGCGATGGATGCGGCCCACCGGGTATTCGCGCATGATGCCGGCACCGCCATGGATGCGGATCGCCTGCTCGCTCACGGCGACGGCGGTTTCGCTGGCGACAAGTTTCACCCGGGCCGCGGTCGCGGAATCCAGGGTGTTCTGATCGACCCGCCAGGCGCCATAGTAGACGAGCCACCGCGCCGCCTCGATCTGCGCCGACATCTCCGCGAGCTTGTGGCCGATCGCCTGGTAATCGCCGATCCGCTTGTTCGCGACCATCCGATCGCGCGCGTAGGCCGTGGCCGCGTCGAAGGCGGCGCGCGCCATGCCCAGCGCGTTGGCCGCGACCCCGACCCTGTTCTCGCTGAGCGAGTCGAGGATCACCGGATAGGTTCCCAGCCGGTCGCCGAGGACGCAGTCGTCCGGAACGAACACGTCGTCCATGTGGATCAGGCCGCTCTCGGAGGCGCGGATGCCCTCCTTCCGGAGCTTGTCGATGGTCATGCCCGCGGCCGGCAACTCGACGATGAACAGGCTGATCGCGCTCCCGGTCAGCTCAGGCGCCGTCCGCGCCGCTACCAGCAGGAAATCCGCGATCGGCGCGTTGGTGATGTAGAGCTTGCTGCCCCTGAGCTTCCAGCCGCCGTCGGCGCGCTCCGCGCGGGTCTTTAGGGCGCGGATGTTCGAGCCGCCGTCGGGCTCGCTCAAGGCAAAGCCCGCGATCTTCCCGCCCTGCACGGCGGGTCGGAAGAAACGCTCGCGCTGCTGCTGCGTGCCGGCTTTCCAGATCGGCCAGATGCCGAGATGGCTGTGGGCCGACCAGCTCGAGGCGAAGCCCTGGCTCATGTAGCTCAGCTCCTCGCGCACGATGCAGTCGCTCACCTTGTCGAGGCCGCTGCCGCCGTCGGCCTCGGGATAGCGGACGCCCAGCAGGCCGAGCTCGCCCCAGCGCGCGAAGACCTCGCGGGGCAGGACTTCGTTCTCCTCGGCCGCCGCCACCAGCTGCCGATGCTCAGACTGGCACAGGCGCCGGACGGTTTCGCGCACGGCCTCATGCTGCTCCGAGAAAGCAAAGTCCATTGTCGCGGCGTTTCCTGTGTCTGGTTCTTTTCACGAAGACTGACGAGGAACCAACTTCTGGTCAATCGACGACGCGGCCCGCGTGCTATAAGCCGGCGCACGAACAGCCGCGCAAGGTTACTGCCGTTGAAAGCCGCCCGCTCTCCCCTCGCCCTTCTCTCCACAGTCGCCGTCCTGGCGATGGCGGCGGCCGCCGCCGCCCAGTCTTCGGATGACGATACCGTCGTGACGCCGGCGCCGAAACCGCGCTTCACGGTGGTCGACGGCGACACGGTGAAGTTCGGCCCTCAGGTCGTGCGCCTGTTCGGCATCGATGCGCCCGAGCGCAGCCAGACTTGCGACGACGGCCAGTGGCGCGCCGGAACGCTCGCCCGAAAGGCGCTGGAGGAATTCATCGCCGGCCGCCCCGTCACCTGCCGCCTGGTCGATCCCGACCGCAAGACCCGTCCGCCGGTCGCCCAGTGTTTCGCCGGCGAGGACGACCTGCAGGAGAAGATGGTTTCGGCCGGTTGGGCCTGGGCACTGCCGATCAACGGCAAGGATCGCTACGGACCGGACGAGCGCGACGCCGCGCAGCGCAAGGTCGGGATCCATGCCCATAAATGCGTGTCCCCCGCCGAATGGCGCGCCATGCTGCGCCGCGAGGCGCTCAAGCGAGAACAGGGCGGCTGACTAGGAGAACTCGGGGAGCCGCGCGGCCAAGAGACTGGCGACCATCGCATTGCCGCGTCCGTTCAGGTGCGAATTCATGTAGAACGAAGCGGCCGCCGGCTCGACCGCGAAGCGCGGGAAGGTGTCGACGGTCGCGAGGCCGGCCTTGCGCGCCCCATCGAGAACGAGCGCGGTCAGCCGGCGCTCCTCGGCAGCGAATGCCCGTTCGCTCCAGACCTGCGGATGATACTGGGCCAGCAGCACGACGGGGCATCGATGCCGTTCCCCGATCTGTGCGAGCCGCTCGATCAGACACAGGGCGATGCGCAGACCGTGGCCGGCAGGGTGCCGCCTCACATGATACCCGAAGAGATGCTGTAGTCCCGCCGGCAGGGCAATCAGGACCCGGTCGAGGCGCGGACGCAGCCACTGCGGTGCCCGCCGCCGGCGCGTCGGCACCGGAACGCCGGCAAGCCGCAGCTGCTCGCTGTCGAGACCGAACCACGGTTTGTTGCGCCCCCACAGCCGGCGCATCTCGGTGCGTCGCACGTCGTCGGCGATGAAGCCCACGATCAACAGCGAAGGCTCATGCAAGGCCGCGAGTCGTTCGGCACGCAGGACGACCTGGTCGAAACCATAGCCGGACACGCCGCCGTTCAGCACCCGGCGACCGCTCAGCTGCTGAAGCCGGGCCGGCCAAGCCTCCGTATCCCCGACCTCTTCCCCGAACGTATAGGAATCGCCGACAGCGAGGATCGGCCGCTCCCCACTGGCGCCTTCCGTGCTCTCGCCGCAGGAGCGCAGGCCATCGACGTCGATCGTCACGGGCCAGCCAGTCGCCCCGCTGCCACGAAAGCCGGGCTTCGGCGCATATCCGAGGTCGGGATCGTGCATCAGGCAAAAGTCGTCCGCCATGCCCTGCCGCTACGGCAGAATCCCCTTTGTTGCAATCGCGGCGGGGCCTGAGTATCTCATCTCGCTGAGCTGGATGGGTGGCCGAGCGGTTTAAGGCACCTAGGAATGTCGTCCCGCCCCGTGCTGGCTGGTGCCGTTTGTGCCGGTTCTGTTGGGATTTCGGCTCGGCGACGTGCTGCCCTGTCCCGCCTGATATTGGGCCGTTTCGCAGAGTTTGTGACCAAGTCTGTGACCAACAGCCGGGGCAGCACCGCCGCCCCGGCCGGCGTCGCGATCAGCAGTCCTTATTGAGAACCTCGACCCCGATCGCCTCGGTCACCTTGTCCAACTCTTCCTTGGCGACGATCTCGAGGTGCGCGGCGGTGGCGCCGTCATCGTCCCTGGCGCCGCCACGCTCGGCAATGCTCGCCAGCGCCACGATGAACGCCCGGACCTTGCCGAGCCGATGCTCGACGGTTTCGGCGGCGGCGCTCATGCTGCACCGCCCTTGAGGATGGCTGCAGCCTGCTTCGTCATGTTGAATGCCTCTTCCATGAAGCCATCCGCCTTGACGGCGTAGTCGTCGATCACCCGTGCGCAGAACCGGAAGCGGCGGTAAAGGTCGTCCGGGATGTCGGCGCCGGTCGCGGTATCGATCACGACATCGGCCGCCGCCTTGATCTGCTTCAGGCAATCGTCGAGATCGTTGATGGCATCGTCGAAGATCCGGGGCGCCGCCGGTGTGGCCGGTTTTGTCGTGCTCATGATGCACCGCCGACGTCGACCAGCTCGACGATGAGCACTTGCCACTTTCCGCCGCGGGCCTCAGCCATCATCGCGGCGAGCAGGTCAGCCTGTCGCCGGATGGCGTCGAGCGGATCGGGAGCCGGTATCCGGCTCGGGGCCGTGGCAACCGACGGCAAGGCGAGCGTGCCGGCGAAGCTGGCCAGCATTTCGCGGCGGGTTCCGAGGGCGATCATCGGGCGGCCCTCCGGCGCTTCTTCGGTTCCAAGGGCTCATCGTCGAGATCGGCCCAATAGACCAGCCGCTCGGCGTACTTGAGGACCATCAGCGCGTCGCCGAACCCGCTGGGCAGGTCGGACAGGATCTTTCCTGCCCAACGGCGCAGGCGTTCGTCCTTAGTCACATCGCTGCATAGGCGGGTACTCATCGGTTCTGCCGCGGTGGTGCGGCGGGTACGCGACGCTTTCTTGGTCTTGGTCATGATGTTGCTCTAGGTGACCGGCTTTCTAGGGCCGGGTGCCAGCGGTCGGCGCTGGCACCCGGCCCTAGAAAGCCGGTCACCTAGAGC
>Ga0075012_10003350_pt1 | contig 15357 bp, 12 predicted proteins | sample All_14_2_FD_71474 | JGI IMG/M metagenome (GOLD analysis project Ga0075012, IMG submission 71474) | Freshwater microbial communities in response to fracking from Pennsylvania, USA - Allegheny Zone_MetaG_DW_15 | ecosystem: Environmental > Aquatic > Deep subsurface > Groundwater > Drilled... | reverse complement strand
CGCCGAAAGGCCGTGGATGATCTCGGGCAGGCGCCGTACCCGCAGATCACCGGCACCGGCCGGGCCATCGACCGAGACCGTCATCCTGAGGTCCAGGCCTTCGTGGGGGTCCACGACCTCATTGAGCAAGGCCTTCAGCCCCGTGTCGGCAAACAGGGGATCGCCGTCCTCGGGCCGTTGCGACAGGCGTTTCAGGATCTCGCGACAGCGGTCGGCCTGTTGCAGCAACAGGGTGGCATCCTCGGCCACGGGTCCGCCTGCGGGCGCGTCGCGCAGCAGTTCCTTGGCGACCACCTGGATCGTGGCCAGGGGTGTGCCCAGTTCATGGGCCGCAGCGGCCGCAAGCCCCCCAAGGGCCGCCAGCCGCTGTTCCCGCTGAAGCACATCCTGGGTCGTGGCGAGTGCAAGCTCAAGCTTCTCGGCATCGGCAGCCACCCGCCACGCGTAGGCCGACGTAAAGACCACCCCGGTGATCAGGGCCAGACCCATGCCAAACCGGTAAAGCACCGGCAGGACAAGTTCGGTCCCCGACTGCCATGGCAGCGGCAGCGACCATTTGAACAGCACGGTCGAGGCGATCAGAACCAGCAGCCCGAGGCCGATCGCCTGTCGTCCGGGCAGGGAGGCCGCCGCCACCGTCACAGGCGCGACCAGCAACAGGCAGAACGGATTCTCGAGCCCCCCCGTCAGGGCCAGAAGCACCGTCAGTTGCAGGACATCGAAACCCAGGTGGATCGCTGTCTGACGGCCGTCAGGCAGGCGGCTTTCGCTCTTTCTCAGTCGAGCCACGGCGGCCAGATTGACCGCGACACTGGCCGCGATCACGGCCAGACAGGGCCACAACGGCAGGGGAAAGCGCAGCATCCCGAAAGCCACCACCACCGTGGCCCCCTGTCCAGCAATCGCCAGCCAGCGCAGGATGATGAGCGTACGCAAGGGCAGGCCTCGCCCGCGACGCGGCAGATCACGCCAGCGGGTTATCGGACGCTCGGCCGGATCGGGTTGCGGCGATGGAGATGTTTTCGGCAGGGTCACAGGCGGTCTATAGACGGCGCAGGCCGCCCTGTCGGCGTTTGTGTGAAGGTCGGACCAAGATGCCGCGTCGTTCCATCCTGCTGTTTGCCGCAGCCTGTATCGTCATCGCCGTTTCGCTGGCGGTCGTGACCGTGGTCGTGGTGAGCGGACGTGAACGGGCATCCGGCGAGTCCGCCGCGACCGGCTCTGCCGCCATCGGCGGCCCTTTCCAACTGGTCGATCAGGACGGCAGGGCGGTGGACCAGACCCTGCTGAACGGCAAATGGAGCCTGGTCTTCTTCGGCTTCACCTATTGTCCGGATTTCTGTCCGACGACCCTGAATGGTCTGGCTGCGACCAAGGCTCGAATGGGTGACACGGCCCGCGACCTTCAGATCGTCTTCGTCACAGTCGATCCCGCTCGTGACTCGCCCCAGGCCCTCAAGGACTATCTGGCGTCCGATGGCTTTCCGACAGGCGTCATCGGGCTGACAGGGACGCCGTCACAAATAGCGGCCGCCGCACGAACCTATCGTGCCTTCTATGAAAAGGTCGGGGAGGGTGAGGGCTATACGATGAACCACTCGCTTACCGTCTATCTGATGGGGCCCGACGGCAAGTTCCGCGCGCCTCTCGCCCACGATCTGGGACCCGAGAGATCGGCCCAGTTGATCGAACGGGTGATGAAGAGGGGTTGAGGGCTCGGATTCGAGATTTCGCCCGCTGGACGATTAAATCCTTTTGCAGCGGGATGCGTTATATGCTGCGCTGCACAACGACATCGGTCGATCACGGATATCCATGCTCTACGCCCTTCATGAACTGGCCTATTCCTCGGCACAGCCGCTTCGGCTGGGTGCACAGGTCGCGCGAACCTTCTGGAAATCACCGCTGAATCCGGCGGGTGACACCGCCATCGGCCGCACCGCCTATGCCTCGGCCGAACTGTTCGAAAGCGTCACGCGACGCTACGGCAAGCCGGCCTGGGGTCTGGACGTCATCACGGTTGACGGAAAGCCGGTCCACACCGTTGAACAGGTCGTCTGGTCCAGCCCCTGGGTGAGGCTGGTGAGGTTTGCCCGCGATGCCGGCGATCTCAAGCGCGCCGGCAAGCCGGCCTCGGGCCCCAGTGTCCTGATCGTGGCCCCCCTGTCCGGTCACTATGCCACCCTGCTTCGCGGCACGGTCGAGACCTTCCTGCAGGACCACGACGTCTATGTCGCTGACTGGGTCAACGCCCGTCAGGTGCCGATGCTGGAAGGCCGTTTCGACTTCCACGACTATGTCGATCATGTCCGCCTGATGCTGGCCCAGATCGGGCCGCGGGCCCATGTCGTGGCCGTCTGTCAGCCTGGGCCTCCGGTGCTGGCAGCCGCTGCCGTGATGGCCGCAGAGAACGACCCGAACCGTCCGGCCTCCATGACCTTCATGGGCTCGCCCATCGACGCCCGCCTGTCGCCGACCGTGACCAACCAGCTGGCTGAGGAAAAGCCCTTCGCCTGGTTCAAGTCCAACATGATCCATACGGTGCCCTGGCCCTATCCGGGGTTCGGCAGGCGGGTCTATCCGGGCTTTGTCCAGTTGTACGCCTTCATGTCGATGAACAAGGATCGCCACCGCGACGCTCACAAGGCCTATTTCGAAAACCTGGTGAAGGGTGACGGCGACGAGGTCGAGAAACACGAGAGTTTCTATGACGAATATCTGTCGGTTCTGGACCTGACCGAAGAGTTCTATCTCCAGACGATCAACATCGTCTTCCAATCACACCTGTTACCACGAGGTCTGCTGGAGCACGACGGCAAGCTTGTTGATCTGACGGCGGTGACCGATATCGGCCTGATGACCGTCGAGGGTGAGAACGACGACATTTCCGGCGTCGGGCAGACCCAGGCCGCGCATGGGCTTACGCCGAACATTCCCGAAGACCGCCGGGTGCTCTATGTCCAGCCCGACGTGGGCCACTACGGCGTCTTCAACGGCCGCCGGTTCCGCGAAGAAATCTATCCGCGCGCCCGGGACTTCATCGCCGCCAATGAAAAACTCTGCGCCGTACCGGACCGGACAGCGTCTGCCGCTTAGTGCGCCGGGCGGTAACACCGGCGAGCCGGGCTTGATTCTGAGGCTGTCCGTCAATGCCCGGGCACGACGGATTTCGTTGCGGATCGATGCGAAGTCGGGCGAGGTCGTGGCCGTGGCACCGTCCGAACGGCGATTGGTCGAGGCCGTGGCCTTTGCTCGCTCCAAGGCCGGCTGGATCGCCGAACGGCTCGAGGCGCGGGTCGAGGGCGTGCCGCTTGCGCCGGGTGGGCGGATCACACTGCACGGTCGGGACGTCGCGCTGGAGGCGACCGGCACGAATGGCGCGGCCCGTCTGGTCGATACCCCTTGCGGGTTCGTGATCCGCTCGGGCGGCGAGGGCGAGGCCTTCGGCCGTCGCGTCGAGGCCCTGCTCAAGCGCGAGGCGCGAGTTGCCCTCATCGCCCGCACCGAGCACCATTTGCGCGCCCTGGGTCAGAAGCCCGTGCGGGTCTCCATCGCCGACACCCGCTCGCGCTGGGGTTCGTGCAGCCCCCACAACCGTTCGATCCGCTATTCGTGGCGCGTCGTCCTGGCCCCGCCTGCCGTGCTCGACTACTTGGCCGCCCACGAGGTCGCCCACCTAGTCCACGCCGACCACAGCCCGGCCTACTGGTCGGTTGTACACCGCCTGGTCGGCGACCACCGTCCGTTCCGCGCCTGGCTGAAGGCGAACGGCCAGGCGCTGCACGCCGTGGGCCGGTAGACCCTCAGGCCGTATTGGACGTGGACGTGCCTCTCGGCAACAGCGGCTGCCAGTGTCCATAGGTGGCGGACCGCCACAGCCACTCCGCTGGACCGAACCTATAACGCGCAAGCCACCAGCGGCTGAACATGATCTGAAGCGCAAAGACCCCGAGCGCCAGGACGAGGCAAAAGGTTGGCCCCGCATACCGCAGCCAGCCCAGGCCGAAGCCGTACAGGACGAAGAAGAAAACCAGGCTCTGGGTCAGATAGTTGGTCAGGGCCATCCGCCCGACCGCGCCAAGACCCGACAACAGGCGCCGCCATCCCGGGCTCGCGCACAGGACGACGATGGTGGAGGCATACCCCAGCGCCAGAACCAGCTGTCCGCTCTCGTCGGCCAGGACGCGCAGGACCCGCCACAGTCCGGGAATGCGGATACCGGCCAGCCCCATGATCGGCGTGATGCCCGCCAGGATCACGCCGACGCCCAGCAGCCACGGCGTGGCCCGGCGGAAGCCGCCGATGTAGCGATGCGTGTCCTGAATCCAGCCCTGCCGGAAGATCCACTGTCCCAGCAGGAACCGGCCCAGGATGGTACCCAGGAAGGCCGGGCCCAGCAGGGTGAAATAGAACTCGGGTCCCGACGACAGCACCACCTCGCGCACGAAGGTGACATAGTCGTGGCCAAGGAAGACTGGCCAGCGGCGCTCAAGGCCGGCCTGCGACAGAGTTACGAAATCCGGTATCTGGCCCGGCGGCGTGATCAGGGCATAGGCGAAGATGGCCGAGGTGAAGGCTCCGACCGCCAGGGTGATTCCAAGCACCAGCAACGCCCTGCTGGGCCAGCGACGGGTCAGCATGAGGACAAGCCCCATCAGGGCGTAGGCATGTAGGATGTCGCCCATCCACAACAGGAACAGATGAGCGAAACCGACCACCATAAGGATCAGGATGCGCCTGATGTAGATGGCGCTGGCATCCGTTCCGCGGGCATCGGCCCGGTTGCTGAGTATGGCAAAGCCGAAGCCGAACAACAGGGAGAACAGGCATTGGGCCTTGCCTTGGGCAAACCAGGCACCGAATACCCCGATCCACTGATCGAGCGGCGCGGTTGGCAGGCCCTTGATCACGCTCTCGGGGATCATGAAGTCGGCGTGGCCTTCGAGGTTCATCCACAAAACCCCGAACAGGGCGAAGCCGCGAATGATGTCCACCTCGCCGATCCGTTCGGCGCTGTCGATGGGTGCTGCACTGCCGATCGCGTCTTGAGGGATGGCCGCCGCCACGTTCCTTGTCCCGGTCATGACTTCGCCCCCAAATTCATGGAACGATGATTTCACGACTGGGCGTCAGCGTCGATCTCTCAATCTCCGACCGTATCCAGATCACGGCCCTTTGTTTCCGGGAGGAAGAAGAAGGCGACCACGGTCGCGATGGCCGTGAAGGCTACCGAATACCACAGGCCGAAATAGATGTTCCCCGACCAGGCCACGAGGGCGAAGCTGGCGGCGGGCAGAAGCCCCCCGATCCAGCCGGTTCCGACGTTGTAGGGCAGGCTCATGGCCGTATAGCGCACCCGCGTAGGGAACAGCTCGACCAGGGCCGCCGCCTGTGGGCCGTACAAGGCGCAAGCCGCCACGATGAAGACCATCAGGATCAGGAACACCATCGGCTTGTCGATCGCGGCCGGGTCGGCCCGGGTCGGATAGCCGGCCTGAACGAGCGCGGCCTTGACGCGGACCTCGACACCGGTGCGTGCGGTCTTCAGGTCCGCCCTGGACAGCGACAGGCCATCGACCGAGGCGATCTCGGCGGAGCCCACGCGCACCACCGCCACCGATCCTGCGGGAGCGGCGACATTGGCGTAGGAGACGCCGGCGTTGGACAGCACGCTCTTGGCGATGTCGCAACTGGAGGCGAAACTGGTCTTGCCGACCGGATCGAACTGAAGCGCACAGGTGGCGGGGTCGGCGGTGACGGTCACCGGCGATGTCGCCTGGGCCTGGGCCAGGGCAGGGTTGGCCGCCTTCGTCAGGGCCTGAAAACCGGGAAAGAAGGCCACGAGCGCCAGCACCATCCCGCCGATCATCACGGGCTTGCGGCCCACCTTGTCCGACAGCCAGCCGAAGAAGACGTAGAGTCCGGCCGAGGCCACCGTGATCATCAGCACCAGTTGATCGACAGTGGCCACATCGACCTTGAGCACCCGCTCCATGAAGAACCGGGTATAGAAATAGCCGCAGTACCAGACGGCACCCTGGGCGATCATGATGCCAAACAGGGCGATCAGAACGAATTTGCCGTTCTTCCAGGTCCCGAAAGCCTCGCGGAACGGCGCGCGCCGCTCGCCGCCCTCGGCCTCCATTCGCTGATAGGCAGGGCTTTCGTGCAGCTTGAGCCGGATCCACAGCGACACCGCCAGCAGGAAGGCCGACAGCAGGAATGGGATGCGCCAGCCCCAGGCATCGAACGCCTCGACGCCCACGATCGCGCGGGTGATCAGGATGGCCGACAGGGCGCCGATCAGTCCGAAGGCGGCCGTGGTCTGGATCCAGCCGGTCAGGAGACCGCGTTTCTTCGGCGGCGAGTGCTCGGCGACATAGATGGCCGCCCCGCCGTATTCGCCGCCCAGGGCGAACCCCTGCAACATCCGCATGACCAGCAGAAGGATCGGAGCCGCCAGACCGATCTGGCCATAGTCGGGCAGAAGGCCAATGGCCACTGTGGCCAGCCCCATCAGGGTGATGGTGACCAGAAACGTCGTCTTTCGTCCCGTTCGGTCGCCGAACCACCCGAACACCAGCGCCCCGGCCGGCCGCACGACGAAGCCGAGGCCGAACGTCAGCAAGGCCAGGATATAGGCGACCGTCTCGCCCGCATCGGCGAAGAAATGACGGGCGACGATGGTGGCCAGCGACCCGAAGACGAAGAAGTCGTACCATTCAAAGGCGGTACCTGCGGCCGAGGCCATCACTACGGTTTTCAGGCTGGTTCCGGCCTTGTCGTCTGCGGGTGCCGTCGTCATGCACAGTATCTCCCCGCGCCGTCTTCGAGCGCGCTGCACCCACGCTTAACGGTGAATCAAGAAGGCGAAAACCCCGCACCGAAAGATCAGAAGGGCAGCATGCCCGTTCGTTCGACCTCGACCGGACCGGTCATCAGCACATGGCCGGTCACCTCGTCCCATCGGATGAACAGTTCGCCGCCGTCGACGTCGATCCGGGCCTCGCGCCCGGTCAGACCTCGCCGCGCACAGGCCACCAGGGCGGCACACGCCCCGGTACCACAGGCCCGCGTCAGCCCCGCGCCCCGCTCCCAGACCCGCAGGCGGATATGGTCCGGGGACAGCACATGGGCAAAGCCGACGTTGACCCCTTCCGGGAACAGCGGGTGATGCTCGACCAGCGAGCCCGAGCCGCGCACGAAGGCGTCGTCCGGGGTCTGGCCCACGAAGAAGACCACGTGGGGATTGCCCATGGAGACCGCGCCCGGCGTATGCAGCAGCGGCGCGTCGATCGGCCCGACCTGAAGCTCGATGCCCCGCGTGTCCATCTCTTCCGACAGGGGGATTTCGGTCCAGTCGAGCCGGGGCGGCCCCATGTCGACGGTGACACGGTGATCCCCTGCAAGGCTGGCCGTCGTCGGCCCGCCCAGGGTGTCGATAGCGGCAACATCGGCCCCGCTCGCCTGCATCAGCATCCAGCCGACACAACGCAAGGCGTTGCCGCAGGTCTCGACCACCGCGCCGTCGTTGTTCCAGACCCGCATGAAGGCGTCGCCCGTTTCGGAGGGCTCGATGGCGATCAGCTGGTCGAACCCCTCACCGTTGCGGCGGTCGGCCAGGGCCCGGACCTGATCCAGGGTCGGCGCAAACGGGCGGTCGAGCGCGTTCACGACAACGAAATCGTTGCCGGCGCCGTTCATCTTGACGAAGGCCCGAGGCGGAGCGGAAGCGATCATGGCCTCATATAGACACGGTCCGTGGCTTGCGACACTGCGGGGTGTGACAAAACGGTAAGGTCCCGCCGCCTTGCCGGGAGTCCGGCCGCCTCTAAGGTGACCGCCTGTTTTTGCGGGAGTCTCCATGATCCGTTCGCTTGTCTCTGCCGCTGTCCTGCTTGCTGCAATGGGAACCTCCGCCATGGCCCAGACCCCGACCCGGACTCCCGTCCCGGCCAATCCACCCCTGGCCGAAGGGGCGTTTGCCACCTCGGATGCGACCGATCCCTATCTGTGGCTGGAAGAGGTCGACGGCGAACGGGCGATGGCCTGGGTCAACGAACACAACACCCGGTCGCTGGGTGTGCTTCAGGGGGATCCCCGCTATGAGCCCCTGCATCAGCAGGCTCTGGAGATTGTCCAGTCGCGCGACCGCATCCCCTCGCCGGGCTTCAACCACGACGGCACGATCGACAATTTCTGGCAGGATGGCGAACATGTGCGCGGCGTCTGGCGGCGCACGTCTCTGGACAGCTACCGCACCGCGACGCCGCAGTGGGAGACGGTGCTGGACATCGACGCCCTGTCGGCGGCCGAGGGCAAGAACTGGGTCTACAAGGGCTCTTCCTGCCTGCCGCCCCAGGAGCGGCTGTGCCTGATCTCCCTGTCGGACGGCGGCAAGGATGCGGTGGTGATCCGAGAGTTCGACAGCGTGTCGAAGACCTTTGTCGAGGGCGGCTTCTCCCTGCCGGAATCCAAGGGTGACGCATCCTGGATCGACGCGGACACCCTGTTGATCTCGCGCGATTTCGGGCCGGGCTCCCTGACCACCTCGGGCTATCCGATGATCGTCAAGCGGCTGAAACGAGGTCAGCCGATCGAACAGGCCGAGACCGTCTTCACCGGCCAGCCGGGCGACGTTTCGGTCTCGGGATCTGCGTTGCGGGACGTCGACGGTGTCATCAAGGCGGTGCTGATCAATCGCGGCGTCTCCTTCTACGAAGGCGAGACGTACCGGCTGAACGCGGACGGCACGACGACAAGGCTGGAACTGCCCGCCAAGTCGGACATGAACGCCCTGGTCGCGGGGCAGTTGGTGGTCACGACCAAACAGGACTGGACCGCGCCCTCGGGGCAGGAATTCAGGACCGGCGATGTCTTCGCCTGGCCGCTCGATGCCTGGCTGGCCGATCCCAGGACGGAGGCGAAACTGGTCATCCGCCCGACCGAGCGCCAGTCGATCGAGACCATCACCCCGACCCGCAACACGCTGGTCGTCTCCCTGTTCGACAACGTCCGGGGCTCGGCTCAGGTTTATGATCCCTCGACCTGGACCCATACCGTACTCGACCTGCCGCAGAACGTGACCGTCGGCATCGGCTCGCCCTCGGAACTGGACGACCGGATCTTCATCAGCGTGGCCGGCTATCTGACGCCTTCCAGCCTGTATCTGGCCGATGCGGCGACCGGCGCGACCGAGGTGGTCAAGTCCCTGCCCGCCAAATTCGATGCGACGGGCATGACGGTCGACCAGTTCGAGGCGACCTCGGCCGACGGGACCGGAATTCCCTATTTCGTCGTCCACAAGCAGGCGATGGCGATGGATGGGTCCAACCCCACCCTTCTGTACGGATACGGCGGCTTCCAGGTGTCGATGCTGCCGGGATATTCGCCCACGGTCGGCCGGCTGTGGCTGGAACGCGGCGGCGTCTATGTCGTGGCCAATGTGCGCGGCGGCGGTGAGTTCGGGCCAAAATGGCACGAGGCGGCACTGCAGGAAAACCGGCAACTTGCGCACGAAGATTTTCAGGCCGTCGCGCTGGACCTGATCGCCCGGAACATCACGTCGCAGCCGAAGCTCGGCATCATGGGCGGCTCGCAAGGCGGCCTGTTCATGGGGGCGATGCTGACCCAGAGACCCGACCTGATCAATGCGGCTGTCGTCCAGGTTCCGCTGTTCGACATGCTGCGCTTCCACAGGCTGCTGGCCGGGGCCTCCTGGATCGCGGAATACGGCAATCCCGATGTCCCGGTCGAACGCGCCTGGATCCAGGCCTATTCGCCCTACCAGAACCTGCGAGCCGGACAGCCCTATCCCGAAGTCTTCATCCACACCTCGACGAAGGACGACCGTGTCCATCCGGGCCATGCGAGAAAAGCTGCCGCCCGGCTGGAGGATCTGGGCTATCCGGTCCTGTTCTACGAGAACACGGATGGTGGCCATGCGGCGGGGGCAAACCTTCAGGAGACGGCGCGTCGGATCGCACTGGAGTATACCTATCTCAGCAGGCGATTGATGGATTCACCGGCGCAGGAATAGGGTTCAGGATATCCGCTCTTCCCGGCGGAAGCCGGGACCCCGTGCTTTCGCTAAGACGCAATGTCTGGAATGGATATCAGGACCTGATCGGTGGTGCCGATCGCCCGAAGAACTGGGTCCCGGCTTCCGCCGGGATGAGCGGAGGTTTGAAGTAATGCGTTCGGTGACTCGCTTGATCCTGTCCGTTGCGGCGATGACGCTCGCCACGACCGCCCTCGCCCAGTCCGCCCCGCCCCACATGCCCGCCGACCTGTCGCCCGCAGGCGTCCGCGCGGCCGACGAGCATCTGGCGCTGGAGGAGGTCGAAGGCACCGAGGCCCTGGCCTTCGTTGTTGCCGAGAACGAGAAGAGCCTCACGACCCTGACCGGCGATGCCCGCTACGAGACCTTCCGGCAGCAGGCGTTCGACATCCTTTCGGCCACAGACCGGACGCCGGCACCGGATTTCCTCGGCAACGGGATCGGCAATTTCTGGCAGGACGCGACCAATCCAAAGGGGATCTGGCGGCGCACGACCCTGGCCTCCTATCGGACTGCAGCCCCGCAGTGGGAGACCCTGCTCGATCTGGACGCCCTGTCGGCCGCCGAAGGGCGCGACTGGGTGTGGAAGGGTGCCAACTGCCTGGCTCCCGAGGAGACCCGCTGCCTGATCAGCCTGTCGGATGGCGGCAAGGATGCGGTGGTGGTGCGCGAATTCGATACCACCGCCAGAGCCTTCGTCACCAACAACGGCTTTGTCCTGCCCGAGGGCAAGCACCGCCTCGCCTGGCTGGATCGCGGCACGGTCCTGGTCGCGACCGATTTCGGCCCGGAGGATGGCAAGCCGACCCTGACCGAGTCCGGCTATCCCTTCATCGTCAAGGGCCTGCGTCGGGGCGGGACCCTGGAGGATGCCGGGGAGATGTTCCGCGGCTCGGCCACTGACGGTGGATATGGCGTCAGCCCCAGCGTCTATCGCGACGGCGAGGGCAATATCCAGGCCGTCCTGGTCAGCCGCCCTCTGGACACCTATCGGTCCGAGACCTGGATGCTGGACGGATCCAGCATGATCCGACTGGTCCTGCCGCAGCGCATCAACATCCAGGGGATGCTGGACAAGCGGCTGGTCTTTACCCTGGACGAGGACTGGACCCGGCGCGAGGGACAGGTGCGCAGGGCCGGGTCATTGCTGGCCATCAGCCTGAACACCCTGCGGCCCCCGACCCGAACCGGCGACCTGTTCATCTCGACCGAATCCGACCTGGTCTTCTCGCCCAACACGCGCCAGTCGATCGAGGACGTGGCGGTGACCGACGAGAAGATCGTGGCCGTGATCAATGACAATGTGAAAGGCCGTATCGTCGCCTTCAACAACAATGCGACCCGTCCCTGGACCCAGACCGCCCTGCCGGCCGCAGACAATGTGGCGGTACACCTGGGGGCCGTCGATCGTCGGGCCGGACAGGTCTTCTATACGTTCGAGGGATTCCTGACCCCCTCGACCCTGGCCATGGCAGACCTAGTCGCCGCGACCGCCGACCGGATCAAGATCGCCCCGGCGCGTTTCGATGCCTCCAGGCATGTGGTCGAACAGTTCGAGGCGACCTCGGCCGATGGCCAGAAGATCCCCTATTTCGTGGTCCGCCCCATTGCCGCGCCGATGGATGGTTCGACGCCGACGATCATGTTCGGCTATGGCGGGTTCCAGATCCCCTATCCGCCCGCCTACAAGCCCGAGATGGGCAGGCTCTGGCTGGAGAACGGTGGAGCCTTCGTCATCGCCAACATTCGGGGGGGCGGCGAATTCGGTCCCTACTGGCACCAGCAGGCGCTGAAGGAGAACCGCCAGAGGTCGTTCGACGACTTTGCGGCGGTCGCGCGTGACCTGACGTCGCGAAAGATCACCTCGGCCCGCAGACTGGGCATCTACGGGCGGTCGAATGGCGGAGTGCTGACCAGTGTGTCGATCACGCAGCACCCGGAACTGTTCAACGCAGCCGTGATCGAAAGCCCCCTGATCGACATGCTGCGCTATTGGGAACTGCCGGCGGGGGCCAGTTGGATCGGCGAATACGGAGATCCACGTGTTGCGGCCGACGCGGCCTGGATCGCCCGCTACTCGGCCTATCAGAACCTGCGCGAGGGGGCCCGATACCCCCGGCTCTACATCACCACCAACACCCGCGACGACCGGGTCCATCCGGGCCATGCGCGCAAATTCGCCGCGCGTCTGGACGACATGGGCTATGATCGGCTCTACTACGAGGAGACGGCAGGGGGGCATTCGAACGATGCCGATCCGGTTGCCAACGCCCGGCGGTGGGCACGGCACTATGTCTACCTCAGCCAGCAACTTATGGACTAGGGACGGGCGGCCCGGAGTCGGGGGGTGGTGTCGGCAGGTCGGAGCCGCCAACGCTGGAAACAGGAATATTATCCTTGCCGCTATTGCGCTGGCGATCCCTTGCCTCTATTTGGCAGGGAGGTCCTTGAAGAGTTCAATCGGTTCAGGTGACGCAGGGCGCGCCCGAATTTCCGATAATCTGGCGGTGTCTGGTTCGCCATTCGTCCAGGTCATTGATTTTGCTTGCCGGAAGGTGGCGCAATGGCGGTTTGGCGGTGTGTTTTCATAACCGCCACCGCCGCAAGCTCTGTAGTCCGGGACCGGGGCGCAGGCCCCCTGCCACCGCGATCGACCATCAGGCCAGCGCCAGTATCGGAGGAAGGCTAAGTCCGGGGCCCGCATCCGGGCTGTGCCTACCAGACGCCGGGGACCAGTCTGTAGCGGACCTTCTGCGCGTGTTCCTGATAGGCCGGGTCCTTCATCAGGACCGCTTCCTCGGAATGGATGCGCACGATCTCGAAACCGAACCACAGGCTGAGCAGAACCGCGTTCCAGATCGACGGGTTCAGCATCAGCGTGCCTGCATAGGCGATCAGATAGCCCAGATACATCGGGTGACGGACCACGGCATAGAGGCCCGAACGCTTGACCCCCCGATTGGCCGCGATCAGTCCGAACGAGCGACGTAGCGACAGCTTGGCCCCGATCGAGATCAGGAAACCGATAGCCAGAAGCACCGCACCGCCCGACCAGCCCCCGGTCTCCGGTATGACCAGCATGGGGAGAAACGCCCCCAGCGCCCCGGTCAGCCAGTCCAGGGGTCGCAGGGAAATCTGGTCGGTGGAACGACGCAGCAGAACCATGGCCGCGATCAGCCCCTCGGACGCCACGAACATGATGTTGGCCGGCTTTTCGCCCAGCGACCCCGCGAACCGGTAGACCAGCCAGCCATAGAGGATCAGCATGGCAACCCGTTCGCCCGTATCGAGCAGGCGGGCGAGGTTCGGGCGACGGTCGGCGGGGGCGGCGATCTGCATGGTCATCATGCTAGCCCCGTCGTCTTGCCGTCTCCTTAAGGGGCCGGATCATTCTCGCGAATCAGGGTCACGTCCTGATCGGCTCCCAGTCCCGCCAGATCGCCCGCCCAGCCGCCGTCGCGCGGCCTGAGCCGCAGGGCGATCTCTCGGCCATCGATCACGGCCGTAATGATCCGCAGGTCCCCTGCGGACGAGACCGCGTCGATGATTCCTGCCCGATCCGTATGCGACAGGCTGATCGCCCCTTCCACGGCCTGCGGCCCGGCGCGATCGGACAGCACCAGATCCAGCAGGGTCACGCCCCGGGCATCGACCACGCGCCAGAGCCCGTCCAGCGGCCCCATACGGGCCTCTTCGCGTCTCCGGGCTGCCTCCACACCCTGTTCATAGCTGACCTCGCTCCGCGAACGGCGCGGCTCATAGGTATTGCGATAGGCCTCAACCATCACCGGAGCGGCGATCGGACGGCTCCGGGCGACCGTCAGATCGGCATCGCCCTCGGCCTCCTGGCGACCGAAGCCGGAGGGGGGCTCGAACGGGCGGACAACAGGGGGGGTGTAGACCTCGGGCGAAACCGCAGAATAGGGGCGTTCCTGGCCGGACGCCGGAATCTCGCTCGAACACCCGACAAAGAGGAGGGCAAACAACAGCATGGAACCAACCTGTCCCGAGACGCCGCCAGACACCAGTGCCGATTTGGTGCCCGCGAAAATGTGATCCGCGTCCCCCGTCCAGACAAAATGTCGCCGCAGTGCAGCAAGGCTCGCGTTGACACCCCCCCGCCCGCGTCACTAAAGCCTTGCCATCCGCCCGGGCGACTGAATTCGCTGGGTAACGAGAACGATTCGCATGACGAGTTCGAACGATCCCGCCCACCAGCCCGGTGGTTTTGGTCTTCAGCCCAACGGCCGTCCCCGCCCCCTTTCGCCCCACCTGCAGGTCTGGCGCTGGCATGTGACCATGCTGGGGTCGATCCTTCACCGCGTCTCCGGCGGTGCCCTGTCGGTCGGTGCCCTTCTGGTCGTCGGCTGGCTGCTGGCCCTGGCGTTCGGTCCCGATGCCTATGGCACCTTCGTGTCGCTGGCCGGGTCGCCGCTGGGCCTGCTGGTCTGGTTCGGTCTGACCCTGGCCCTGACCTATCATCTGGCCTCGGGCATCCGGCACCTGATCTGGGACGCCGGCTCAGGTCTGGAGCCCCGGACCGCCTCGACCCTGACCACCGCTTCGATCGTGGCGGCCGTCGTCGTCGCCCTGGCCTTCTGGGCCTTCCTGTTCGCCACCGGGAGGGTGTCGCTGTGAGCCGCGTCGCAAAAGCCTATCGGAACGGCGTCAAGGTCTCCGAACGTCACGGAGCCGGCGAATGGACTGCCGAGCGGCTCTCGTCGCTGATCGTCGTGCCCCTGACGCTGTGGGGCCTGTGGAGCGCGGCCTCCCTGTCGGGCGGCGGCTATGATGCGGCGCTCGCCTGGTTTTCCAGCTGGATCAACTCCGGCCTGCTGATCCTGACCCTGCTGGTTTCGGTCTGGCACATGAACATGGGCCTCAAGGTCATCGTTGACGACTATCTCCACAAGCCGACGACCCGCACCGTCGTCCTGGGCCTGATCGGCCTGGCCTGCCTGGTGCTGGCGGCGGCCAGCGTCTTCTTCATCGTGCGGCTGGCGCTGGGATCCGCGCCGCTGCCTGCCGGTTTCGGAGCCTGAACGCCTGATGGCTGACTATAATCTGATCGATCACGAATACGACGTCGTCGTCGTCGGTGCCGGGGGCTCGGGCCTTCGTGCGGCGCTCGGCGCGGCGCAACAGGGCCTGAAGGTTGCCTGCGTGACCAAGGTCTTCCCGACCCGCTCCCACACCGTGGCGGCGCAGGGCGGTATTTCCGCCTCGCTCGGCAATATGGGCGAGGATTCGTGGAAGTGGCACATGTACGACACCGTCAAGGGGTCGGACTGGCTGGG
>Ga0075012_10003349_pt1 | contig 15368 bp, 17 predicted proteins | sample All_14_2_FD_71474 | JGI IMG/M metagenome (GOLD analysis project Ga0075012, IMG submission 71474) | Freshwater microbial communities in response to fracking from Pennsylvania, USA - Allegheny Zone_MetaG_DW_15 | ecosystem: Environmental > Aquatic > Deep subsurface > Groundwater > Drilled... | reverse complement strand
CCAGGGCCTGCTCCACGATGCGCATGCTCTGGTTCATCTCCTCGAGGCGGACCAGGTAGCGGTCGTAGTTGTCGCCGTTGGAGCCCACGGGGATGTCGAAATCGAAGCGGTCGTAGACCAGGTAGGGCGTGGCCTTGCGCACGTCGAGCGGCACGCCTGTGGAGCGCAGCGCGGGGCCGGTGAAGGAGAGGGCGATGGCGTCTTCCTTGGAAATATTGCCGGTATTGCGCAGGCGGTCGTAGAAGATGCGGTTGCGCGTCAGCAGGGCGTCGGCGTCGGCGATGTTGCGGCGCACTGTCTTGAAGACTTCGGCCGTCTGCGCCTTGAAGTCAGGGGGCAGGTCGCGCGTGACCCCGCCCACGCGGGTGTAGGCCGGGGTGACGCGCCCGCCGGCGACGGCGTCGGTCAGGCGGTAAAGCGCTTCGCGGGCGTTTATGAGGTAGAAATAGACCGTGAAGCCGCCCAGTTCCATGGCGTTGGCGCCCAGGCAGGTCAAATGGTCGGTCAGGCGCGACAGTTCGCTCATGATGACGCGGATATACTGGCAGCGCGCCGGGGCCTCGATGCCCATCAGCTTCTCCACCGCCAGGGCGAAACCCACGTTATTGATGAACGGGGAGACGTAGTTGAGCCGGTCCGTGTAGGGCACGCACTGGTTCCAGGTGACGGTCTCGCAGGTCTTCTCGAAGCCGCGGTGCAGGTACCCTATCTCCACGTCGGAGTCGGTCACGCGCTCGCCCTGCACGGTCAGCAGGAGGCGCACGATGCCGTGCATAGCCGGATGCGACGGGCCCATGTTGAGCACCAGCCGGCCGTCCTCGAGTTTCTCGAGGTTCCAGTTCTTAGGCGCTTCGGCGTTCGTCTTGTCGGTCATTGAGATCTTTCTTTTCCACCCGGCTTAATCCCGGTGGGCCAGGCGCGGCTGCCGTTTCTTGAGCGGGTAGTCCTTGCGCAGCGGGTGGCCTTCGAAGCCGTCGTACATGAGGATGCGGCGCAGGTCCGGGTGCCCGCGGAATTTTATGCCGAACATGTCGTATACTTCGCGCTCGAACCAGTTGGCCCCGGCCCAGAGCCCGGTCAGGGAGTCCACTTCCGGGTCCCCGGCCGGCACCGGGCATTTGAGGCGCAGGCGGTAATTGTGCCGGGAGGAGTAAAAATGGCAGACCAGTTCGAAGCGCGGCTCGCGCGGCAGGTAATCCGCGGCCGTCAGGTCCATCAGGAAATCGAAGCCCAGCTCGTCGCGCAGGTAGGCGGCCGCCTTGAGCAGGGCCTCCTTGCGTATGACGGCGGTTTCGTCGCCGCGGAAAGCGTGGGTTTCCAGGACGTCGTCCGGGAACTTGCTCTTTATGGCGTCCAGCAGGTAGCTGTTCATTTATACTTCCTGTCGAGCACCGACTCGCGGGAGACTTTCTGCTGCAGCTTGATGAGAGCGTCGAGCACGGCTTCGGGGCGCGGCGGGCAGCCCGGGATATAGATGTCCACCGGGATGATCTTGTCTATGCCCTGGACGGTGGCGTAGTTGTCGTAGAAGCCGCCGGAGGTGGCGCACACGCCGAAGGAGACCACCCACTTGGGCTCGCACATCTGGTCGTAGACGCGCTTGAGCACCGGGGCCAGCTTCTCGTTGACCGTGCCCACCACGAAGAGCACGTCGGCCTGGCGCGGCGAGAACCGCGGGTACTCGGCGCCGAAGCGGGCGATGTCGTAGGTGGAGGCGAAGGCGGACATGAATTCCATGCCGCAGCAGGCGGTGACGAAGGGATACTGGAAGAAAGAATACTTGCGGCCCCAGTTGACGGCCTCGTCGAGGCGCGTGGTCAGGTAGGACTGGCCGAAGACGGTCTCTAATCCCATTCCAGGGCCCCCTTCTTTACGGCGTAGACCAGGGCGGCGAATAGCACGCCCAGGAAGCCGGCCATGGCCCAGAAAGCCCCCGCGCCCAGCTCTTTGAGCGAGACGGCCCAGGGGTAGAGGAAGACTATTTCTATGTCGAACATCACGAAGAGGATGGCCACCAGGTAAAAATTGGCGTGCGCCATGCCGCGGGGCTCCATGGCCGGCGGCATACCGCATTCGAAGGCTTCCTGCTTTACGGCGGTCTTCTTCTTGGGCCCGAAGAGGACCGAAAGCAATATCATGCCCGCCGTGACGACGAGCGCGAAACCTGCCGTAAGCAGCACCGCGAGATATTGTCGCATCAGTTTAATTTTACCAAAACTGTCCGATTATGTTAACCCCTCGAATCCCTCTGTCCAGTAATCCAGCATATTATATAATTTAACCGCCAATGAAGATATTGATAGCGGGAGCGGGTGGTTTTGTGGGCCAGGCGCTGCTGGAGCGCCTGGCCGGCCATGACCTTGTGCTGCCCTCTCGGGAGCCGGAAAAATTCCTCCGCGCCGGGCTTAAAGGCGATTTCCCCCGCTTCAGCGGGGACCTGGCGGGACTTGTGGCCGCCGCGGCGCCGGAGGCGGTCATAAACCTGCTGGGGATAATCCGCGAGACCCCCGGCGCCTCTTTCGCTCTGGTGCACGAGGACTATACCCGCCGCCTGCTGGCGGGGGCCCGGGCGGCCGGGGTGAAGAAATTCATACAGATGTCGGCGCTGGGCGCGGACCCCGCCTCTCCCTCCGCCTACCAGCGCAGCAAGGCGGCCGGTGAGGCGGCGGTCATCGGCTCGGGCCTGCCTTATGTCATCTTCCGCCCCTCGTTCATTTTTGGGCCTGGCCAGAAACTCGCCGGCGAGCTCCGCGGCCTGGCCCGCTTTACGCCGGTGTTCGCGGCGCCTTCGGACTCCCTGGCCGCGCCGGTGGGCGTGGACGAAGTGGCCCGCTGCTTCGTGAGGGCCGTGGAGGATCCTTCCGTAATTAATGAGATTTTCGAGCTGGGCGGGGAGAGGACGGTGAGTTTCAGGGATATCGTGGCGGAGACGCTGCGTTCCTCCGGGGTGTGGAGGCCCGTGCTCGGGCTGCCGAGGCGGCTGTTCTACCCGCTGCTGCCGCTCTTCTCCCTTTTCCCTTCCCCGCCGATGACCAGGGAGCAGTACCTGATGCTGGCTTCCCCCAACCTGCCGTCCGGCAAGTTCCGCGGCGTGAAAGACCTGCTGCGTTAGCCCTTCGTTTCCCCAAGCAGCCGCCTCAGGGCCGTCATGGCGCCTTTCGTCAGCCTGGCGTCCAGCAGCGACTGGCGGATCTCACGCTGCTGCGCGGCCCCTTTCCAGTGCCCGCCCAGCTTCCCGGAGATGAGTTCCGTCATCCGGGCTATTTCGGCGGCCGGCGCCGGCGGCGCGGCCTTGCGCAGGGCGCGGGGGCGGCCCCCGGCCCGGGCGGCCAGCTCGTAGCAGGCCACGGCCACCGCCTGGCCCAGGTTCATGGACGGCTGGGCCGGCAGGGTGGGGATGGTGGCCACGGCGGCGCAGAAAGAAAGGTCTTCGCGGGTAAGGCCGGTCTTCTCGGCGCCGAAGAGGATGCCGACCTTCCCGGCGCCGCGGGCGGCGGCGTAGGACGCCGCGTCCTTGAGCAGCAGCACGTCGCGCTCGGGGTTCAGGAAGTGCAGCGAGGAGGTGCCCAGCAGCAGGTCGCAGCCTTCGGCGGCTTCGGGGATGGACGAGCAGAGCCGGGCCGAGTTGACCACGTCCATGGCGCCGATGGCCGAGACCGAGGCCTCGTCCTTCCAGATGCGCACCGCTTCTTTCCAGTCCGAGCCGAAGGCGTTGACCAGCGCCAGCTCGCCCAAACCGAAATTGGCCATGGCGCGCGCCGCGGCCCCGATGTTGTCGGGGTTGCGGGGGCGGACGAGTATGACGCGGAAATTCATGGGGCGCGCTATTTCTTGCCGGGGCCCAAATAGCTCCCGGTATGCCCGTCGACATAGTACCGCAGGGAGCCGCAGTCTATGGTCCAGGTCAGGCTGTGCCCGGCTACGGGCGCCGCTGCGGGCTTGAAGTTCCGCAGCTTCATCGAGATGGTGGAGTAATTCTTGCGGCAGGCCGCGGGCACCCTCGAGAGGGCCAGGTCGCTGTCCTTGAAGGGCGGGGTGATGGGGTCCATGCTCTCCATGCTGCCCACGCTGCGCCCGTCGAAGAGCACGAATTCCGCGGCCGTCTTGCCGGCGCAGCCCCCGAAGGCGGAAGGCGCGGTGCGGGACGCGAAAACATAGCTCCAGCCGTCCTTGGGGTCCACGCACTTGGCGCTGCCTGTCTTATCCACCAGCGCTTCTATCAGCATCAGGCGCGCGCCCGGTGTTTTCTTGTGCATCGTGTCCAGCGCCGCCTGCAGGTAGCGGCCGGCGGTGTCCTTGCCCTTTATCAGCGGCCCGCCGGAAGCTCCCGCCGCGGCGGGGCCGGCCTTGGCCAGGTTCCAGGTGCGGGCGGCTCCGCAGTCGGCCAGCGCCTTGGCCTTGCCCTGGGAGACGAACCAGTAGCAGCCGGCGGGGCGGCCGTCCTTGGCGGGCAGGTCGCGCACGCGCATGAGGATGTCGCGGTCCAGCGGGTTGGGAACCGGGCTGAAATTGCCGTCCTCGGCCAGTTTTTTCAGGACTTCGCCGGGCGCGGCGTAAGCGCGGGGCAGCTTTGTGCGCGGTTCTTCGGTCTTGCTGTAAGGGAGGTGCTTGGCGGCGTTGAGGACCGAGTCGGCGCAGGCGTTAACGGTCAGCCATTCCCCGGCGGCGTGGAACTTGTAATGCCAGGAATTGGAAAAGGAGCGTTTGCCGCAGGGGATGTCTCCTGCCGGGCTTGTGAAGCCTTCTATCTCCACCAGTTCCGCCCCCGGCAGGCGGAACTCGGCCTCGGCGAGCGCTCCCGCGGCGCCTTCGGCGGGGCCCGCCGCCCTGGCCTGCGGGGCCAGCAGCAGGCAGAGGGCGGCGAGTCCCGCGGCGGCGGCCGTCATGGCGCCTTCTCCCCGCTCCCGGGCCGCAGGAAGGATTTAAGGCTTTCGGAGTTCAGGCCCCTGCCCAGCACTCCGTCGAGCCGGGCCGAGAGCCGGCCGTTCTCGAAGCGCAGGACGGTCGGGACCACCTCTACGGAAAAAGCGTCTTCCAGCTCCGGCAGGTCGTCGGTGGAGACCAGCAGGAACGCGTCGGCGTGCGCCGCGGCCTGCTCCCGGAATTCAGGCAGGAACGCGGTGCAGAAGGGGCACCAGGCGGAATAAAAAAGGGCCAGGGTGCGCCCCGGGCCTTTGAGTTCGGCGTCGAAGTTCTTCCTGTCTTTTATCGCTTTCGGGTGCATGTTCCCCCCCGCGTTCAGATTTCGTGCTTGTTAAGGTCGTGGGTGGCCAGGTAGTCCAGGGCGTTCTTGGCCGCGGCCTGCTGGGCCTCTTTCTTGTTCTTGCCCGAGCCCAGGCCCAGGGTCTTCTTGCCCAGGCAGACGCGCACGGTGAAGAGCTTTTCGTGCTCCGGGCCGGTGGCCGCCATCAGCTCGTAATCCGGCGGGCACTTGTGGCGCTTCTGGATGATCTCCTGCAGCGAGCTCTTGTAGTCCGGGTCCAGCAGTTCCGGGGCCTGGGCCTCCAGCCACGGGATCACTATCTTCTCCACGTGGGCCAGCCCGCCGTCCAGGTAGACGGCGCCCAGCACGGCTTCGATGGCGTTGGAGAGGATGCTGTGGCGCTTGGAGCCGCCGCTGAGGTGCTCGCCGGCGCCCAGGAAAAGATGCCGGCCCAGGCCCAGGGCCTCGGCCCAGCGGGCCAGGTTCGCCCTGGAGACTATGGCCGACTTGGCTTTTGAAAGGAACCCCTCGTCCTCCGACGGGTTCTTCAGGAAAAGATAATAGGCCACGATCAGGCCGAGGACGCTGTCGCCCAGGAACTCCAGGCGCTCGTTATGGCGGGGCCCCCCCCGTTCGGTCGCGTGCGACTTATGGGTGAGGGCCTCCTCCAGCAATCCCCTGTCCCTGAACTTGTAGCCTATTACTTCTTCAAGGGAGGGCACGGGTTCAGTCTTTCTTCCCGGACTTTTCCTTTATGTAGTCGATGGCCATGCCGACGGTCCTGATCTTCTCGGCGTCTTCGTCGGGGATCTCGATGTCGAATTCCTCTTCGAGCGCCATCACCAGTTCGACGGTGTCGAGGGAGTCGGCGCCGAGGTCCTGCACGAACTGGGCCTGCGGGGTGACTTCGGCCGCGTCGACGGCCAGCTGCTCGGTGATTATCTTCTTGACTCTTTCTTCCAGGTTTTCGGTAACTGCCATTGTGTTGCCTCCTGCTTAATGTAAATCCGCTTCGGGTCCCTTCCCCTGCTACATGTACAGCCCGCCGTTGACTGCCAGCACCTGGCCGGTGATGTAAGCGGAATCGTCACCCGCCAGGAACAGGGCGGCTTTGGCCACCTCGCCGGGCTCGCCCATGCGGCCCAGCGGTATCATCTCTGAAATCTTCGCCTTGGCCTCGTCCTTGAGGTCCTCGGTCATGCGGGTGCGGATGAAGCCCGGCGCCACGGCGTTGACCAGTACCTGCCGCGGGGCGAATTCCCGCGCCAGCGACTTGGTCAGGCCTATCAGCCCGGCCTTGGAAGCGGAATAGTTGGCCTGGCCGGCCTGGCCGCTCTGGCCCACCACGGAGGAAATGTTGATGATGCGGCCAGCGCGGGCTTTGAGCATCGGCCGGGCGGCCGCCTTGGCCATAAGGAAAGAGCCCTTCAGGTTCACGCTGATCACGGAGTCGAAATCGGCTTCTTTCATGCGCAGCACCAGGTTGTCCTTGGTGATGCCGGCGTTGTTGACGAGGATGTCGACCTTGCCGAAAGCTTTTAAAGTCTCTTCCACGGCCCGGTCGCAGTCGGCCTCTTTGGAAACGTCCAGGCCCAGGCCTATGGCCTTCGCGCCGGTCTTCGCGGTTATCTGCTCCGCGGCGGCGGCGCTGTCCTGCTGCGAGAGGTCGGCCACGGCCACCGCGGCGCCCTCGGCGGCGAAAGCCAGCGCTATCTCCAGGCCTATGCCGCGGGCGGCGCCCGTTACCAGGGCGGATTTTCCCTCGAGGCGCTTCATGCGTCCTGCTCCTTGGCCTCGGCTATGCGGTCCTTGACCTGCTCCATCCGCTGCTTGATATGGGTGACCATGCCGGAGGCGGCCAGGTCGCCCGTGACGCGCACCGCGTTGAAGATCGCCTGGGCGGTCACCTTGCCGTGGCAGACCAGCACCACGCCGTTGACGCCCAGCAGCGGGGCCCCGCCGTAGACGTCCACGCTCATCTTGGTCTTCATGTCGGAGAAAAGCTTGCGCATCAGCATGGCGCCGATCTTGTATGTGAACTTGCGCATGATCTGGTCTTTCAGCATCTTGAAAACGGTTTTGGCGGTGCCCTCGTAGAGCTTGAGCACTACGTTGCCCGTGAACCCGTCGGTGACCACCACGTCGGTGAGCCCCTCCGGGATGTCCCGCCCCTCTACCGGGCCGTAAAAGTTTACGCCCATGTTCTTGATGAGCGGCAGCGTTTCCTGCACCAGGGAGTTGCCCTTGCTCTCCTCCTCGCCTATGGAGAGCAGGCCCACGGAGGGGTTCTCCAGGCCCAGGAGGGACTTCATGTAGATCGAGCCCATCACGGCGAACTGCGCCAGGTGCCAGGGCTTGGAATCCATGTTCGCGCCGGCGTCCAGGAGCAGCGTGGTGCCCTTGGCGGTGGGCAGCGGGGCGGCGATGGCGGGGCGTATCACGCCGGGAATGCGCTTGAGGGTCAGCAGCGAGGCCACCATGATCGCGCCGGAGTTCCCGGCGGAGATGAAGGCGTCCGCCTTGCCCTCCTTCACCAGGCCGGCGCCTACCATCAGGGAGGAGTCCGGCTTGCTGCGGCACTCTTCCACGGGCTCGCCGTCCATGTCCACCACGTGCGGGGCGTGGACGATGCTGATGCGTTCGGGGTCCTGCGCGCCGCAGCGGCGCAGTTCCTCGCGTATCTCGGGATCCCGCCCCACGAGGATGACCTCGTGGGACAGTTTTTTTACGGCCAGCAGAGCCCCTTCTATGTTGGGCTTGAGGCCGAAATCCCCGCCGTGGGCGTCAAGAGCTATTCGCATCTCAGCTTCCCGGGCGGGTTATTTCTGTTCTTTCCCTTCTTCGCCCTTGGGGGCTTTCTGGGCGACCTCGATCTTCCCGTTGTAGGAGCCGCAGGACGGGCAGACGCGGTGGGGCATGCGCAGGGCGCCGCAGTTGCCGCAGGGAGACAGGGATTTTACTTCCAGTTTCCAGTTCTGGGCGCGGCGCTTGTCGCGGCGCATCGGGGTATGTTTACGTTTGGGGTTTGGCATGGTAGCACCTCTTTATGATTTCAAAACTATTTTTCCGGCTTCTCCGTCTTTTTCAGCTTCAGGTCCCTGAGGGCCGAGAATTTGTTGGCCGCCTCCGCGGTGCAGCCGCATTTTTTTACGTTGCGGTTGGCGCCGCAGACCAGGCAGCGCCCCTTGCAGTCTTCGGCGCACAAAACCTTCATGGGCGCTAGCAGGGCCGCCGATTCCCTTATTACTTCGCGCGTATCTATATATTCTAGCGAATCCGGATACACCTCGTCAAAAGCGTCGCTGAAAGCACGGGTGAGCGGCTCGCCGCAGCGGGCGCAGTCCAGCTCCAGTTCCGCGCTTATCTTCCCCTCCAGCAGTATGGAGTCTCCCCCGACGGAAAAATCCATTTCCAGGTCCAGCTTTTTAAGGGAGCCCGGCTTGTCGAAGGCGTCGGCGTAAGCGGCCGTGGGCAGCGACAGCTTCAGGTTAAGGCCGCCGCCTTCCTTGATGTCCTCGTACCTGAAGACCAGGGGATCTTTCTCTGCCATAAGAACAATAAGATATCAAATTGGGGGCGCTGATTCCTAATTCCTAACCGGAGAAGCCTGCAGCGAGTGAGGCCCTGCGGCAAATTAGGGATCAGGAACCAGCGTTCCCTCGCGCCCGGCTAGGCGTCTTTGCCGGCCTGCTCCGCCACGGAGTAGGGCGGCTTGCGGCTGGAGGAGTGGTAGGTGCGGATCAGCACTTCGGCCAGCAGGCCCAGCACGGCGAACTGCACCGCCACCAGCGCGAAGAAGATGGCCAGCAGGAACAGCGGCTGGTCCTTCACGAAGACGTGGTTGAAGAACTTGTTGTAGAGGGTGTAGGCCGCCATCAGGCCCGAAGCCCCGAGGAGCGCCAGGCTGAGGCCGCCGAAAAGGTAGATCGGCTTGGTGATGAAGTCGCCCATGAATTTCACCGTCAGCAGGTCCAGCACCACCTTGAAGGTGCGCATGATGCCGTACTTGGAGCTGCCGGAGCGGCGCGGGCGGTGGTTCACCTCGAGCTCGGATACGGAGGCCCCGGCGTAGGCCAGGATGGCCGGCAGGAAGCGGTGCATCTCCCCGCAGAGGTCGGCGGCTTTCAGGAACGACGCCCGGTACACTTTCAGGGTGCAGCCGAAGTCGTGCAGCTTCACCCCCGTCACGGCGGAGATGACGGCGTTGGCGGCGCGGGAAGGGAGGATGCGCGAGAAAAAAGCGTCCTGGCGGCTGCGGCGCCAGCCGCTGACCACGTCGGGCCCGGCGGCGGCGGCGGCCAGCAGGCGCGGAATGTCCCCGGGGTCGTTCTGCCCGTCAGCGTCCAGCGTGACTATCCATTCCCCCCGGGCCGCGGCTATGCCTGCGGCCAGCGCCGCGGTCTGGCCGTAGTTCTTGGCCAGGCGCAGGGCCCGCTGCCCGGGCTTGGCGGCGAAGCCCTTGAGCAGCGCGAAAGAGCCGTCGGTGCTGCCGTCGTCCACCCAGATCACCTCGCAGGGCCGGCGCAGGCCGGCCAGGGCCGAGGACAATTCCGCTTCGAGGGCGGGCAGGCTGTCCTTCTCGTTGAAGACCGGGATCACCGCGGAGACGGCTATGCTCATTGTGGCTGTCCTTCCTTTTTCGTGAGGAGCGAGTAAAGCTCTTCCTGCTGGCGCACCATCAGGTCTATGTCGAATTCCGCCAGGTCCGTGGCGGCTGCGCCGGCCGCCAGCCTGGCCCGCAGTTCGGGTTCGGCCAGCGTCCGGCCGAGGGCGGCGCAGAAGGCGTCCAGGTCGCCGCGCGCCACGCAGAAGCCGTTGACGCCGTCGCGCAGGATGTCGGCCACGCCGTCGGCGGCGTAGCAGACCGAGGGCAGGCCGCTCTTGAGGGCCTCCACCAGCGCGCGCGGCAGGCCTTCCCACAGCGAGGTCATCGCGAAAATATCGGCCGCCGCCAGAAGGGCGGCGGAGTCGTCGCGCCAGCCGGTGAAAACGCAGGTTTTTTCCAGGCCCCGGGCTTTTGCCGCGGCCCGCAGGCCGCCCAGGGCTTCGCCGCCGCCCACGAAGACGAACCGTGCGGCCGGGTGCGCGGGGGCCAGGCGGGCCGCCGCCTCCAGGAAATGCCAGGGGTTTTTCTGGGGCTTGGCGTTGCCTATGCTCAGCACCAGCAGCCCGGAAGGGGCTACGCCCAGCTCCGCCCGCTTGGCCGCCCGCTCTCCGGAGGCCGGATAGCCCGCCAGGCTGACGCCGCTGCGGATCAGGCGGTATTTTTCCGGCGCGCCTATCCCCTCCTGCCGCGCCGTCTCCATGTTGGTCCTGGAAACGAAGATCAGCGCGTGGCTTAGGCGGGCGCAGAATTTCTCCAGCAGGACATAGAAGCCGCGCTTGAGGAAATTCTGCAGCGGGTGGAAACCGAAGCCGTGAAACGTGTGCACGACGACCGGCACCCCGGCGGCGGCCGCGGCCAGGCGCCCGAGGATGCCCGCCTTGGAGGAGTGGGTGTGGACTATGTCCGGTTTAAGCTTGAGGAGCAGCGCGCGCAGTTCGAAGAAAGCCGCGAGGTCCCTGGCCGGGCTGATCTCGCGCACCAGGCTGCGGGCCGTCAGCAGGCGGGCCTTTCCCGCCTTGTTTTCAAGCAGGCCGCCAGGCCCGGCGATGACGACGGCGTCGAAACGGGCGGGGTCGAGGCGGGCCGCGGTGTAGAGGGTGTTGCCCTGCGCGCCTCCGAAATCGAGCCTTGTTATTATGTGGGCGACTTTCAGCATTTTACCGCGCCTGGCGCGCCTTCCCTACCTTATATAAAGGGAAATAGTGGCGGAGGATGTCGCGGTAGCCGGCGCCCCGCGCTTTGGCCAGGCCTGCGGAACCGAGCAGGCAGAGGCCGTCGCCGTCGCCGGTGCCGATGCCGCGCACCACGAAGTACTTCGGATATTTCCCCTTGAAGACCGGCCGGATGCTGAAGAGCCCCGAGCGCAGCGTGCCGGCGCCCAGCGCGGCGGAGACCGCCTCGGCGCCTTCTATGACCGCCGAACCGGCGGTGCCTTCGAAGCGCACCGACTTTACCTTGCCGGCGGGCGTCCTGGCCAGGGGGATGATGGCCTTGAGGTAGCCTACCTTGTGCGCTCTGTTGAGGCGCCGTTCTATCCACTTGGGCGCGAGCAGCAGGGTCCAGTAAACGTCGGAGCTCGAGGTCTTGTCCTCGGCCAGGCAGAGCAGGCCGTCAGGCGGGGCCTTGAGCGTATGGGCGTACAGGTTGAACGGGGTCAGGCGCGGCAGCGGGGCGCCGCCGTCGCTGACGCCGCTGTCCGTGTAGCCGCCGCAGGCGCGGTGGAAGCCCGCGGGCGCCAGGCTGTCCCCCACCTGCAGGGTCTCCCCGGCGGTGGCTTCGGCCGCGGCCGTGGATAAAGTGCTGGACGCCTGCTGCCCCGGGAAATGCAGGCAGTGGTCGGAATCGCAGAGGTGGTATTCGCGGCTGGCGTGGGAGGACAGGCGGGCCAGGCGCGTCAGCCGCGTGCGGACGGTCACCGCTATCGCCTTGAGCTGTTCGGGCAGCTTGGACCGGTCCGCGAGCCTGGCCGTAACCGGGCTGACCAGGTTCTCGACAGCGGTTTCGTTGATCAGCCAGACGCCTTTTTCCCGGACCAGGGCCAGTAGTTCCCCCGAAATTTCCTTGTCGCCCCTGTTGACGCCGTGGGCCGACGGGAGTTCCGGGTTCTTGATGAGGATGACGCCGCCCGGGACCTTGGGGACTATGCGCACGCTGTTGGTGGTAGTATGGGCGGCGGAGTCCATGCTGTCGCGGATGGTGTATATGCGGTTCATCTCGTCGTAGGAGACGCTCCACTGCATCCCGCTGCGGCCGGAGGCGATCTGGCCCAGCCTGGTGTCCACCAGGTTGAAGTCCGAGGCGCAGATGAAGCTGAAACTTTTGACCAGCGAAGGGATCCCCCCGCGGTCGGCGTAAAGGGCCACTTTCGCCTTGGCCCCGCCCTGCGGCAGCGGCGCCGTGTGCACCGGCCAGGCTATGCGGGCCCAGTAGAGCAGGTTGTCGAGCTTGCCCTTCACGAACTTGCGGAGTTTCTTCTCCTTATTCGCGAAATGCTCCTCGGCCGGGTCCAGGTCGGAGAGGGTGTAATAGGTCTGCCACGCGGGCACGTAGAAGTCGGACTCTTCGTAAAGCCGGGCCAGGTCCAGCTCGGCCTGGATGTTGCGCGGGTCGTAGGTCAGCGCTTCCTTTATGAAGTTGACCGCGTGGGGCCGCTTTTTCAGGCGCTCCAGGTTGGCGCTGATGAGCTGGGCCACCGGGGAGAGCAGGTACGGGTAGCGGGTGTAGATGGAGCGCAGCTCCTCTATCGCCGCGGAGGGACCGCCCAGCTGCTCTTCGGCCAGGGCTTTGCCCAGGCGGGCCTGGCTGGCCAGGTCCTGGCCGGCCGTCAGCGTCAGGGCCTTGTCGAACGAGGCGCGCGCGTCCTGGTATTTCTCCAGGCTCAGCAGGTTCCAGCCTTTTTCAAAAGCTATGTAGAAATTTTCCGGGTCCTGGATCTCTCCTTTCGCCAGGTGGGCCAGGGCCTCTCCGTTCTTGCCGGCTTCGGCGAGCAGCGCCGCCAGGTCCAGCATGGCCGCCGAGTTCAGGGCCTGGTCGGAGGACCGGTAGATGACGTACTTGAGTGCCCCCGCCGCGTCTTCGGGGCGCCCGTCGCGCCACTGCAGCGAGGCGTCGGAATATATCTTTTGGAGGTCTTCCGCGGCGAGGGGCAGGGCGGATGCTGCGCAGGCTGCCAGGAACGCCGCGGCGGTTTTAAGTTTCATAGGACAAATTTAGCAATTCTGCGCGCACAATGGAAGCGCGCGGGCGGCCATGTTCAAGGAAATATTTTGGTTTTTTTTCAGGTTTATGTATAATATTTACGCGGGCCATTAGCTCAACGGTAGAGCAGGCGCCTCTTAAGCGCAAGGTTACAGGTTCGAATCCCGTATGGCCCACCAGATTTCGAACGCGGAGTAATGAGTAGTCGGCGAGTAATGGGCGAAGGCGCGACCTCCCCGGAAGCTCAGAACTCATTACTCCTTTTTATTTGCGGTACGGCGGCGGCTCTTTTAAACGGAGTGTTGCGTCAGGCGGACGGGTGGTGGAATGGCAGACACGTACGGCTTAGGACCGTATGCCGCAAGGCGTGAGGGTTCAAGTCCCTTCCCGTCCACCCGTCGCGGATTCAGGGCGCCGGGGCCGCGGGCCCCGTCCCGACACTCCGGAAATCAAACTTCTGTGTGGAGGAACGTAAATGAATATTTCCCTGGGTTTCGGCGAGAAGATAAAGAAGATAAAGCAGGAAGGCTGCGTGCACCTGTTCGGCGTCACGCTGGACGACAAAACGCTGGCCGAGGCCTCCCAGGCCGCGCTGGTGCGCCTGCAGAGCGTGGTCAGCCTCCCCGGCTTCCGCGTCGGCAAGGTGCCGCTGGCCATGATCGGCGGGCAGTTCCCCTCCATGGTGAAGGACGAGGTGCTCGACATCGCCGCCAAGTCCGCCCTCCCCGAGATCATCAAGGGCACCCAGCTCAACCCCGTGGTGTCCCCCCTGCTCAAAAACGTCAGTTACGAGCCCGCCAAGTCCCTCTATTTCGAGATCCAGTTCGAGTGTTCCCCTACCCTTGAGCCCAAGGGTTACGAGAAGATCGCCGCCACCCGCAAGGTGCACTCGGTCAGCGACGCCGAGGTGGACAAGTACATCAGCCAGGTGCGCGAGTACAACGCCTACCTCAAGCCCGCCGCCGACGGCGAGGCGGCCTCCAAGAACCATTTCGTGATCGTGGACTACGACACTTTCGACAACGGCCAGCCGGTAGCCGACGGTTCGGTGAAGGGCGAGATCGTGGACCTCTCCAGCCCGCAGACCATCGCCGGCCTCGCCGACGCCGTCACCGGCGCCAAGAAAGGCGAGACCCGCGAATTCGACGCCCCGTTCGGCGACAAGAAGATGCATTTCAAGGTGACCGTGAACGAGATCAAGGCCAAGGTCGTGCCCGAACTCGACGAGAACTTCCTGAAGGAAGCCGGCGTGAAGACCGTGGAGGAGCTCAAAGCCAACGTGCGCAAACTGCTGGAGCAGGGCGCGGCCGAAAAGACCGAAAAGGAATTCCTCAGCCAGCTCGAGGACGCGCTGATCAAGAACAACCCGCTGGCCCTGCCCCCCACCCTCGTCCGGGAAGAGGCCCAGGAACTGCTGGAGCTGTTCAAGAAGCGCGCCCCGGCCGAGCACCACCTCCCCGACGAGGCCATGCTGGAGCGCCTCAAGCCCGTGGCCGAGCGCAACCTGTCCCTTACCTATATACTGCACCACATCGCCAAGAAGGAAAAGATCGAGGCCACCGACGCCGAACTGGACGCCGAGCTGGAGAAGGTGATGGCCCGCCTCAATACCGAGGAAGAGAAGCAGAAGGGCCGCGAGCTGTTCGAGAAGCGCAAGGAATACATCCGGGCGTCCATGGTGGAGAGCAAGACCATGACGCTGGTTAAGGACAAGGCCGTAATCAAGGAAGAGCGCGTTTGAGCCGTTGATACTTTAAGGAGGACGAATGATAATCCCAACGATCATTGAGACCTGGAAAGGCGCCGGCGCGATGGTGGGGTATGACATATACTCCCGCCTGCTGCGCGACCGCATCATCTTCATAGGCGACCAGGAGGGCGGGGTTTCCACCTCCTCCGCCAATAACGTAATCGCCCAGCTGCTGTACCTCGACGCCGAGGACCCGGAAAAGGAGATCAACCTCTACATCAATTCCCCCGGCGGCATGGTGACGGCCGGCCTGGCCATGTACGACACGATGCAGTTCATCAAGGCCCCCATCTCCACCATCTGCATGGGCATGGCCATGAGCTTCGGCGCCGTGATCCTGGCCGCGGGTTCCCCCGGCAAGCGCTACGCGCTGCCGAACTCCCGCATCATGATCCACCAGCCCCTCATTTACGGCGGCGGCATTTCGGGCCAGGCCACCGACATCGAGATCGAGAGCAAGGAAATGCAGGAGAACAAGACCCGGCTCATCGAGATCATGGCCAAGCATACCAACAAGACGGCCGAGACGGTCCGCGCCGACATGGAGCGCAACAAGTACCTCTCCGCCGCGCAGGCCAAGGAATACGGCATCATAGACGCGGTACTAGAAC
>Ga0075012_10003347_pt1 | contig 15373 bp, 20 predicted proteins | sample All_14_2_FD_71474 | JGI IMG/M metagenome (GOLD analysis project Ga0075012, IMG submission 71474) | Freshwater microbial communities in response to fracking from Pennsylvania, USA - Allegheny Zone_MetaG_DW_15 | ecosystem: Environmental > Aquatic > Deep subsurface > Groundwater > Drilled... | reverse complement strand
CGAGGACGGCATCGGCAGTGACGGTGCACCTACGGTGTACTCCGACGACAAGATCGTCGACTTCATTGAGACGACCCAGGTAGATTGTTTCGCGCCCGCGATCGGCAACGCGCACGGACTCTACAAGGCATCGCCGACGCTGGACGTGGATCGTGTGCGGCGGCTGTTCGCGCGCACCGATGTGCCGATGGCCCTTCACGGAGGCTCGGGGCTGACCGTCGCGCAGTTCCACGAACTGATTTCGGCGGGTTGCGCGAAGGTCAACATCTCGACTGCCCTCAAGCGGGCTTTCATAAGCAGCTATCGCGAGTATCTCGGGGATCACTCGGATTCCGCGGAGCCGCTGGCGTTGATCGCTCACGTACGCGGGCAGGTCACTGAGTGCGTTCGTGAACACATCGAGCTGTTCGCCGGCGCCGGTAGCCTCCGGTGAACGCTCTCATCTTCGACTGTGACGGCGTTCTCGCCGACACGGAACGAGACGGGCACCGCGTCGCCTTCAACACTGTTTTTGCGGAGTACGGAATCGAATTCTCGTGGAGCGTAGAGGGTTATTCCGAGGCACTGAGGACGGCTGGAGGTAAGGAACGGCTACGGGTGCTGCTGGCACCGGAGTTCAGGCGCCAGCACGGCATTCCCGACGGCGATGTCGATTCACTCGTGACATCCTGGCATGCCCGCAAGACGGAGGTGTTCGTCGGCATGCTGGCTGACGGGCAGCTACCGCCCCGTCCGGGGGTGCGCAGACTCGCCGCCGAGGCGGCCGAGGCGGGCTGGAATCTGGCGGTGGCATCCACCTCCGCCCATGCCTCAGTGCGCGCCGTGCTCGAACACGTTGTCGGTGCAGAGCTCGCACGCTCGTTTACGGTGTTTGCCGGTGACGACGTCAAGCAGAAAAAGCCGGCACCCGATATCTACTTGCGTGCGCTCACAGGTGTCGGGGTGCTTGCATCTGATGCCGTGGTGGTCGAGGACTCCGAGATCGGTGTGCGTGCCGCGCAGGCAGCCGGACTGCCGGTAATCGCTACTTGGAGTGCGTACACCGGCGAGGAGGACCTCTCCGGCGCCGGCGTCGTCGTTGACTCCCTCGGGGAGCCCGGTGGACCGCGACTCGCGGTGACGACCAACCGATCTCACTTACCGATCGTCGACGCGGTTGTGCTGGAACATGCTCGAGGACTTCTAACTTCGAGCAAGGTAGGACAGGAGGTCGGCGAGTGACAGATCAGGTCGAGATACCACAGACGCAACCGGGCTGGGACGACCTCGCGACAGTCGTTGAGCGGCAGTGGCCGGGGGTGCCGTTCGACGCTGCACCTCTGGACGGTGGGATGACCAACCGCAACTGGAAGGTCACCGTCGGTACCCACGAACCACAGTCCTACGCCGTTCAGCTACTACTGTCTGACGCGGACGCCGAACACATCGGCATCAACCGGGATACGCATGCAAAGGCGATTACGATCGCGGATAGCCTCGGTATTGGGCCTAAACTAATTGCATGGCAACGTGATTCACCGAAGGCAATCGTCAGCGAGTATGTCGAGTGCACGCCGCCGCACTCTGGTCCGGACCGAATCCGGACGGCGCAGCTAACCGCCGAAGCCTTGAGTCTGCTGCACACCGGCACCACCGGCGCCGATCTCCCCGGATGGATTAGCGATCCTTTCTCCGGCGTCGAGTGGCTCTACGACAAGGCAAGCAGATTCGCCCCCGAGTTAGCGGCGAGATTCAGCTCGGCCGTGGAGATCAACCGACGGTGCCAGCAAGCAAGGGGTCCGTACGCTTCCTGCCTGCTGCACGCCGATGTATCTGTCGGCAACGTCCTGACCGACGGCTCCCGCGCCTACCTCATCGACTGGGAATACGCTGGTTTAGGCGACAAGTATTACGACTGCGGTGATTTCGTCGAGAAGTGGAACCTGAACACGCAGGAGGAGAGCGCCTTCGTCGAGCGCTACCGGCAGGCCGACTCGTATGAATTCGCCGAGGCTGTCATCTTCATGTACCGGTTCACCGCCAGGCTTCGCGAAGGGCTCTGGGCGGCGAGCATCAGTGTCGTGAACTTCATCGATTTCGACCATGTGCAATACGCGAACGTGTGTCTGGACCGACTCGCGGAGATTGTCGATGACCCAAGGTTCGAGGAGAGCGTGCGCATTGTCGACGCGGAGAGGAAGATTCAGTGAATGCCGTGCAGGTTACTTCGAGGTATTCGGGACGCGACAGCGCAGAGGTTATCGCCGAGCGTCGGTTGCGGATTCCCCTCGAAGCGGCGAAGTACGTGGGCGCCGTCGACAGTCGGACTCTGGCGCTGGTTGACTGCGATGCAGAAGTCGACGTCAGCCGGAGGTTCCGGGAGGTCATGGACCTCTTTGCGCCGGCTTGTGTCTTCACCCCCGCCGGATTCCGTGTCGAGCGGTTGGGCAACGGTCGCGTAATCCTGGATCTGGTCCGCGATATCGGCTTCGACCGCGGTGGCGTACCGCGACCGACCGGGGTCTTGTTCTCGGCGGATTCAGCTAACCCGTTCGACATTCGCGAGTGCCGGCATGTGATCGCGAATGTCACCTGTAACCCGGGAATTGTTTACGATCTCTTCTTGAACAACCCGGAGGCAAATATCGGTGGGCAGTTCGGCTCGCTGGAAGAGGTGCTCGGTGAGATCGCTGATGTCGTAGGGTCAGGCTGCGATGTATCTGTCGAGTTGCGGAACCCTTACGAACAGGACTTCGGCCGTATCCTCGATGAGATCCAGGCGTATGAGGAGATTCTGACCAAGTACCGACTAGTGGTCAAAGTCCCTCACACGGGCGCGATTTCGCCCGCGCAGGCCGAGCAGCTGCTCACCGGCGACGGTCTGCTCAATCATCGCTGTTACGACGGCTCGCCGGGCGATCTGCTCCGCGGACATGCGCTGGCTCTCAAGCTGACCGAGCTGGGGCATCGGGTCAATTTCACGTTGATGTTTGAGCCGTATCAGACCGCGTTGGCGCTGCAGAGCAGGCCGTATTTCATCAACGCTTTTCTGCGGCATCGGCTGAACTTCGCGCGCAGGATCGAGGGATTGGTGGCGGGCTACGCAGCGACCGACGACACCTGGTTCGTCAAAGAGTTGCGCCGTCACCTCGTCGCGCACCACTATCTCGGCCGCAGCGAGGACAATCTGGACCTGTTGGAAACGCTCACCATCGGTAAGCAACTCATCGCCTCTCTAGTCGCTGGCGGGAACGACGGGCTGGACAGCGCACGCAGTGCGCTGAGCTGGCTTCGCAGTTCAACGCTGGATGCCACTAGGCTGATCATCTGCTCGATGGACGGGGCGGGTATGTTTCCGGCGATCAACAGCATGCTAGAAGAACCGGACTTTCTCGACATGCACAATCGAGTGCTGGTCACCACCGACCCGCGCTATCTCGCACGATGGGCGAGCAGTCCGCAGGTGATCTCCTACCAACAGCGGTTCCTGAAGGCCGTTGCCGCCCCGCCGGTCAGCGCGACCGGTCAGCCGTCAAACTGACCAATCTATTCTTCGGCGCCTGCGTCATGCCTGGACTCGTAGAGCGAATAACCGTCCACAATGTGTGGTCCCACCCGGTGTGGGCGGAGAGTTCTTCGGTTGGGAAGGATGGGCACGTGGAGTCGACGTCATCAAGTCTATTTCCGGAAGAGTTGAAGTCGCGGGCCGCTGCAGAGGACGGCCGACCCGCGTAGTGAACGGTCTCGCGGTGGGATGCTCGGGGTCGGGCTCTGGTCGGCTGCACGTCGGTGCTGCCGCAACCGTGCGCAAATGGGTTTAGCCAGGCTGAGATCCGTGCCAGGAATCGGGTAGGGCGGACCAGCGAGGTGCTACGTGGTTCTACGTAAGCAGTACCGCATGAATGCCGAACTTGGGCGAGCCAACACGATTTCGAAGGGAGAGTCAGTTTTCACCGCCGCCGCCGATGGCTCCTTCTCGGTAGTCATCGAGCAGTACTACTGACTTGTGACCTGCCGCAATGCGATGGAGTCGAATATGGCGGATTGCCACTCAAGTTCGCCGTGTTCGTCTGACTAATCACCGACGTGCCCCGCTCCTCCCATCGTTTCGGCCGGAACTTTCCGCGTGCGATCGGCGACGATGCGCAGTGCCGCATCAACGCGGCGCATCTCATCGAACCTCAGGAACCCGACGCTCTTGCCGAGTCGGCCCGGGTCGGCTGCGGCGGCCTGTTCGGCAAGCACGCTGGTGTTCACGCCGCCGATCTCAACTACGGGACGAAAGCTGACGGCACGAGCCGACGTGGATGTTGGTGCTACTAGCCACGTCGACAGGGGCAGTTGGTCTGACTGGACCACAACGGCGTAGCGGGGACCGGACCGCTCGTGGCCGCGACTCCCCGCGGGGCACGCAATAGAAAGACCTCACCAAGCACCTGCATGGCCTCGGCGCGGTCCGACTCGCCGTCAGCAAGCCTTTCCGCCTCGGCGCGAATCGCCGCGCCGGCCATCCGTCGTGCGGCATCGACAAGAGCTCGAACGGCCTGGCAAACAGAAGATGCGCGTCTGCAAAGTTATTTTGGCCATTGCTTTCAGTAGGCCCACGTCGATGGAATCGGTGCCGTGTCAACGGGGGTTTGTGAATCCACGCCGTCGGGCAAAATCTATCTATGCGCAAAATTCTGAGCCGCTCGAGCATCGCCGTTGCTGCCGCCGCCCCCATCGCCGCCCTGTCGCTGTTGGGTGCGGGAATCGGTTCGGCAGAACCCCTGAATTGCACAAACGGGCAGTTCTGGGATCCGATCACCAACACCTGCCAGACACCGCGTCCGGCGGACAACTGTGCGCCCGGTGAGTACTGGAACGCCTTGTCGAATGTGTGCCGACCCCTGGGTGTGCTCTAGCCAGCGTTACGGCACAGTCCCCTCCCGGGCGTCACCCGAGCCGCCGAGTGCGCCACCGCGACAAATCCGTATCGAGCACCGCAGGGTCGCGTTCGGTGAACACCTCGTCAGTGATCTCCAGGTGCCGTATGCGATCGAGGTGAAATCCGCGGATCCCTTCGCGCAGCCGACACCATCCCACGAACACCCACGCATCACCCCCGCGCAGCAGACCCATCGCCTCGACGTCCCGGGTAGTGCGCGTCTTCCCATCCACGGCGGTGTAGTCCAACCGTACGACCCGGCGGGCGGCGATCGCCTCCGGAATCAGCGAGGTCGCGACCTCAGACGGCGACGGGGAGTCGATGACGAACATCGACGCCAACGCTTCGCTGACGGGCGCGAGCTGATCCTCGCGGATGATCGCAAGGATTTTCGCCCGCGCCCGACGCGACGCCGCACCGTACGGCGAGGTTTCCAGCAAGCCAAGCCCCGCAAGTACCGCCAGCGATTCCGGCACGGTGAGGTTCAGCGGCGGCAGCGAGTGTTCTCGCAGAATCGAGTACCCGCCGGATACCCCATGATCGGCATAAATCGGAACCCCCGCGAGCTGAAGCGACTGGATGTCGCGTTCGATCGTGCGTTTGGACACTTCGAACTCCTCGGAGAGCCGAGCGGCCGACAACGGTCGGCGTGATCCCCTCAGCAGGTCCACCAGCGCGTACAGCCGCTCGGCTCTCCTCATGAATGTGAGTCTCCCGGTCTCACGTGAGGTGTGTGCGCGTCCCGGTCACCGACCACACCTCGCGAATCAGTCCATCCTCGGTGAAGTCGAAGACATCGATACCGCCCGCAGCGAATTCCCCGTCCTGCACGTTCCACAACATCCGCCCGTGCGCACCGTCCACGGCCCGGTCAACGTCGGTGAACACCACGTTCGGATGCTGCACGCGATACCGATCCAGGAACCGAGCGAAACTCTCCGCCCCCAGCACGTCGTCGCCCGGGTTCGACCCGTCGGCCTCGGAGATCAAGAAATGAATCCGGAAATCGTCACTGCAGATCCGACGTGCGATCTCGCCGCCCGTGTTCCACATCTCCAACCACACCGCAAGCGCCGCATCCGCAGCAGCCGAGTGTGAAACCACCATATTCGCGTTCTCATTCATGCCCCCAGCGTCAGGCACTGTCGCGACAACGGTATGTCGGTGTTCGGTTGACAACTGGGTCGCTGATCGTTCGGTGCCTGGCGTGAAACCCTGGGTCGGTGGACCCAGGGTTCTTGTCGCAGATCCGATGCGTGGTGTTCGACGTCGGCGAGACGTTGGTCGACGAGACTCGGATGTGGAGCGAGCTCGCGCAGAGGCTGGGTGTGACGCCGTTGACCTTGAGCGGAGCGCTGGGGGCCTTGATCGCCACCGGTAGGGATCATGGCGACCTCTGGGATGTACTCGGCGTCGATCGTCCCGCGTTCGGCGTCGACCCGGGTCACGGCGAGCTGTACGCCGACGCTCTGGAGTGCGTCGCAGCTGTGCGCCGGGCGGGGCTGACCGTCGGCGTCGCCGGTAACCAGCCGGCGACCGTCGGGCGGGTGCTCGCGGCGGCCGGACTGGACGCCGACTTTGTCGCTTCCTCGGCGGTGTGGGGTGTGGCCAAGCCGGATCCCGCGTTTTTCGTCCGGCTGATCGCCGAAGCGCACGTTCCTGCCGAGCGCATCCTGTATGTGGGTGATCGTCTCGACAACGACGTACTGCCAGCCCGGGCGGTCGGGATGCGCACGGTGTTCATCCGGCGCGGGCCGTGGGGTTATCTTCACGCCCTCAAAGACGAAGCGGCGCTTGCTGATTTGCGTGTCGACTCGCTGCACGAATTAGCGATATTGCTGGGCGCAGACCGCGGACGATGACGCGCGGCGTTGCACCTTGACCGTGTAGCTCGACCGTGTGCCTCGACCTCTTTGCGCTGCTGCGCATCACCTACTGGCTGAGGTGCTCTTGAGCGGCTTCTTCGGTGGAGCGCAACGCCCTGTGCTCATGCGCAGGATCAGGGCGACTGCGTCCTTCGAGTGGACTGTCGGCGTCAGAACTTGTTGCAGGAGCAGACCGCGAATCGCGGCAATGGCGACGGTGGCCATGCTCAGCGCTTCCGTCGTGTCGTGACCGTCGCGTTCGGCAAGGGAGGCCAGCATGGTGGTCAGATCGTCGAGCGAGTCGATGAACTCGCGAAACTCCGCCGGCGGGTCGTAGACCGTCCGGTCGCACGACAGGTGTAAGAACGGTGCGGCCCATGCCCGCGGTTGGCGCACGTAGAGCACTGTTGGGTTCCGACCAGCACCAGGTGCGGCCCCCGCATCGGATGCCCCGCGGGGCACCGCTCCGGCGGCCCGGGCTCCTCGTACCCGCGCCGGGTCCGCCGCAGCCTCGTCACCCGTCACATCGTAGGCCGTCCGTTCGTACATATGTGCGACTGCCGCCCCGCTCTTGTGGCGTCCGCCTCGCCGGAGGGGTCAGTGCCACCCAACTCCCCCACTGCCCCAGAAACGACCTGGGAAAACGGCGTGTGGCGCCGCCTGCGGCGCGATCGGGACCTCGGCCATATGCCCGGTGCCGAAACGGGTTACAGTGACCCACGGTCGACCACAGCCCGCATTTGTCGATGTTGCACATCGTGTCACAGCGCCTAGCAGGCGCAACATTGCCGGTGATACGGCGGGCAACAGCACGCCCGATGTCATCGCAACTATCAGCGCTGGGACGGGTTGCTGATAATTGCCGCGATAGCGTCTGTGTTACCGCTTACCGCATACGCTGCTGATACCGCCGCCGGTATCGCGTGTGCGACGCGCTGCGATATAAGATGTGCATGTAGCTGTGACGGTGTGCGCTAATATCGAACGCAGCAGAGGTGTGCCATGTAGGTGGTGCACACACGCACAGAAGGGGTGCGCGATATGGCAGACAGCACGGCAGGTGTTGTGACACGCGATAGCGGCAAGCGGCGGTCAGGCGCAAGCGAGCCCCACGATCCGCACCTTGCGCTGGAACGGCTTGGTGTTGCCTCGTCGCCGGCTCTGCTGGACCTGCTGCCGCGGCTGATCGTCACGGTGGCGGCGTGGAAGGGGGGAGTCGGCAAGACCGAGCTCGCCAAGGAGTTGGCGTTTCTGCTGGGCGGTGTTCTTGTCGATTTGGACTGGGACGAGGGTGGGGCCACCCGGGCGTGGGGGTACCGGCATGAGACGAGGACAACGGCTCCCCTTCTCGATGCCTTGGAGGCCGGTCGCGTCCCGCGTCCGCTATCTGGGGGAGGTGTGCGCGCCGACCTCATTCCGTCGCACCCTGACTTCGCGATTCACCAGCCGCCGGCTGACCAGATGGCTTCGGCTTTGGAGAAGTGGTCGCAGAGCCTGGGCCGACCGCTGGTGGTCGACACGCATCCGGGCGGGGTGAGTTCCACGATGGGCGCGGTCGCGGCCGCGCACGTGATCGTGGTTCCGGTCAACCTGGAGACGCGGGCGCTGAAGGCGACCGAGAGCATGGCCAAGGAGTTGCAGGGGGGCTATCCGCTGCTGTTTGTTATCAACCGCGTGGAAGCAGCGCCGGAAGCCGAGCTTCGTCAGCTGGAGAAGTTGAGCGACACCTTCGACATCCCGGTTGGGCCGGTGGTCTCCAGTCACACCTTCCTCAAACGCCGCAAGCTCACAATGGCGGTGTGCGCTCCTGGGCGGTCGGGTGAAATACCCGCGCGCGCAGCTGGTTTCGTCGGTGAGATGCACGAGGTGGCGCGAAGTGTCCTTGACCTCGCGCTCAAGGCTCAGCAGTAAGGGGGGAGAGGAACAGCTATGTCCGATGGAATCGCGTCCTTGCGCAACCGCAAAGCAGAGCGGGCGGGCCGCCAGGCGCCGCCGCCGCGTCACCCGAAGCCGGCGCCGGTCGATGCCGGTGCGGGGCCAGCAGATGACACACCCGCAGGTTCGTCGACGAGTGTCGTCGACGTCGCCGCCCCGCCCTCGGCCGACGCTGTCGCCGAGACGCCGGCCCCGCCGGCTGCTTCGGTACCGCCCGCGCCCGCCGCTGCCCGGACTGAGGTGGCCTCCGATGCGTCGAGCTCGGCTGCCAACCGTGCTCTGCCCGAGCTGGAGATCGACTGGACTGACCCGTTGATGCACGTTGCGTCGCCGACGCGGGTCAGTGTGGCCAACTCGGTGGCCGCGCGGTTCAAGGCTGCCGCAGAACAACCGGGGTCGGCGCCACAGACCGAGCTCATCATGGAAGCAGTGAGCAGCCACCTCGCGGATCTCCCTGAGCTCGTCCTTGGCCGCCGGCCCGAGGAGAATGCCACACAGCCATCTGGCTTCTTCCTCAGGCGGGCACCTGTCCAGAAGGCGGAACCCGTTGTGCCGGTGTATATGCGGCCTATCGCGGGAGAGGTCGAAGCGTTGCGCCGCATTGTGGATTGGGTGAACAGCATCATTCTGGAGGGCCATCCGGGACGGCCGAAGTCGACCCGCTCGGAGATCGTGACGGCCGCCCTTGACGCCAGCTATCCGAGTACGCGCAGCCGCTAGCGCAACATTAGGTGCAACAGTGGCCCTGATAGGGCCCATGACATCACGTATGGCATCGGCGGTCGTCGCGGTTACTTCCAGCTGCCCGTCAGTGGTGGAAATTGTGCACGAGGGGCATCGGCGGCGACCATAGGCTCGGTGCATGAGTCTGCACGAGCAACGCGCGCCAGGGCGGTCTCCGGGAGTCGCTGAGACCAGCCCCGCTGATGGCGACCGCCGTCGGGCCGGCACCTTTTTCATGGGGTGGCTGATCCTTGCGGCCTCGATGTCGTTGGCCGGTAACGTGGGGCACGCGCTGCTCATCGCCCCTTCGGAAACGCGGTGGCTGGCGGCGCTCGCAGCTCTGGTGCCTCCGATAGTCCTTCTCGCAGCTACGCATTCGGCAACCTGGCTGGTCCGAGCTCGTTCTGTGGGTTGGGTGTATTGGGTAGCGCTTGCGCTGACCGCAGCCCTGGCGCTGGGCTCGTTTGCGCTCTCGTTCGACGCCTTGCGCTCCTTCGCAGTGATGTTGGGCATTCGAGAGTCCATGTCGTGGATTTGGCCGGCGGTGATTGATGTCGCGATCGCGCACGCGACGCTGTGCCTGCTATCGCTGACCAGGCCCAAGCGCACCAACGCAGCTTCACGCGAGACTGCTGAAGCAGCATCGGTGGCGGGCAGTGCGACCACCGCCGTGAAGGTTCACCGCCAGCACACACAGACCCAGACAGTGGAGATGGCTCAGGAGCTGCCGCGACCGGTAGCGCCGCAGGCTGTGATGCCATCAGTCGACACGGCGCCCACACCCACTGAGGATCTAACCGAGGACGCTCGCAACAGCGTTGCGCGCAGCACGGATTCGGTCGTTGAGACCACAAGTGTGAACGACACTGCGCCGATAACGAGCGCGCCTCTGTCAGCCGACACCGCAGCAGAGACACCGCGGCGACCGGAGCGCGCTTTGAGCGCGGTACCCGCGGGGGAGTACATGCCGTCCCGCAGTGTCTCGGCCGGCCCTGCGACCGCGGAGCCGACCACGGAGTGCGATGCGGCTGTTGATCGTTGGCAACCGGTCGCGGAGTCGCTGGTGCGCGAAGGGATTACGAACAAAGACCCCGACCTGATTGCCAAGATTTTGGCCGACAGCGCCGCGGGCACGCCACCGAGCACCATCGGCCGCCGTCACGAGGTCCACCACACCACGGTCAACCGGATTCTTTCGGCGGCCGAGCAGCTGGTCGACGCCGGCACCGCAACGGGGTGAGCGCCCCGATCGGCCGGTCACTCCGGCTCCGCGGGTAGGCCTCGGGCAGCACGGGCAGCGGCCTCGCGCCGCTCGGCGTCCTCGGCCGCTGCTGCGGCGCGGCGGTCAGCACTGCGCTGGCGGGCGCGGGCGAGCTCGGCGAAGGCTTGCGTGTGCCCTGGGCCTCCGCGGGCGCGCCGCCCAGCCTCTCGGGCCCGCCGGCTCTCGGCTAGTTCGGCCTGCATGGCCGCACGCTGCTCGACACGCTGCTGGCGCTCGGCAGCGATTCGCGCGGTCTCGGCGGCCGCCGGGCGATCGTCGAGACTGTTGTGCGCCAAGTGCCAGCTGATGATCGAGCGCACGAGTCCGATGGGCTTGTGCGGTTGGGCGGGAAGCCAGTGGCCGCCGGCGCCCTGCCAGTCGGTAAGCAACTGGTTGATGTCGTCACAGGTCCACCCGTGAGCCGCGAGCGCCCCGAGAGCCGGCGCCCAGCCGCGTGGCGAGTGCCGACGTGCCCAACGCGGCGTTCGGCTGTCACGCAGCCAGGCACAGGCCAGCAAGTACGCTTCCCGGGGCGGTGGTGGAGCCGGCGAACGGCCCTGCCGCCCGCTTCTTGTCGATGCCGGGCGCGAAGCGCCGCTTTTGGTGTGGGCCGAACGGCCCCCGGCCCCGCCGGAAATAACTTTTCTACTCGAAAAGGGGAGAAGAGAGTCTAAAAGAGACCCCTTACGGGGGTGGGGTGACAGCACAAGAATGCGCACGTCATGCAGCGCCCAGACCGACGCCCAGCCTCGGTGGCGATCGCCGACTCGCCACGAGGCGAACCGCTCGGCCCGGGTGCGTTGGCGGCCCCGGAGGACCTCGGTGGCCAGACCGAGCAGCCGCAGGGCGGTGTCGGCGCGCTGAACGGTGCGGACGGAGTAACCGGTATCGCAGGCAAGGCGTTCGTTGGTGGGTCGACTGTTGCGGCCGGTGCCCCAGTCGGCGTAGCGGGCGCGGGCCTCGGCGACGCGCACCAGGGCCCCCAATGAGATCGGGTTGCCCGGCATCACCGGTCGGACCTTGGTGTCGTAGTGGCTGTAGTAGGCCACGGGGACAGCGACCCGCGCCCACCGCTGTTCGCCGGTAAGCCAGCACGGAACACCGGCGTAGGCGTCCTCGCCGACGTCGAGCTGGATGGCGGCCGCCGCGCGGCCGTTGAGTTCCTCGGAGAGCTGGCGCAGCAGCTGCGCAGGCTCGACCGGGGCGGTAGGGCGCCGGCGACGCGACCGGGTGCGGGCGGTGCCGCGGCGCGGCCGTGTGGTGGTGCAGCCGCGATACGGGCGCTCGGCGCGCCCGGGTCCCGAAAAATTGTGAACACGATGCGCAACAACTGGTGCTACAAGAAGACGTGCGCTACCGTGAGAGGTGTCTTCCACGACAGCTCCCTAAGGCTATGGGCGGCAGCAGTAACCGAGCTGGTAACTCGGACAACTTGAGATGGCGTTCACCCTCGGACTGGTAATCCGGGGGTTTCGCCGTTTCTGGGGCTGCCGTGCGTTATTCAGATGTCAATAGGGCGAGCTGATTCGGGGTGGTAAGCCCCGCGTCAGACTTCGCGGTCCTATGCGCTGGTCTGGAGCGGCAGCACCTCCTGGCGGTCGAGTTCGCGGACGTGCTCGGGGAGACCGACGTGCAGAGCAAGGAAGTCGGCAAGGTATTGCGAGACCGACGAGACGCCGCTGTCTCGTTGTAGGCGCCGAAGTCGTTCCGAGACTTGGGAATGCGGGCGAACCATGAGCCGCTCGTAGCGACGTGCCACGACCCGCGGCTCGGTGGCCACCAGGGTCTGACGGTCGAGTTCGCGGACGTGTTCCGGTAGGCCGACGTGCAGGGCGAGCACGTCGGCGACGTACTGCGAGACCGACGAGACTGCGGACTTGGCGACTAGCTCGTCGAGCTTGCGGGAGACGTCGCGGTGCGGAAGACACATGTGCGCGCCGCGGGGACCTTTGCTTGGCCGTGCCATGCGACGCACTCTGCCAGGGTGGGCCGTTACAGTAACCTCGACACGCCGGGCTGTCGTGATACTTCTGTGACAGATGAGCAAGGCGAGGGTTACCGAAACTCCACATGCGGTCATGTCCGCCGCCCTTCGGTATCGGAGGCCGGCGCAACGTCGAACAGTGGCCGGTTGACTTCGCGCAAACCGGACGCCCGGCCGAGCAGCTGGTGCACGATTTCAGCGATAGCGGTCTCGGCGGCCTCGACATCGCTGGGGGTCAGCGCGTGGTAGTTGAGTTGCACGCGCAGGGTGGCGCTGTAGCCGTACTGGGAGATGACCGCACGGCAGCGGTCGAGACCGGCCCGGCCATAAGACAGCACTACTGAGCCAGGAGAGGGCGTGCGGATGCTGACGCCATCGGCAGCGCCCCTCGATACGGTTGGTCCGCCGAGGTCTGCGCCGGGAGGCGTGCTGGTATCGGGCGTGTTCATTCGCCGGAGATTCCGCTACGACGCCGGGCAGGGGTATTGCCCGGCCTCGACGAGACTATGAAGAGTCAAATCCGTTTCGGTGCGCAGACTTTCACGCTTGTTATCCTCGGCGTGCAGCAGCGCCCAGAGCACGTGCCGGCCGCGTGTCGACTGGCGGCTGACACTGCCGGCGCGCTCCAGGGCGACGAGCTGGCGGTACACGTGTTCGTGAACGACGGGGTAGCAGCGGTCGCTGCCATCGAGGGGTAGGTCAGGAAGTGTCCGACACAGCTGGGCGGTGCTTAGCGGCGCCGCCGCGTGGATCAAGGCCGCAAGAATGTTGGTGCGCAGCGGGTTTCGGTGTCGGCGTTGGTTGCCCATGTCGCCGCCAGCGTTAGTCGTCGGCGCCGGGCTCGTCTGCGACGTTGAATCCGCCATGGGCGGCCAGGGAGCGAAGTTGGCGCAGCGCGAATTTGCGGCCCCGCCCCTCCTTGGGGAGGTTGACCCCTGACCACATGCCTTCGGCACCGGGGGTGTCGAGGGCATCTTTGGCGCATTGCCAGCGACGCGGGCAGCCACGGCATAGAGCCTTCAGTTCCGGATCTTCGCCGCCGGCGGCCCACCGATCCGGATCGGAAATGCATGGCTGGGTGCTGTTGCGCACTACTGGTCGTTCGAGTGTCACTGTCACCGTCGCTCCTCCCACTGAGCTATCGAATGACCCGAACTTTAGCACCTAAATTTAGCAGTGCACTATCTAGCGATAAATTTCAATGATGAAGTTTTGCGCCCTCTGCGGCCCAGCACAGCCGATCAGTGTTAGCGCGTACTTCACTGGATTCGGGCCAGGATGTGCCTCGTGATGTTCCGAAATCGTGATAACCGCTGGTTACACTGGCGCGGTGGAGGAAGGCGACACAGACGACGGGATTGCCCGCGCGGGTGCCGCTGTCGCAGCTCGCCGACGTGAATTGGGGATTTCCCAGCGCGAGCTGGCACGCCAGAAAGTCATCACAGCCCCGGCGCTGATCCACTTCGAGAAGGGCCGGTCCTGGCCCAGGGAGCGCACCAGGCACACGCTGGAAGAACTTTTGCAGTGGCCGGCGGGAACGATAGCGCGCATCCGAGCCGGGGGCACGGCTGATGAAGTGGCCGCCCCGCCGCCGGATGGGTCCGAGAGCGCTGTACTGGTGGTGGATGCGCTCAAGTTGGCGCTGGCCCGTTTCGACACTGCGATCGACGATCTGCCTTCGCCATCATCACCGGACTTCGCAAAACGCGCGTCGACGATCCTGGCTGACCTGCGCAAGCTAGAGGCTCTTGCCGCGCGGGCGATGCGCCACAGCCAGGGCTCGCCGGCTGAGGTGGTCAAGTCTCTGGGACTCATTCGCGGCCGCTATGACGAACTCATGCTCAAGGCTGCGGCCCATCCGGACGCCTCACTGGGCCAGCGGCTCTACGCGGCACGGCGCCGGGCGAACTTGAGCGCCGGTGAGGCGGCCGCGGTGGGTGGGTTCTCGGCGGAGCTGGTGGAATCTGCCGAGACGGGCAAGCCGATGGACCCCGGAACCGCTGCGCGGGTGGAAGCGTTGATCGCCGAGCTCGCCGGCCCGTGACCTCTGGCCGAAATTCGTGCAGGCGGGTTTCGATGTGGGCATGAAAATGGATACATGAGAACACGTTTGGCGACTGCGTTGACATTGGCCGCCGCTGTGGCGGCGGCCCCCGCCTCGGCGTGCGCCGCTCCGGTTGGCGCCGCACCGGCAACGGCGACGGTGCTGCGCGTAGTCGACGGTGACACAGTGGACGTCCTCGACGACGCTCGCGGACGTCTGCGCGTGCGCGTGCTGGGCATCGACACCCCGGAGACAAAGCGGCCGGGTTACACCGAGGCCTGCTGGGGCCGTGAGGCCACCGAGTTCGCGACCTCGACGCTGCTGAACCGCCGGGTCGCGCTGATCGCTGATGCGAGCCAGGATGCGCACGACCGTTACGGACGCACGCTGGCCTACGTCCAGACCGACCGCGGCGACTATTCGGTGCTGGCGGCGGGGGCAGGAGCAGGACGCAGCTACGTCTTCGACCCGTCGCACCCCCCGCAGCGGGCACACGAGATCGCCGCAGCCGAAGCGTCGGCGCGCGACGCCGGACGCGGATTGTGGGGACCGCCCTGCTTCGGCGAGACAGAAGCTCAACCGCAATAGCGCGGTGCCACCCGCGGCCGGAATTTTGTGTCTGGGCGGGGGGTCTGGGTCGCTGATACTGGTTTCG
>Ga0075012_10003346_pt1 | contig 15373 bp, 11 predicted proteins | sample All_14_2_FD_71474 | JGI IMG/M metagenome (GOLD analysis project Ga0075012, IMG submission 71474) | Freshwater microbial communities in response to fracking from Pennsylvania, USA - Allegheny Zone_MetaG_DW_15 | ecosystem: Environmental > Aquatic > Deep subsurface > Groundwater > Drilled... | reverse complement strand
GCCTTCTTGCACCTCGACGCCCAGTCCTTCCACAGCTGCCTCACCTTTGTCGGATTGTTCGCGTCCGGGTGCTCCACTTCGGTGCGGAACTCTCCGCCCACCCAAGCGCGCGACAGGCCCTTCCCTCGAGGACGAACCTTGCTCTCATGCAGTTGTTCGAGGGTAATGGACGCAATCTCTGCGCCGCCTCCCACCGAGGACAGAAGCATCAGCTTCGCGCGCTCCACGTCGTTCCCGCCGTGCTCCTGCAGGAACTCTAACGCTTGCTCGTCCTCCTCCAGAGGCTCCGTCACCGGAACGCTGCTTTTACCAAGGAGACGCCTGCAAAACGCCAAGTAAGAGAGGATCTCCTCGCTCATCTCCCCGGTCCATACCACTCTCACCTCCGGGTGCGTCGGGGAGGGCGGCCGCAAGTTTCGGTCGAATGGCCCTACCGGGACCTGTACCTGGGCCATTTGCGCGTCTATCCTTGGCGGACGCCGCGGAAACCGAATTTTCCTCAGCCGCTCGCTCGGCGGACGCGTCCCAGCCTCGGCAACGTCCGAAGGCAGCTTGCCCGCCTCCTCCTCTTCTTGTTCCTCGTCCTCGTCACTTGAATCCTCCTCGCCGGCCTTCTTCTTCTTGTTTGAACTCATGGTGAGTGAGCCTTCCCTGCGGATCGGCGTGGCCTCCTTGGCGCGACCGGCCCGCCGCATGGGGGGCTGCAGCTGCTCAGGGGAGTCATCCTCCGGTCGATCCGAGGGCGGCGGCGGAGAGGGCGAAGGAACTGTGGGACCGTCCATTCTAGCAGCCAGAACAGTAGGTGAATGAATCTCTCTCAATCAACCGGCCAGCTAATACATACAAGGTTAAGCTATAAACAAGAGGCAATACCTGATAGTGCTCTCACGACCCGATGATCACCTTGCTCGCTAGGGAGCCTTGCAGTGAGATTTAGGCAAATGATGCTCGATGTACAGCGGTAAAATTAAATTGATTGTCGCCTAGGCCAGTCGAGGTGAAACCATAGAGGGAAAGACCGAAGCCAATCCCCGAGCACAAGAAAGTTCCACACCGGATTTACAAACAAGCGGGCAGATGATAAGTGGATGGAAGTTCTGTCCGCAAGTAGGTTGAGTTGTGAGACACAGAGGAGCCTTCTCTCCCGTCCCAAGGAAGACTCAAGGAATCAAAGATTTCTAAGAAAAAGATATAAGTGCATGACTTCGGGACGGGGCCAACTGCACCGAAACCGCAATATGATGTCCTATCTGAAAGTGAGTTGACAGAGCCTCCCAGAGCATAGTGCTGCTCAACTGATGCAGAATTCATGTGGTGTTGGTGGGGTTCAAGACTTTTACACTCAATAAGTACTAAGTACTACCAGAAACAGAGAGAGTCCTAGTCTTTGGCGGTCATCAAACGAGCTGGTCAGAACAGGCCGGAGCTAATAAGCATTGGGCAGCTCTTTGTTCTTGTGAAATCAAGTAATATGTTACGTTATCTTCAAACTGGAGCCTTCCCCCACGTTTTCTTCGATTGATTTTCAATCTATGGAAGAACAGGAACGGATTAAGTCATTTACTACTCACCGTGCATTCCTTTGTACCGATCGTTCTATACGGAGCAAGAAAACGCGCGTTGCCTGTTTGTCTCTCTGTTCGCTTCTCTCGAGACACAGAGGAGGATGCGAGAGAAAAAACCTAGTTTACATGACCAGAGAGAGCCTCCTTATTAGGGCTCGTATCTCTCTATCCTTCCCGGCCACTGGCCCCAACAGTGAGCATTTTCTTGACGGGTGAGCTTCTTTGGTTTTGTCTCAGCAGCCAGAGTTCTAGAGTCTGGGTTCATTCCTCATCAACCAGCGACCACACCTGATGATACCGCGGTACATTGGTTGAGTGACCCTCTGTCTTGTGTCTTCGCCAAAAATCAAATGTACCGAGCAGAGCTACCTAGACGACGGATGGGGCCTTATCGGGTGTTCCTCATTGCATCGACGCGGATCATTCCAAATGCCCTTATAGAAGTATGCACGCAGTCATTCGTGCATACTTCTATAAGGGCATTTTTGATGAAACACCAGGGATGTATCCGTAAAGAACTTGAATGTCGCTGGATGATCTGCGCGCAAGATGTTCATGCTTCGCATGAATATACGAGCATTTTCCGGTTATTCCATCTCGTACTACCGAGGGAGTCAACCGGTGCGGATAAATACGTGACTCCGTTCCCGTAACAAAGCTAATACCGTTGGAGCTAAACTTATTCATTCACCCTCTATCCATCATGCTTCATCGTTTAGTTTACAGACCGAACCTTGTATTCGATTGCATGGAGCTTCGATTGTTCCTGGAACCCCCAGGCCTGGCGAAACCTAACTAACCTTAACCACGTTATCCAAGGAATGGAGGTTGAATGCGAGCGTGTCATCTTCTGGATCCGACAACATCAGCGTCTAAAGAACATGTGAGCTAAGAGAGAAAAATCAAATCAAACACTTCGCGTCCTTTCTCACTATTGGTTCTAACTAAGCACCGTAGGGGCACAGTCTTTGCCCGGGGCTTTCTGTTGTCCTCCCAAAACTAGATGCGCATCATGAGGAGATGAGTGCTTCTACTCCTCCGCTCGTTCCTTCGTTGCGTTGGACCAATTAGACTTTTTCCGAAGTCAATCGGACCTGGTGGTACTGGTCACGTTCTAATACGTTTGAGAATGAAAGTTGCGATATCAACTGCAAAGACCACTGAGCATAATCTGAGCATTGAACAACTCGTATAGATTTACTGAGCGTGATCGAAATTCTTCACCTCACAGGAAAATTAGATTGGTGTTGGATCGAAGTGTTTACAGAGTCCAGGCGTGTTGGATTCGCAAAATATCTCCATTCTTATAGGTCTCTCCACTCGGCGGCGGTGGACTCCTCGTGCTGTCCAATCTTCGCGACTTCCTCGTGCTCAGCGATGGCACGCGCGCGCATGATCCAGTCATCCGCCCCCACATAACACCCAACCAAGTTGCGATAGCCTTGGAAGGCAGTTCTTCCGTGCATCACTCGATGGTTATCAACGATGACCATATCCCCCACGCGCAACTTGATTGGATTCTCGCACTCCCGTATAGTATCATGTAGGATCTCGTTGTGGAAGTAGAACTCGTCGATGGCGTGTTCCGATAAATAATTCAAAGGCGCCATATCATATTCGTTGTATCGAAACTGCTTCAGGGAGCCGTCGGGCTCAACGGTGATCACTGGAGCGCATACCCGCGCGTTAAGTCCCTTTTCCGTATGATGAAACACCAGGGATGTATCCGTAAAGAACTTGAATGTCGCTGGATGATCTGCGCGCAAGATGTTCACGACAGTCTCACTATCCACCAATCGGGTCTTACCACCCACCCCAGGGTCCTGAGCGACACAGTTAAAGCATTGCAGACCAGGAGAGTCAATAAGATAACAAGTATCCGTATGTGGATCAAGCGCGTCGTATGTGTACGCAGTATCGTTTACATTCTCCTTCCTAGGAGCCGTATCCCACATTCCCCCGTAGAACGTTTCTCTCGGAGGACCAAGTCTGCTTCGGATGAATTCCTCCGTCTCCTTGGCCGTTTGTGGCATGTCAGTGACCAAATGGACACCGTAAATCGCCAGATCGTAGAGAACCTTCTTCAAGGACGCGTTATGGTCGTCTTTAAAAGAGCTTTGGGGAAGTTGAGGAAGCTGCTTCCATGGTTTTCTGTGGGGCAAGCCATACCTAGAATGAAGCCCGCTATGCGACCGCAGCTGGGCTAGAGAAATCTCGGTTGCTGGAAGCCCTCCCGCCCAATGAACACGAAGCGTCTTACCCTTTTCATCGTCAATCACCGCAAGACTGTCAACACTGTTGTAGGGGTCTAGGAAGTCGTTTCCAAGGGACGAAGCCGGCTTGATTTTTTGGTTTGTAGAGGGATGCCAATTGGGCTTTTGGTGATCCAGCAGCCACGCGAACGAGAACTTGGAGAAAGTCTTATCCCGCCACTGCAGCGTTAGCTTATTCCCGTGGGCTCGCCACTTGTGAATAATGGGCGACATTTTTCAACTCTTTTTCAGTGTGTGTTCAAACGGAATAGCTTTCGACTAGCGCGTTTAGAGATTGCTTGGGATAAGGAGGGCGAGCTGTTAGGTCTGAAACAAGTGTCGCTCTGTTAATTTACAGTGAAGGATGTCGGGACTCCGGATCTTCCTTTTGTTGTTCTTCTCGTTCTCTCGAACGAACGAAGAACAAAGATATCGGATATACCAGGGTAGCTCCTATCGAAAAGTTGTCCCAAATTGATTGGTGAAACACAAGTTGTCGCTATATGAACATGTTTTAATAGTGGCCAGCCGCATCGTTGTGTCCAGACCACATCCGTTTCCGTTTTGGTTACACCAGCAAGCAAGGACACAAGAACAAGAATCGCAAGAGACGGACGACCATAATCAATCAAAGCTACTTAGACCCAGATTAATCATAAGGCACGGGCGTGTGTCGGTCTAATCATTTCATTTAATAATAGAATACTTGCGATCCTCATCGTCAGTCTTGTTTTGTTTGCCCGCCGTTGCGTGCAGGTCCTCCTGTCTTTTTGCCAACTATTGGACTACACGGACCTTTTGACCATTTCGGGCTTCACTTTGAATAGTTGGTTATTATTATCCCTTCTGACGTCAGAACGAGTCGTCGGTTGGAGAAACCTCGATTTTAGAGTTTAGACCGAACAGGCGTTCAGTTGTTGTGTAAAGTGAAGGCTGTTGTCCATGGTCCTACGAGTGCACCTTCTGGCGTTTGAAGTTTTTGTTTTACTTCGTTCGTTCGCTTAAGGTCGCTAAGCTAGACACACCCAAGCTGTCGCACACACACGGAGAACGTATAGCCGTTGAGCGCTTTTGATTACCGGAAGAATCTTTTTGAAAATGGAGCAGCACTCGGCCCCGATTAAGGACCAGGACGGTGGCAAGAAGCCCCGGAAGCTGGAGCCCCGCATGAAGGAGGACATGATTTCTCAGCGCGAAATCGAGCTGATTCCCCCAGTTCCCATTAGCGCGAGGAAATGCACCGACTGCTTGTTTTTAATCATCTTTCTGCTGTACTGCATCGGAATGCTCGTGATTGGCATCATTGGGTTTCAAAACGGCGACCCGCAAAGATTGGTGTACGGTTCGGACTACAAGGGGCGGACTTGCGGTGAGGGAAACTACTCTACCATGCCCTACCTCATCTACCCTCGACCGCACGAGGACGTGTACCTCGCTGGGTCCCAAGTGGCGTTGAACACCCCGTGGGAGATCAGCTTCTTTTCTGTCTGTTCGAGCGAGTGCCCCAAGGCAGACACGATTATATGCGACGATGAGGGAACTGGATTGGTCCAGCAGGCCATGGCCGCGACGAACAACAGCTTTGAGTACGAAGCGGGCCAGTGCATTGACCTTCCCGTGCCTCTCCCGGGATGCTACAACAGCTCCATTCGAAGGCACTGCTGGACCATGCTGTTCGACACCACCCCCATCCTTTTTAGATGCTTCCCGCAATATATCTTTGAGATCGAGCTTCTCCCGGAGACAGGGTGCACCAAGAAGGCCTACCAGGTGAACTCGATCACCAACGAAACCATCGAGTCTTGTGTTCGAGTACGTTCCAAACCACCACATCTAGAGTTGTTCAAGACGAAACTAACCTGAATAATAGTACCGAGAGGTCACGAAGCGAACTACAGAGGAGCCCACCGCAAACGATATTCTGTTCAACTCGTTCAATACTGTCACGCAGACCTTCCGAAGGAACGTCGCTGACGTCGTCAAGGCTTGGCCGGTGATTTTGATTTCTGGAGTCGGGGTCGCTGCGTTGGTTGGTCTGATTTACATCGTATCGCTCTGGTTGTTTGTTCGATTTGTCGTGTGGGGATCCGTCTTAGGGGTCCAGATTATGTCCGTTGCCTTTACCGTCTATCTGTACATCAAGGCCGGCATTATCCAAGTGGCATACATCAGCGAGGCATCTGCGAACCTGAACGCAAACATCAACTCGTTGGGGGAGAGAATCAGCAACCGCACTGGAGTGGATTTGATCAACGCACTTGACGTGAACACGTCCTTGCCCAGTATTCCCATCGGAAATGGCAGCGGTCTTGCCCAGCAGTTCCAGGCGAGCATCAACTACCAGCGCGAGTTCACCAGCGCGGCTTACTTCATGACCGCAATCACCATCATGCTCTTCTTCCTCATCCTGCTCCTCCACCGCCGTATCTCCCGCGCCATTGAAATCTTCCAGGAAGCGAGCCACGCCATTCGCTCCACACCGTGCCTAATCATGATCCCCTTCATCTCCGTCCCGTGCTTACTCGCGCTCGTCGCCTACTGGGCCGCCTCAACCGCGTTCATCGCGAGCTCGGGAGAATACACTCTGAAGCAGATCAATTTCACTGCCCCCGTCGCACCTGAAGATGGTGCGTTCCAGGTCCAGCAGTTTGGGACCTTTACCTACGTGGAGGTGTTTGTTGCGTACAATTTCATCGGGTTTCTTTGGTTGAGTAACTTTATCACCGCCATCGTCGTGTTTGTCATCGCCGGGACGGTGGGACACTGGTACTGGAAGGGCAACGAGCGCGAGGAGGGGGGAACGGGCGCCCATCCCTTGTTGCGATCGGTGTACATCACGCTGAGGTTCCACCTCGGCTCGGCCGCGTTTGGGGCTCTGATGGTCACCATTGTACAGTTCATTCGGTACTTTGCTGCGTACCTGGAGCACCGCTCCAAGGCAGTTACAAAGCGCTCGAGGATCATGAAGGCTATCATGTGCTGCGTGCACTGCATGCTAAAGTGCCTCGAGTACTGCGTCAAGTTCATCTCCCGTAACGCATTCATCGTCGGCGCGCTCTACGGAGAGTCTTTCTGCACCTCTACGAGAAAAGCCTTTTACACAGTGACGTCCAATCTTGCCCAGGTGGCTCTCGTGACGTTCTTGGGCGACTTGATCCTCAGGTTTGGTCAGATTCTCATCACCCTAATGGCAGCCTTTGCGTGCTGGGTATACCTTGACAACCGACCCGAGTACGATTTTGGGGGCAATCTCGAGCTCAACACTTTCTGGTTCCCCACATTACTGTCCGGAGCCCTCGGATGGTTTGTCGCGAACGAGTGTCTTTCCATCTACGACATCACCGTGGACACACTGCTTATTAGCTTCTGTCAGGACCAGAAGCTCAAGCGCCACATGGAGGACAAGCACAAGACGTTAAAGTCGACGGCCTCTATGGGCAAGTTCATCAAGAAGGCCAAGCACATGGGAGACGATGCCCCGCCAAAGAAGGACAGTGCTGCTGTCGCTGACGAGGCTTAGTCGTCGTCTTCTTCCCCTGGTCACATCAACCAGTGTTGTTGTCTATTCGTGTTATGATTCAGCTTGCTATATATCACTTGTATAATGAATGAATGAACGATTGTTTTCATAAAGCAAGCGTGTCTCTGATGCTCAATATGGTTATGTACCGTATCTTCATGATTTCAAACAACAATGATGCTAGCAATGCTTGCGGGGCGACAAGATGTGGAATGTCGAAAGGCCGCTACCCCATGCGCATTGAAGATATGTTCAGTTAACGGCAAGTTCTTCCTTCAAGCTCTCCATGGCCATGTTCACAAAGAGCTCGGCACCGACGTTGAGCAAGTCGTCGTTGAAATCAAACTGCGGGTGGTGCAGCGGTGCCGTCTTCTCCCCGGCCCCTACAAAGACATACGCGCCCTTCTTCTTCTCAAGCATGTGAGAGAAATCTTCGGCCCCCATCGAAGCTTTACAGTCTTGCGTCACTCGATCCTTCCCCACCGTCTTAATCGCCGCCTTAAGGGCGGTGCGCGACTGCTCCTCATGGTTGATAGTGGGAGGAAAACCGTGATCCATCCAAGAAACGTGCGCGGCGACCTCGAATCCCAGAGCCACGCGCTTCACGAGGTCGTCCATCCGCTGAGGCACCTTGGACCGCAGTTCCCTTGAAAAGCTCCTCATGGTACCTCCTAGAGTCACAGTGCGAGGGATTACGTTGTACGCCTCAGAGCCTGCCTGGACCTTGGTGATACTGATAACCAGAGGGTCGACGGGATTCGAGTGCCGCGACACCAGAGTCTGCAGTGCGGAGATGACATGGGCCGCTGCCACGATTGGGTCTCTACATAGGTGAGGCATGGCCGCATGGCCGCCAACGCCCTCGAGCACAATGTCAAAGTTGTCGCAGCTCGCCATTCGGGGGCCGGGCTGAACGTCCACCACGCCAGTCTGCATCCCGGGCCAGTTGTGCATGGCATATCTGATTGTTGGCGCGGTTAGTGCATCAGTAGAGGTTCCAGAACACTCATCGACTTACACTTCATCGCAAGGGAATCGTTCGAACAGGCCGTCCTCAATCATCACCTTGGCGCCTCCAAGGCCCTCCTCCGCAGGTTGAAAGATGCAGTGGACTGTCCCTGAGAAGAGATGCCGATTCGACGACAGATACGCTGCCGCACCCTAACGATCACCGTAACATGGTTAGTTCAAAGCAGTTTCTCCAATAGTAATGTCTGGCCTTGATATCGAACTCACTAGAAGCATCGTCGTGTGTCCATCATGTCCACATCCGTGGAATCTACCAGGAGTCAAGGACCGATGAGGGACGTTGCCCTCTTCCATCATAGGTAACGCATCGATATCGGCGCGAAGACCAACCTTTCGAGGGTTGCTTCTTCCCGGCGCTGTCCCGACTATTGTCCCGACAACGCCAGTCCTTCCAACGTTCCGCGCCACTTTATCTAGTCCGAACGAGTCCAGTCGCTCCGCGATGAGTTTTGAAGTCCGAACTTCCTCGAAAGCTATCTCGGGGTGCATGTGGAAGTCGTGCCTCCACACCCGTAGCTGGGGCAGCATGGACTTGAGGAACGCGGCGGGCTTCATTCTTCGACTATAAACTAACAATGGCGTGATGTACCCGTTCAAAGGACTTCGCGGAACCTTCTCTCCTTACTGGATTCTAGACTCGCACCCGTATAGGGATCAGTGCAGAGACTCACAAGGATGGAAATCAACCACGTGGCCTGTTGAGCTCTTGAAGGCCCAGAACACAGAACACAACCTTCAAACAAACTAAGTCAAATAGCCAGAGGAGGTACAGCAAGCACCGGCTCAAGGGCAAACCATCCGAGCAGCGGATTCTAAAGACAAAAGTCTCCTTTTGTTACACAGCAAGGGTGGTGCCAGACCGCGCTTACAACGAAGGCCTTCAAGCCATGTATGATGCTTTCTTCAATAGCTTTGACGTACAACTAATCAATCAAATCAATCCTTGATCGGTGAAGCACTGACCATGAAAGAAGTGCTTGAGAGCTAGAGTAAGACTTGAAGTCCAAAGCGGGTGTGTGTGTGTGGGCGCGGACGACAAGACATCAACCTGAGCAGTGAAGCTGATCGACTGATTTGTGAAACTTAGAAAGAAAGAACCCTTTATTGTCATACATTTACGTCATTTCTCCAATCACGACGTGACGCTTTCCGGTTTTCATCGACCGCGGTATGCTCGAGTACCGCGGTACTTTACTGTACCCATAGGTAGACGTGGGCTTTTCAAATGTCCTGGTGTCCTCACATGATCACAGATCCTAGTGATCGATCCCCTAAAGATTATTTCGCGCGGGCCGGTCATCATAGTGACTAGGTGACGATTTTTACCGCCGTTTCTAGTCCCTCTCTGGAACGGATAATCTGAAAGTGAATAAAAAATGGCGCCGAGTCCTTTTGTACAGCCGCACATGACGCTTCTCGGGCTGCAGACGGCCACGGCCTTCATATGGACCGTCGCGATGGCCCTTCCCTTCTGGATTGGCCCCTTTGGAGCCTCTCTAGGCTCGGTGATGACGGTTTTCTTCGCTCTTGCGGTCACGGGACTAGGAGCTTATCGGTACGTCGCTCTGGGTGAGGTGAGACATCGAGTGTTTGGAGCGTTGCCAGCGTTTGTGCGGGCGATTTTTGTGGCGGCTCCGTTTCACGCGGTCCATGGCACCGTCACTGGGCTTTTCGCTGCATTGGTGACGTGGAGTCAACCGACGCAAGTCAGGGATGAAGAGGAGAAGGAGGAAATCGTTCGACATGCATTCCTCATGTATTTTCTGCTGGGATGGACGTTCTCTTCGTTGTTTTTGCTGGAGAAACGCCAGCAGCTCACGTTTGGGAGGCTTTCTCATAAGACGAGACTGCAGTCCCTTATGAGTAGGGCACCGACTGTTGCACTCAACGTAGCTGTGATGAACGTTCTGGGAGCGATCTATCAAACGTGGAGTCCGCTCTGGGTCGCAGTTACAGTCACGTTGGAGCTTAGTGACGCTGTTTTTGGTACACTTTTGACCGAGAGGAGCCGTCTAGTCGACTTTGATCGTGACACAGCAGTGCTGGCATCCTCGTTACAAGTGGTCGAGGGAAACCCCATCGTCGAGGCGTTCCAGGCGCTACCTCTCATCGTTCAGCAAAACGGCGAATGGCAGCCGCGGTACTCCTGGTTGTTCTCCCGGATGCCGGCTGTACCGGATGTGACTCAGTTGGCCGCGTGGTGGTCCGCAAAGAGAAGCGAGAACGCGCTGGGAGCTTCCATCACCGCAAATATCAGTCCGAATGTCCTGGTGTCTCTATCAAAGGAAAGGTTTGACACAATCACGCAGGTTGTGTACCGTTGTGAGAGTCTTTGCGAGGGTTCGGTGTTCGCCAAGGGCAAACACTCTATGTGGTTCCCACGAGAGGCGTTTAGGATTCGCGCGTTCGGCCTCCTCGCGGCCTGTCCCGCAGATTTATCCTTCGCCAATGTGAGCGATTGGATTGCCGCGGTCAACGCCTGTCTAGACACGCTCGACGCAGGAACCGTCCGCATCCTTGCTTTTTGTAGAATGGCGGCTCCCGAGCAGGAGCCTCCTCGTAATCAAGACACCGGACTGGATGAGACCAATGTTTATTTTACCAACAAAGTCGAGGAGGACGAGTCAAGCGCGGCCAAGGCTGAGCGGAAGCGAGAGGCTGCCAGCAAGGCATGGGACGAGCGGAACAAGAGGTTTACGAGCGGTATGTGGTGGCGGAGGCAAACACTTGGGAACATCATCTGGAATTTTGACCCCGTGTACGAGGAGATTCGAAGGAGCAAAGGCTTGACTAACCAGGACCTCCCCGGTGCCGTAAAACGCGACGCTGAAAAGGCCCTCCTGGACGAGTTCAATCTGCTGTGCAGGGCCTCGGAGGCCGCGGTTTGCCTAGCCACCAAGAAGAAGCCGGCAGGAGGCTTTCAAGGAAACGTAACTGTTGCAGTAGAGACGACACTCTCGAGATGCTTAGCCGCATGCGATGAGGCCGAGGGGGTATTCGAGGACATGCGCATGCCCCACGACTTCCTTTACGCCCTTCAATTCTGTCTTGATCGTGACCTTCAGCTGCTCAAGGGATAACTTGTGTACACATATTTTTCAATATCGTAACAATGATAGAGCTCGAATCACAAGTTTCGAAGTATGATTTCGTCGTCATTTGGTTACAAGTTTCATCTAAGGGTGAACGGTGAACTACACCGCACTATCAGGCTTCTTTTGCTCAGCCTTCAAGTAGTTTGGGTGCCTGTCATAAGTGACACGCTTAGCGTCTTCTCTAGCGGTTTCCAAGGGCGAGGGCGAGCGCGTTTTCGTCCGAATCTGAGGCGTGGGCCGAGGGATCAAAGTTCCCGTGTCCTTCGCATACCGTACTCTGTCTCCATTCTCCAGCACCTTCCAACGAACTAGGCAGGCTTGCTTAGTTTCGGGATTAACTAATCTCACATGGTTGTAGAGAAAGGGGAATTGTACGGTGGTGAATCGGGGCTGGTGCAAGCTAGAGGCCCGCTTGGTTACCCCGCCGTCTACTCGGAGACCTTCCAGGTACAAGGTACCATACATGCGGTCGACTCGAGTGACCTTGGCCTGCTTTCCAGTCTCTTTGCCGGAGACCACCTCAACTAGGTCGCCCTTGAATATGGACCACGTCTTCACGGGCGGCGCCGAGTACTCATAGTGACCTTCTCTCTTGGTTCCCGCGGCCTTCTTCGCCGCCCGCCTCAGCACCGTGACTCGCCTCCTCGTCGCTAGTTCGCGAATTTGCTGGTGAGGAAAGCCCTCAGACGAGACAGCGGAGACCGCCTGCCGGATGGCGGTGAAGAACTGGTTGCGGAGCATCTCGTTTACACCTCCCCTACCCTTTCGAACAATTGTTTGTGGCCATGCAAGGAGTTGGAGGATGAAGTGGAGGGTGGAATCTACCGCGGTACCTAAAGGTACCCAGGGTAGTAACAGCAGTCAGTCAGTCAGTCTAGCTCTAGAAGTAGTCTTTCTTGACTCTTGACTCTTGAATGATCTTGATCTTGCGTCCCCTGTCTGGTCATACAATGTCGGCTACCCTAAATCTAAACTATAACTTTTGCAGTCATGAGCCAAGTTGGGAATGCCCCGCTAGGGGGTTCCGGTGACTGCTTCCTTGATACGGTTCAATATTTACAGTTTCCTATAACCAACTATCTGGCAAAAGTCGTTACTCTGACCCAATGGAGTTCATGCGTTGAATCCTCTGTGGGTTCTTCACCTTTCCGCTCTTGTTCGGCACTGAGAACTTGCGAAGCTTGTCGGAAACAAGCTCGTACGTGAAGAATAAAACCCCCTGGCCAGGCACCACTCTCGAGCACCGATACATCAAACCCTTGTACAAAGAGAAGAAGCCCTCCTCCGTAATCATCTTTCGTGCGCAATCTATTAGGCCATTGTAACGCTTAGATTCGAGGCCTTGCATTCGCGACTTGACGGTGTCAAAGGGCGTGTTACCTATCGCACCCAGAAGACCCGCCAACATACCTCCGAACAAAGACTCAGCAGGAGACATGTAGTTCTTGTCCTTCCTGTCCCAAGTGATAATACGCTTGTACTCATTGTAAATGACGAAACGAAGAGATTGGTTCGAGGCTGACTTCAACGTGGTCGCGGAGACCCCCTTGTACAATCCCTTGACACCGTCTTTCTGAATCACGAGCTTCACTCCGCTTATTAGACCTTGCTTACTATCCACTAGTACGGTCTTGACCGTCTCCATCGGGGTCACAATGATGATTGACTCCAAAATCCCTGCACTAATACCTGCGATCAACCCAGATGCCCTCGAGACCTGGCCATCCTCATCAGCCAGTAAGTTGTTGAAGTACCCCAAGCTCGCAAAACGGATCAATCCTTGGATCGGCGCTCCGATTAGAAGCGGAGTGAGCCCCTGGTAGACCTTGACCACGCCCAAGTCCTTCATATGCTTGATGACTCTGAATTCCGGATTCTTACGATTCAGCTGTTGCATGGTCTTTGCGTACTCGGCGGGCCACATGAGCGTGATCTCCACCAGCGCGCTGACGAACCCGGCAATCCCCGGGATGAGCGCGGGCTCAACCTTGACTCTGGACTCTGTTCGGTTCAGCATCTTCTTCTTTCATACGTAGACGATGGACAGAATGAAACGTGCAGGGGTAATAGGTTGTCGAGAAGGACGGAGGCAGAGAGAGACGAGGGTGTTTGAAGGGAGTGCTTATAGGGGCGGAGGGGAGGGGAACAGAAAGGCTTGGCTGGAAATGAGCCCAACGGTCGCGCTCGCGCTCGCGTGAAAAGCTGCAGGTAATAAAGAGGAGGGAGGGACTGGGGACGACCGAGGATGCAAGCGCAAGCAAGCATTGTGTGCGGGCGGGTCGGGTGTGGGTGGACAAGATATACCTACCACTAGGTACGGGTAGCTGCCTCGTTCTGATCTGACTGATCTGATCTGAAATTGGAAATTGCCTTTGAAATCGGAACCTGAAGCACATGATCCTCCACGACCCACGAGGATCATATCTAGATTAGAGAGTGATAGGCGATACGAAGAGGAAAGGAATAATAATGGGTCGTGCAACAACTTGTCAATCGTGCTCCTGGGATATTTCCCTTTCTCCTTCGTAGTGCGGATTTATCGTGAATCATGTGTACTTTTACATACGAGTAGTACTCTCAATCAAGCCTCAACCAACTCAAGCTGACAGGGGACTCTGAAATAGTCTGCGTCGCAGCTGATCGGAAGCTACAAGCCGAACACGGCTCACTCCGACTCGTTCGCCTCAAGCGATGACCGCCCCGCTCGACTACTGTCTTATACACTAGGGAATGCAATCTTTTTCAAGCCAACGTGGTATATAGGGTTGAGGAGAACCAACAATGAAGAGCGAGTTTGGAAATATCAGCCCGTCCATCGAATGAATACAGATAAATACTCATCTTGCAAAGGATATCGTTTGAACCCGTCAGCTTCACAGCTATGTAAAAGAATCCAACTCAATTAGTCCTGAGTGGCGCGATGATCGAAGTGGCGAACAATAGTGCAGTGCGTTACCTATCCTTCGTTCATCATTTATTTATTCGAGCTTAAGCGAGGGATGCCGGACTGTGGAGGGGCAATATGCAGATTTAAAGTCATGTATATACGTGTATCGCCGTTACCTGGCGGTCATGTAGGGGTACGTTGCATATTGTAGGTTCTCGGAGGTGATGGCAGGGAGCATGAAAATCAAGTGCTGTGCTGTGGTTGTGGAGCGGTCCGCACATCCACCTACACGGGACGGGGCGCAGGAGATATTGCGGTGGAAAATGAGCAAGGAAAGAAAAAAACACGAGTCGTCTGGATGAGACGGCGTTTTGCACCGGAACGCAGATTAAAGCTTGTCAGAAGTGGTGCGCCCCAATCAACATTTGCCAGCAAGTGGCAAACTCCATCCATCCCTACAGTATGGAGGCAACCTGATGAGTTCCTGCTACCTTGTGCAAGGTCGGGCTTCGCCACTGCAGCATGTGCTGTATGCAGCGAGTAGCACGACCTGGGAGACAGCGATCCTGGACGCCGACGAGGAAGACAAACGAGGCCAGCAACCAGCTATGGGCCATGGAGGACGAACGAAACAAGCTCCCCTTCGAAAAGGGCCCCCTATTTGGTGCTGGCCTCAAATGTTACTGACAACGACTGAGGGACTATCCTGACGGCTGCTGTAGTCGTTGCACAAAAAACTGTCTTTTTCGTATGGGATAACTATGGCCCCCGGAGGGACGCAGTATGTACGGACCTTTGCGTTCATCGCATTATTCCCTCCCCAACATCTTCTATCTCAACACCACGCATGCGCTTTCATAGGTTTCAGGTGTTTTTCTTCACGCAACGCGTGACGAATTGAGCACAGGTTTCGTCGTTGCACTTTTTCGTCTCAGCCGAGGTTCAAATATGGCGATTCCCTCGTTTTGACGGAAAGGACATCCTCTATGTGTGTGTTTGCTTAAGAGCCCCGATCAATGCTGCGT
>Ga0075012_10003345_pt1 | contig 15381 bp, 12 predicted proteins | sample All_14_2_FD_71474 | JGI IMG/M metagenome (GOLD analysis project Ga0075012, IMG submission 71474) | Freshwater microbial communities in response to fracking from Pennsylvania, USA - Allegheny Zone_MetaG_DW_15 | ecosystem: Environmental > Aquatic > Deep subsurface > Groundwater > Drilled... | reverse complement strand
TCATTGTACAATTTTACTCCAGCAGCAAGCGCAATTTCGGATTCTGTAGTTTGAGCAATGGAAAATTGTTGAAATATAAAGAGAAAACTAAAAATAGAGAAGATGAGGTTTCGCATTGAGATAAAGATTGTTAGGTCAATTTTTCAATTGCAAAAGTATAAAATACAAGATATTAATACACGAAGTTCCACTAAAATTTAAAGCCATTTAATGCGTGCTTTTCGCTTTCTCTTTTTTGACTTGGATGGAGGAGTTGATACTGACACGGTGCTTTTGGTTGGTGCCGTGTTAAATTTACCTTCAACTAATTTTCCCTTTTCATCAATTATACAGAAGTTTTCTCCATAACTTAAGCGTATTTGACCTTTTTTAGGATAATCACGGTTGATTCTATCGTACAGTGGTTCTACTAGTATGTTTCCTGAAAAATCCATGATACCGATACGTTTTTCATCATGTTCCCATGAATGATCAACCACTCTAAAATTGAAATCTGCATAAAATGGAATCAATGTCCCAAAAGGTTCTTCAAATCCACCATAAATGGTATCTGCAATGCGCTTCCCAGAACGATGATACAATCCCCATGTTCCTGAATGTCGTCCAACTTGCAAAAGAGTAGAATCTCGACCTAATTCATACATATAGGCATAAACAGGTGGGATCAACATACGACCAAGTGTGTCCATTAAACCTATTCCTTTTGACGAACTGACTTGAAACGTGTTGTATTTTAGCTCTTTGATTGATATAAAGTTGCAAGGAATAATTTCCTTCCCTTCCCAGTTAACTACCCCCTGGCATTTTCCAGTTGAATTGCTCCTACAGTTTTGAGTGATGATTTTGAATCCAGCAGTATGATTTCTTTGAATTGTTATCTGATTTTTTGATGGGTCAAAATTGAGGTAGTAATATTCAATTGTTGCTCGTTTTGTAATGGTTAAAAAAGCATAGAATCCAGCCTGTCTATTTTGTGGAATACTTACATGAACAGAAAGTTCTGCGCAGGTTTCAAAAATGAAGGGATAAACTATTTCATTTTTTAAGTTGATGATACCATACTTATCACCACGCTTAACACCAATGAACGTCTCATTTTTGTGAGAAACAATAAATTTCATCTCTTCATAATTTGCTGGAACTGTATATTTTCCATCTTTATCGATTATTCCAAACTTTCCATTTTTCTCCACTTTAGCATATCCATCATCGAGCAGCATGGTTTGTTTAAAGCCTTCTTTCGAGTAAATTTGACCCAAGGTGTCGATTAAAATCCAATTACCATCTATTTTAACAGATGCTATACCACCCTTGAAACATGTTATTAGTTCAGCACGGATAGGGAAAATTTCCTTCAAGGTAAACCCATCCACAAATCCCCATAACCCATCCTTTTGGACACCAAAGCGATTTTCTGAAATGCATATTAAATTGTCATATGGTTTTGAAATATATTGTGGATGCTGTAGGTCTAAAAACTGATGTTTTCCATCAATTATGATTTTGTAAACATGCGTTGAATATTTATAAATATCCTCTATGGAATATCCCAAAGCATCATTCCCGAATCCATCAATTACATTCAGTTTCCCTTTGGAATCCCAAGCTTTTATCCATGTTTCATCTAAGGGCAAAAGTCCCTTGTAGATTTTCTCATTTTTCTTGTTCCCGTTAAAATCGAGTAGAATCCACTTGCTTGATTTTTTCAAATTACTATCATCATGGATACTTGCGTCATAACCCGCAATTAATGTTGTTGGATTAACACGCCAAATGTCGTAGTAGATTTTATCTGTAATAATATTTCCAAATGCGTCAGAAATTGAACGTTGATAGCCTTCCTCACGATCATATTTAGTTACCAAAAACCGACTAGGAGAAAGAACTTGATACATTTCAATAGGGGATTTTAGAAATATTCTGCCAGTCGAGTCTATTACTGTCCATAGCTTATTGTCATCGTAATACTGAAAGTAACCATCTCGTTGAAATAGATTCGGTGAAGGTGAGAAAGGCGCTAGAACGCGCGAGAAATTGAAATTTGCAAATCCCCAAAGACCGTTTTTAAAAAATTCATAGTAACCATGCATATATTTGGACTGACGAATTTCCTCAAACTCCATCGATAAAAGGTATTTACCATCTCTATTGATGAGTCCATATTGATTGTTCTTTTTTAGGAGGATATGATCTCTGTTGGTATTAATGTAGTTAATTGACTGATAATCCTTTAACAACTGTTTAAAATCATGTGAATAAAGCGAGTAGGTGCTCTTTTCTTGTGTAATAAAGACCGAATCGATCCACTCAATTTGGTCAAATTGTATGGGTAAAACGATTGTTCCCAACGTATCAAGAAGTCCAACTTTCATATCTAGGCAAATGCCGTTATCACTCGGCTTACAGCTATAAACTGGATAGATGATATTATATCCTGAATCATCATAACCAATATAACTCGAAGTATTTTTTGTTTTAAGAAGATGAGGTATTGTGAGAACAGAACCGATTGGCTTTAAATGATAATCGAAAAGTGTATTGTCAAAATCATTGTACTTGGCAATTTGTTCACCTCGTTCATTGCGCAATAGGAACTTAGGAATTGCATTAAAAGGCAGGTTGTTTTGTTGAACACTTACAAACCCTTTGTTAATTCGATTTGTGGAATGAATGCGCAATTCTATTAATTGTGTCTTGTTATATATTGGATGATAGATGGTATCATAAATTGGAACGGCTTGAGCATTCCAAGTCAATAAAAGTAAGAGGAAGAAAAGTAATTTTTTCATGAAGTAAAACCTATTACAATGCACAAGTGTAAAGGTTCAAGTGTAATCATCTTTTATAAGTTGACTTTAAATTATGCTTCTAATTCTTTCAAGATTACATTCACATCTTCCTCTGTGGAAGTAAGCTTGTTTTTGCAAACTTTGATTAATTCCGCTGCACGTTTAACTTTTACAGCTAGTTCATCCACTGTGATTTCTCCATCTTCCATATCTCGAACGATTTGTTGTAATTCTTCGAAAGCTTCCGTGTAATTTATTTCAATTGCCATGTTCTTCTGTTTTTATAATTGTTGAACTTATTTCAAAATCGAAAGTCACCGTTTGAATGGTGTCGCCAATTTTTACTTGATTGTTTTTTTGTATTGTTTGACCATTTAAGGTTGTTATTGAATAACCGCGCTTTAACACATTCTTAGGATCCATTAAACGAACCATGTTTACCATTTCGAGCACACGGAGTTGTTCCTTTTCAAGTCGATTGTTTATTTTAGTTGGGAATAGTAGTGTTATTTCTTCTACTTTCTCTTGCTGGTGTTTGATAATTTGACTAGAAAAAATACGACTCTCATTTTGAGCAGAATTCACCTTGTCGCGGTTTTTCGAAAGCTGTGCCTTCGCTTCATTTTTAAATTTTTGACTTTCTACCACCAAGCCATTTTTTGCCTCCAATAAATAGTTTGTAGCACTGTTCTTAAAGTGTTTGGTTTCCGCATTAAACACTTGTTTTGTGAAATCAAAAATTCGCGCAGAAGAAGAGCGTAATACTTTACGAGCATCATTTATTGGCACTGCGAATTCATGAAATGTTTGAAGTAAAAAGTCGGCTAATTCAGTGGGTGTAATCGCATTTCGAAACGCGACCAACTCTGCAACGGTCATATTTGTAGAATGGCCGATTCCTGTTAGTACAGGCAATGAAAAGCTCGCAATGGCTTTGCATAATTCATAATTGTTGTAACAGGAAAGTCCTACTTCACCACCACCACCTCTGACAATAACTACCACATCAAAGTGGTGTTTTACCTTTTCTATACGATTCAATTGTTCAATGATTGATGGTGCTGCAACATCACCTTGTAAATACGCTTGAAACAACATCGTGAAGAATTGATATCCCCATGGATTGTTGTTCAGCACTTTCATAAAATCAGACAATCCTTTACTTGTATCTCCAGAAATAATGGCAACCCGCTGCGGAAGTAATGGGAATTCTATTTGTTGATTGGCATTGATTAAGTGCTCAGCCTGCAATTTCTTCAGGGTTTCTTCACGTTCTCGTTGCAGTTCACCTAAAGCATAATTTGGATCAATGTCCAAAATCTGCAAACTCAAACCAAACGTTTCATGAAAAACTACCTTCACCTGTAATAAAAGTGTTGTTCCTTCTTTCAACGGTTCTTTAACAACCTCAATAAATTGTTTGTTAATCCGCTGAAAATTGTGATTCCAAATAGAGGCATTGATCTGCGCTACAATTTTGTCATTTTCTTTTTGCACCAATTCAGGAAAAGCATGTCCACTTGGGTAAAGATTTAATTTGTGCATCTCTGCTTTGACCCAATAGGCAGTTTGATAGCGTTCTTCAATCGTTTTTCGAATGGAAGATACAACCTGTTTTAAACTGAATATTTGACGATTTTCTGACACGGAGTATGAAGGTAACCAATTTTTTGAACATGGAGAATGGAGCATGGAACCTAGATGCTAGTACTCCAATTTTTTAATGGAAAAAAGTCCATGTTCCATGTTCTATATTCCATGTTCTAATTAACTTTGCCGTAACATTAAAACCCCAACAATGGCAGACATACATTCATACAATTTTGAAGGAAAAAGAGCGCTAATTCGTGTTGATTTCAACGTTCCTTTGGATAAAGAAACACAACAAATTACAGATGATACGCGTATTCGTGCTGCCTTGCCAACGATACAACATATTTTAAAGAATGGTGGAAGTGTTGTACTTATGTCGCATTTGGGTCGACCAAAAGACGGACCTGAAGATAAATTTTCAATGCGTCACATTGTTGGACACACCTCTGAACTGTTAGGAATTCCTGTACAATTTGCGGATGATTGTATTGGTGAACAAGCTGATGCAATGAGTGCTGCGTTGAAACCAGGAGAAGTTTTAATGTTAGAGAATGTTCGTTTTCATAAGCGTGAGACTGCCGGGACAGAAAGTTTTGCTGAACAATTAGCAAAACATGGGGATGTCTATGTTAACGATGCCTTTGGGACAGCACACAGAGCACATGCAAGTACAACTGTTGTGGCGAAGTTTTTCCCAAATGATAAGATGTTTGGTTTCCTGTTGGAAGGAGAAATCAAAGCAGTAGATAAAGTGTTAAACAGCGATGAAAAACCATTAACAGCAATCGTTGGTGGTGCAAAAGTTTCTTCAAAAATCACAATTATCGAACGTTTGTTAGATAAAGTAGATAATCTAATTGTTGGCGGAGGAATGGCCTATACTTTCGTAAAAGCAATGGGTGGACAAGTTGGAAACTCGTTGATTGAGGATGATTTTATTCCAATGGCGAAGAAAATCATGGAGGAAGCGAAAACAAAAGGGGTTAATCTCTACATTCCAACAGATACAATTATTGCTGATAAATTTGACAATGATGCAAATCGCCAAGAAGTTAAGATTGGTGAAATACCAGCAGGATGGATGGGCTTAGATACGGGTTCTGAAACGTCAAAAGCATGTCGTGAAATTATAGCCAATTCCAAATTGATTTTGTGGAATGGTCCAATGGGTGTTTTTGAAATGGAGAACTTCCAGCAAGGAACGAAAGATGTAGCCAATGCTATTGTTGAAGCAACGGCAAAAGGAGCGTTTTCTTTAATTGGCGGCGGTGATTCAGTAGCTGCGATTAATAAATTCAATTTAGCAGACAAAGTTTCTTACGTTTCTACCGGTGGTGGAGCAATGCTGGAATATTTGGAAGGAATTGAATTGCCTGGAATCAAAGCAATACGAGAGTAAATTGTGAAAATGGCCAACTATTAACCCTTCATTTTGAATTATTCTGAATGGAAAGTAAATAGTTGATAACATGACTATTGAAAAATTCTGGTTTTTCAACATTTACTACGTGACCACAATTTGGAATTACAAGTAATTCAGAAGACGAATGGTTTTTAACTAGTTTTGAAATCGAAGGTAAAAATATGTAATCATCTGATCCCATAACATAAAGGGTTGGAACGCCAGCATCCTTGATTCTAAATAAAGACAACAATGGATTTACTTGAGATATAAGTGTAAACCATCGTTTAAACTCCTTTTTATATAGTTTTTTTGCCTCATTGATAAACAAATGTCTAGACTCTCGGTTTTTCTTCTTTGGCATAATGACAAACGCCAAGAGCTTGTACATAAATAAATAGGGTAAGATTGTTTGAAAAAGCAATGCTGATTTCATTAAAATTTGACCTTTTAAATTCAATTTCATTACTGCACCTCCCAAAATCATGCTTTGCGTGTAAGTTGGAAACCGTTCTGTAATTTCTCTAATGATAATTGTTCCCAATGAAATTCCTATGAAGTGTGTAGATTTGATATTCAGTTCATTTAGCACCGCTATAACTTCATCACCAATTGCTTCAAATGAGTATTTTTTTATATTCTCATACATCTGTTGTTTCGATTTGCCATGACCTCTTAAATCTAGAATAAGGACATGAAAATGTTTTTGAAAATCTCGGATTTGTTTATACCAAATTGAACTGCTTCCACCTGCGCCATGTATGAAAGTGACCCAACTTACATCGGGCTTTTTATTGGTATATACGGAATAATGTAACATGTCAAATTAGAACAAATCAGAACCAATAAAGTTGAAATTTGAAATGTTTTAAAGAAAAAAGGATTCATAAAACTGCAAATTATTTCAGAAAGCATAATGTGCATTTTGATTGTGGCACTCGATTTTTCAATTTAATCTAAAAAGCTATTGAAGGCAAAAATATTTTTTTTCAAATCGCTGTAACTTTTCAGTAACTTGCATGTCTAACTCAAGGAACCAAACAAGGGGATGACATCAAAAGAGTACAATTTAGCGGTTGATGAATTTTCGGATAATATTTTCCGATTTGCATTGAAGCACCTCAAAAATGAGATGTCAGCTAAGGATATTGTGCAAGAAACGTTTACCAAAGTGTGGGTGAAGCACGAAGAAGTAGCGTACGAAAAAGTAAAATCCTATTTGTTTACAACCGCGTATCATGCAATTGTTGATTGGGTGAAAAAAGAAGGTCGCAACGGCGATTTCGAAAAAGTAGAACATACAGCATCGACTGAATTTTCAATATCGTTTGATTTGCAAAAAATATTGAATGAAGCTTTAGACCGCTTGCCAGAAATTCAAAAGACTGTTGTCTTATTGCGCGATTATGAAGGGTATAATTATGCAGAAATTGCCGAGATAACCAATTTGAATGAGTCGCAAGTGAAAGTTTATATTTTTCGAGCGCGACAAACATTAAAGGAATACATTAAACGAACAGAATTAGTAGTATAAATTAAGAATCCCAAATACCAAATTCAAAGCATGGAGCACATAAGCATTTTTAATTACGAAGCATTTTACCTCGATTTTCTGGAAGGAAACTTGAACGAGGAAGAAACTGCTTTGTTTTTAGCGTTTATGGAAGCTCATCCAGAATTAAAATTGGACGATGAATCGCTAGTTTCTGTTGAGGTAGAAACATCCAATTTAGATACGCAATTCAAAAACAGCCTAAAGCAAGTTTCTTTTGCTGACACCCCAATTACACTTTCAAACGTAGAGCAATTCTTGATCGCAGAAACGGAAGGACAATTGTCGAACTCGAAAATAGGTGAATTAGAAACGTTTGTAGCTGCAAATCCATCTTTGCTTCAATCACAAAAGTTGTATGCCGCAACTCATCTTAAAGCAGATACATCAATCGTATATAGTGATAAAGCTGGTTTGAAAAGAAAGAAAGCAATTGTTTTATGGCCTTATGTTTCTCTTGCTTTAGCAGCTTCTTTAACGGCAATCTTATTCTATGTTTACTATTCTGGTAATCAACTACTTGTTAATGGTCCGACAAACGTGATTGTTCAAACTGATTCTACTGAAGTTGCACCCAAAGATAAAAGCAACAACGAGGAAATGAATTTAGATCAGTTAAATCACAATCAACAACCTACAACTAACGATTTTGTTGCTCAGTCGAATCCAACAAGTGACCAAAATGTTCAAACGCCGACAAAACAAGATCGACCTACTCAGATAGATCGCTTAAACATAAAGGGTCTTAAAACAATTAAATCTAAAAAGACAGATCTTGAAATTATTGAACGTAATCCAGCTGATCTAGCGGTTCAGTCTGTCAATAATCAATCTACGAACGATGTTGCTTACATGGGTTTTCAAGACATGAAGAACCCGATTAAACCAATCACCAACCGTTTAGGTGATGCCGTTAAGCAAGAAGTAGATTTTCGCACGGCTAAAACAACAAGCGAGCGTTCGGGAGGATTCTATTTCAAAATTGGGAAATTAGAAGTTTCTCACCGCAAACATTAATTTTCTTCTTCTTTTTACTTTTCACTTTCGACTTTTTCTATCTTTACGTTTCACCCTATGAAGGAAACGCGTTTCATCGATCAGAATAAGGAGAAGTGGTCCCGCTTCGAACAACTCTATTCAAGTGGATCTAAAGATCCTGAAGAATTGAGTGACTTGTATATGGACATCACCGATGATCTTAGTTACGCTCAAACATTTTATAAACGAAGAACAGTAAGGGTTTATCTGAATCAACTGGCTCAGATGATTTATACAGGAGTTCACAAGCAAAAAGGACAATCGCTTTCAAAGCTTTTTACTGTTTGGAAAATCTCATTACCACTAGAAATTTATCGTTCACGAAAAACCTTGTTATTTTCGCTTGTTGCGTTTTTAATTTATTGCCTAATTGGTGTCATCACTACGCATTTTAATCCCGATTTTCCGCGAATCGTAATGGGTGATGGATATGTAAACATGACAATTGAAAACATTCAGAATGGAAATCCTCTTGCGGTATATGAAACGCAAGATCAAAGCGCGATGTTTCTGATGATCACCACTAATAATATGAAAGTGGCGTTTTTGACCTTCTTTGCTGGGTTTTTCTTTACTGTTGGAACACATATTCTCTTGTTTTCAAATGGTGTGATGCTCGGAGCATTTCAATACTTTTTTCATCTCAAAGGGTTGTTAATTACTAGTTTTCTGGGAATCTGGATTCACGGGGCATTTGAAATTTCTGCTATAGTTTTAGCAGGTGGAGCTGGAATCACAGCTGGAAATGGTTGGCTCTTCCCTGGGTCATATACCCGTTTGGAATCCTTGCAACTATCAGTAAAAAGGGGGCTTAAGATAATGATGAGTTTGGTTCCTTTCATCATTGCAGCTGGATTTCTAGAAAGTTATGTGACGCATAATTATCAAAGTTTACCCGATTGGTCTAAATGGACCTTAATCCTTTTTTCCTTTGCCTTGATTCTCTTTGTGTATGTTTTTTATCCTTTCTATGTAGCACGCAAATACCCTCATTTGGTGCATGAACAAGAAGCGAATACCGTTCAAGAGAAGAAAATCATCAAGCTTTTTAAAATCAGAAGTCTCGGTGAAATATTAGCAGATAGTTTTCACTTGTACCGCCAAACGATAGGAACGATATTTAAAATTATTGGTCTAACTGCTGGTCCGATTGTGCTACTTATCATGATTTACCAAGGTATAAATCACTCATATGAAATGGGTTTCCAGCATTACTATGATTGGGTTGTTCAATTGAAAATTGTTTTTGGGTATTTCCTTGAAAATGGACAAGATTGGTTAATGGTGCTCGCATGGTCATTTATTGTTGCGTATATATTTAGTGTGACATTCTGGGCAGTGAGCAATAGTCAACGTAAAAAGAAAGATTGGTCAAGCCTTATAACATTCATAAAACAACGCTTCTTATCGGTTTGGGCAGGGAACTTCATTGTGTTCACGTGCGTTTTTCTACTTCCTTGGTACTGGCTGATTTGGGTGACATTTTTAATCCCCTTGTTTTATCTCAACGCTAGTGTCATGGCCTTTGATGAGGGAAGCTTTTCACAGCGTTTCAGTAAAGGATTTGGATTCAGCACATCAAAGTATGGTTCTACATTGATGGTTATTTTGATGACTATATTAATCGTCATGCTATTAGCACAACCTATAGCTTTTGTTTTTAGTATCCACGAACCATTTAATGACAAACCGATGGTGCGCGACTTGTTAGATATGATCGTAGATTTTATTAAACGAATTGCACTTATTTATACCGAAGAAAATTATATGTATTGGGGAAATATCGCTCGACAAATTGTCTATCTCTTGTTTGTTCTATTAGTACTTCCATTTATAGCCATTACAATGTCAGTATTATATTATTCTGAAAAGGAAAAGAGGGATGTAGTTTCCTTAAAAGAAGCATATAAGAAATTTGGTAAACGCAGCCGCTTACAAGAAACATCTGCAGATAGTGAATAGAATTATTTTCATAGCGCTAATTGTGTGTTTTGCAGGAACTGCATTTTCGCAAGCTTCTGGACAAAAAGCACCTGCAAAGAAAAATTACGTTTACAAGAAAAGCAAAAACTACAAAGGTCCTCAAGACTGGTATGGAAGCAGTCCTGCTTCAATGAACAATGAGGACAATATTTTTGATGGTGTTATGCAAGGCGAATCACAAAGCAATAGTGGTTTGTCGATTGACAAGATTGATCAAACAAGAAATAGTCGAGGTTCTGGTGGACCTTTACCAACAGATCCTGCCACTCAAAAAGCAGAACCGATTCAACTGCCAGAATTTGATCCACCAGATTTACCAGATGTTGACACACCAGATTTACCTGATGTTGATCCTCCAACATTTTCTCCAGAATTTTGGAGAACAATCTTGATAATTATTCTTGCGGCACTATTTATCTTCTTAGTTTATTGGTATATCCGCAATAAAAAGCCTTCAGATCGAGCTGTAAAATTAAATGTTGTTGATCTAGAATGGAATCCTGAAGTCATTTCAAAGACGGAGCTTGAATTGCGCTTAGAGGAGGCATTGCTCAATCAAAATTACCGAGAAGGTGTGCGTATCTATTTTACGTTTATTTTGAAAGAACTTATTCGTAATAACTGGATTCACTGGAAAAAGGAAAAAACGAATCATGATTATTTATTGGAAACCTTAGGTAAACCAAATGCCCATTTATTCGCTGAATGTGTCCGAATTTATGACCTTGTTTGGTATGGTGAATATGAAATTGATGAAGCAGTTTTTGAACAGATTAAACCCACCTTGCACAATTATTATCAGCTCCTAGAAAAGACTAAATGAATCAACAAGCCAAATATGGAATCATTGGTCTAGTCGTCATTTTTGTGGCAGCTATGGTTTGGCTATTGGGTCGAGGGACAACTCCTATTTTGGGTGGGGGGCAAGTAACATACACTTCTTCTAATTGGGATGATAAGTTTGGATGGGATAGCAAGGATCCTTATGGCACCAATATTATGCATGAAATGATTACCGAAAGTGTAAAATCTAAAAAGGCACTTTCATTGAATAATTTCAGCACCTTGGATTCGCTTGTTCAACTGCAAGAAAAAAACACATACTTGTTTTTGGGTGAGCAATTTGGTATTTACGATCATGAATTACAATCCATTTTAGAGGCAGTAAAGAAAGGTTCTGATGTGTTTATCATTTCCTCAAATCTTACTGCAAACATCCTGGATTCATTGATGCCAGCAACGACTTATCGCTGCGATTACACAGAAGAGTTAGCTATAAAAAGGGAAAAGAGTAACTTCAATATGCGCTATTTGTATCAACGTGATACCTTGGCATATCCTTGGAAATTTTTTGTGAATGCGCCATCTAAAAGTGATTCAGTGAAGTTTCTGTCTACGGTTCAAGGCAGACCAAATTTTATAGAATTAAAACGCGGAGAAGGAAGCATTTATGTACATTCAAATCCAGCATGTTTCTTCAATTATCAGCTATTAAGAAAAGATGGCTTAGCGTATGCTGAGCAGGTAGTAAAGAATCTAGATGCGGAAAAAAAGGTTTACTACCTGGAGTTCGGACGTTTGGACGAAACTCTCGAGAATGAAGAAGAAATGGTCGAAGATGAAGGTAAAAAGGATGATAGCTATTTACAGTTCGTTTTTCAAAGTCCATCATTGATTGCCGCAATGCTTCTAACCATCTTTGGCTTGCTGTTATTTGTAATATTCCGTGCAAAAAGAATGCGCCCTCAGGTAGAGGTAATCAAACCGAAACGCAATATGTCGAAGGTATTTGTTGAAACGGTTTCATCCATCTACCGAAATAAAGAAAATCCATCTGCTATTTTGCAATTGCACAAAAAGAATTTCTACACGACGGTTTACAAGCATTTCTTTATCGATTTATCGAAACGAAAAGAAAAAATGGATTTGGAGCACTTGTCCAGTCGCACAGGAATAGACGTGGTGGAAATTGAAACGCTCTTAAACAAACTAGACATTGGAGATCATGTTAGTATCAGTGATGACTTTCTGGTAGAAGCCATTCGTCTGAAACAGGATTTTTACTCGAAATCGGGAATTATTACTGATAAAATACAACAGCGCATTAATGATCAGGAAATTGTAATATATCGTTCTGTTTGGTTGAGTTTTGGGTTGATTTTTCTGGGAATTTCAATGGTGATTGTTGGATTGTATTTATTAGTCGTTGCAAAAGGAGCTGGAATTCTTTTGTGGCCTATTGGATCGTTGGTACTTACCTGGGGAATACTGCGTATGTCGCGGCCATTGGTGAAAATTCACGAAGAGGCATTCACTTTTACACCGCTGTTTGGTAAGAAGAAAGTGATTTTATTCAAGGATACAATGCGTGTTGTGCGTCACCAGAACATGTATGAAATAATCGGAACAAATGAGCAAGTGATTCTTTTGCCATTATCAGAACTCAATAGATTGGATAGAAATAAGCTAGATCTATTTTTACTAAAACAAAAATTCGTAGAACTATAAATTAAGAAGATGAGTACAGAAGACAACAACCAAGAACCGAACTATTCGGATTATCTTCCAAAAGATGAAACACCAAATGAATCGAATGTAACTCCAACGCCAGAAGAAACGGCTGCACCAGCTGCTAGTTTTGGTTTTGAGCGACGCAACGAAGATTTAATTTGGGTTGCTGGAAAAGTCAATGAAGTGCGAATGGAAATGGCGAAATATGTAATAGGTCAACATGAAATGGTTGAGTTACTGATGGCTGGCATCTTTTCCAATGGTCACATTTTGTTAGAGGGTGTTCCCGGTGTTGCTAAAACGCTTTCTGCGAAGGTGCTTTCAAAAGCATTGTCGATTGATTTTTCGCGAATTCAGTTTACACCAGATATGATGCCATCGGATGTTATCGGAACAAGTGTTTTCAATATGAAAGATTCTTCGTTTACCTTCAAAAAGGGGCCAATTTTCTCAAACATTGTGTTGATTGATGAGATTAACCGTGCTCCAGCAAAAACACAGGCGGCTTTGTTTGAGGTAATGGAGGAAAGACAAATCACTTATGATGGAACAATGTATCCAATGAGTTTTCCGTTCTTGGTGATTGCTACTCAAAACCCAATCGAACAAGAAGGAACCTATAATTTACCTGAAGCGCAATTAGACCGTTTCTTATTCAAGGTGAAAATTGACTATCCTGAAATTCACCAAGAAGAAGAAATTTTAAAGCGCTACAAGAACAACATCAGTTCACCCGATTTAAAAGAATTGAAGGGAATCTTCACTTCCGCTGAAATCAAAAAAGTGCAGGATATCGTTGAGAAAATTATCGTTGAAGATCATTTGTTGACTTATATCGCGGCAATTACTATCAAAACTAGAAATCACGGAAAGATCTACTTGGGTGGTTCTCCACGTGCGTCCTTATCAATGTTGAAGTCAGCTAAAGCAATTGCGGCAATTCGTGGAAGAGATTTCGTAACACCTGAGGATATTCAGTTTGTTGCAAAACATGTCTTGAATCATCGTTTGATTCTTACACCAGAGGCGGAAATGGAAGGCGTAACGCCAGAAGAAGTAATAGCAGAAATCATTCAAATGATTGAAGTTCCTCGTTAAAAAATGAATTATTTTTCGTCAACATATCTCACTCGTGTTTTCTTCCTCTGTTTGGGGGCGATTGTTGTTTGCTTTGCAGCTTCCTTTGCCATCTTTTCACTTTACTTTATTGCTAAAGTGGCCTTGATTGTCTTGTTAGGTATGACCATGTTGGATTGGCTGTTAGTTTTTGCAGCAAAATCGCCGCTGACATTTGAACGCGAAGTGAATGAGCGCTTGAATTTAGGTGACATCAACAATGTCAATTTAAAGGTGACCAATACAACGGTTCAACCCATTAATTTTCAATTGTATGAAGGATTTCCAGTTGAAATGCAAGATCGTTCAACTGTTTTTAAGACAATTCTAACACGAAACAGTTCCAAAACCTTTACCTATCAATTCACACCAAAACAACGAGGTGAACATACCTTTGGTTCAGCATTCTTCGTGATTGCCTCCGTGTTTAGCTTGGTAAGCCGACGGTTTGAAGTTGCTGCAGAAAAATCTGTAGCAGTTTATCCATCCGTACTTCAAATGAAGAAATTTGAATTACTTGTTTTTCAGCAACAAAAAACGAGCGTTGGGGTAAAGAAAATTAGACGTATTGGTAACAATAGTGAGTTTGAACAAATCAAACCATACGTGCAAGGGGATGAACCAAAAACAATTAACTGGAAGGCCACAAGCCGTAAGTTTGATTTAATGGTCAACCAATACCAAGAAGAAAAATCACAACACATTTACTGCATTATCGATAAAAGTCGAAACATGCAAATTAGTTTTGAGGGAATGAGTTTGTTGGATTATGCGATTAATTCAACCTTGGTTTTTTCGAATATTGCACTAAGAAATGGCGATAAAACAGGTTTGTTTACCTTTTCCGATAAAATGGGAACACGCTTGCCTGCGAATCGTTCTGCTGGACAAATGAAGCGTATTGTAGAAGAATTGTACAACCAGCGAACACAATTTCATGAACCAAATTACGAATTGTTGTATCAGTCTATTCGAAGAACAATAAGTACGCGTTCGTTGTTGGTTTTGTTTACAAATTTCCAGACAGAGTTTGCGATGCGACGTGTCTTACCAATGTTGAGAAGAATCAACCAAAAGCATTTGTTAGTAGTTGTCTTTTTTGAATCGACAGATTTACAAGAATTGGCTTTCCAACCAATGAAAACAACGAGTGATGTTTACGTTTCAGCTGTTGCTGAACGAATGATTACACTGAAATCACGCATGGCAATGGAGTTAAAACAGAATGGGATTCAAACCATCTTAACAACGCCAGCAGATCTTTCCATTCATACGATTAACAAATACTTGGAGCTAAAAGCAAAAGGAGCGATATAAAAAAAGGCCGGCGAATGGCCGACCTTTTAAAGTATTGTTTAGAATCTTATTGCTCTAAAGTAATGATAGTAGTTGTACTT
>Ga0075012_10003343_pt1 | contig 15391 bp, 28 predicted proteins | sample All_14_2_FD_71474 | JGI IMG/M metagenome (GOLD analysis project Ga0075012, IMG submission 71474) | Freshwater microbial communities in response to fracking from Pennsylvania, USA - Allegheny Zone_MetaG_DW_15 | ecosystem: Environmental > Aquatic > Deep subsurface > Groundwater > Drilled... | reverse complement strand
ATGTATAGAAAGTCAAGGCCTCCAAGTTAGTGGGCACTGCGCCTGTGTGCAGCGTCTTTGCTTGCGCGCCACCGTCAAAACTGACGCCGCAAACGTTGGCCAAAATGGCCAAAATGAATATGGCCGTGGTGGTCCTCATTCGCTTTGCCATACTCTCCCAAAATGATTTAAGGGAAGTATCTTTTGCGCGCTCGGCATGAATATCCATAAGCCAGGGCGATGGATCAATGCCGGCCATTTCGCAAAGCTGGAAGGTGCGCAATTCGTCAGGCCGACTGCGGCCGTGGCGGTAGTTGTAGATCGTGTGATCTGTGACGCCTAGCACCTTGGCAAGTCTGTAGTCGGACTCGATGCCTTTGGCGGCCTTGGCGGCATCAATGAGGAAATCAATGGTCTGTGTGTTCATGTGTGAACCCCCGTTCATGTGAAAGCACATTAACCTAAAGCAGTCAATAGGGAAACCCTTAAAATTGATGAACACGTATTCAGCCTTGACACGTAAAGCGGCTTAACAGTAGATTCCGCTCGTGCCCCGGGTTTCAACAGTGTTCATACCCCGCTCACCTGTACCGGGGCACATCTTCATCAAGAAGCGGGGTTGAGCGGGGGCTCTATGAACGAACAGACTATGTCATTCAGCGGCGCACTGGTGCTGCTGAAAAAAGGCGATCGCATCGCGCGATCGGGCTGGAATGGCAAGGGCATGTGGCTGGCGCTGGTGGATATGTGGGAGGTCGTCCACATGGACAGTGATCGAGCGGCGCATGAACTCTTCGGCGTGAGGAACTTGCCATTCATCGGGATGAAGACTGCAGACGGTTGTTTTGTGCCGTGGCTGGCCAGTCAGACAGACATCATCGCCAATGACTGGGTGGTGTTGCCATGAGGGCGCGCAAGCCAACAGGCTATGAGGTCTCGCTCACGTATGGGGTGCGCGAGACTGTGATGAAGGGCGGATGTCTGTCCACTGCGGGTACTGGCGGGGGTACATGGTTTGCGGTGTCAATGAGGCAGGTGCAATCCATCATCGCCAAAAGGCTCAAGCAGGGCAGGTTTACCGCATTGGGTGAGCGTGATCATCAATTCAGGCTGACGCCGATCTATGGGCCCATGACGGCGCCATGTTTTCAGCCGGTTAGCGGGGTGTGGGCATGATCACCCGCATACAGCTTGAAAACGGCCTTTGCGTCGTCGTCCAGACCCGTGCAACCGGCAAAGTCCGCATGACGCTGGAACACAGCTTTGTGGACGTGTCGTCTGTGGACATGGACCCCATGCACGCGCTCAAGATCGCGCAGGCCCTGCTGAATGCGGGGCACACGGCCGTCATGGTCCAGATTCAAGCGGGGGCGGGCGGGCAGGATCTGCCCAGCCCGCAGCGTGTCATAAACCAGGGCAAGCCTGAGGCCTGCGGGCACTCGTCATGGGTCAAGGGCCACGGGGCCCCCGTGTGGACGTGCGAGGGCTGCGGAAAAGAGCAGATCGACCGGCCAGGCGTTGACCCGTTCGGCCGTGCTGACACCGGGCAAGTCATCAACAGCCAATATGCGGGCGCCATCGCTGGGGTGCGTGTATCGGGTCGTTCTGACTGTGATTGCGCTCGTGAGTGCGAGGGAAAAACGGGCGTGTTCTGCATTGAGCAGGCCGGCCGCGTCAATTGGGGCCTGGTCACCATGCTGGCGCTGTGCGCTGGCGTGTGGGGCTGCGTGGGCATGTCGTTCTCTCGCTGGTGCGGGTGGTGATCATGCGGCGCCTAATGACACTGCTGGTGATGGTCGTTTTGTCCGGGTGCGAAGACGCGGCAAGCGTTCGGCTCACGGCCATTTACAGGGACATGGACCCGGACGCAGAAAACGCCACCATGCTTGAATGCATCCGCGCTGCGGGCATTCAGGTGTCAAGGGAGGGCGTGGTCAGGGAGTGCCGGAACGCTGCGAGCTCAATCGAGTTTGCAAGGGCTGTGCGGCGCGTCGATTCAAGGGCCGAGGTGGTCAGATGATGCGCGCCGAGGACATCGGCCCTGATGAGGACCTGACGGGCTTCATCACATCGGGGCGCAATGGCTCTGATCAGCCATACCAGCACCCAGACCATAAGCCCACACGCGGCGAGGCCGTGCGCGATGCGCTGGCGCGGTGCCGTCAAGCGGCCATGGCTTCGGCGCTCGATCGGCGCGCGCGATACGGCGAGGTGCTGCGGTGAAAGAGCACTTCATAAGACGGGTTCAGGTGCTGAACTACGGGCCAAACAGCACAGCCGGCGTAAGTCTTGTTTCAGAGCAGGGCGCATGGGTGCGCCAGATCATCATTGAAGGCGTGAGGCCTGAGGATGTAGAAGAGGTCCGCTTGACCATGCGAAACCTGCCGGTCGTTGATGTGGTGGCGGGGCGTGATCATGAGTCGGGCGAGTGGCGCACAGCAGGGCAGAAGCTGCGGGACCTGAATGGTTTTGTGGGCATGCACCTGGCTGGTGGTGCGTTCTCTATCCTGTTCGAAGATGTGACGCGTGAGGATGTGCAGGGCATCGTGTTCCCGTATGACTGGGCGGCCTATCTGTATCTCGTCATGGGGCGCAATGCCGGTGCAGGGCCTGTGCGCGTGTTCATGGTCTGTTCGCGTGAGGTGGGCGAGGTGCTGCGGTGATCGCTGTGCTATTCGCGCGCCGTGACAGCATCTACAAAACGGTGCCAGGCCTTGATGTGTGGGACGAAGACCGTGACGCGCGCAAGTGGCCAGGCGGGGCGCCTGTGATTGCTCACCCGCCGTGCAGGCTGTGGGGTCGTCTGCATCACCTTGCAAAGTCGAGTGATATCGAGGCCGAGCGCGCATTGGGCCTGTACGCCATCGGGCGGGTGCGTGAGTTCGGCGGCGTGCTTGAGCATCCGGAATATTCGAAGCTATGGAAGGCGGGCGCTTTGCCTGTGCCTGGCAGTGTCGATGCGTGGGGGGGCTACACCATCATGGTCAGGCAATCTGACTGGGGGCACCGCGCAGAAAAACGAACCTGGCTGTACGTGGTCGGGGTCGGCTTTTGTGACTTGCCAGCAATGCCGCGTCAGGCGTCTATAGCGTTCGGCCTGGTCGAGTTGATGGGCCAGCGTGAGCGTGAAGCCACACCGCCAGCGTTTGCGGCCTGGCTGGTCGAGCTGGCGGGGAGGGTGCGCCGTGCTTGAGGGGCCCACCCATGCGCAGCTGAAAGCGCGGCCGTTCTGGCTGCGTGACGCGGCCGAGTTCGCCGAGTTCGTCCAGCACAAGACGCGCAACCTGCCGGCCGGCTTTGCATCAGAGATTGCGCGCCAGTGGCAGGCCAGGCGCAAGCAGGACAAGCTGCAGGCGGCGCGCTGGGGCTTCGGTCAGTTGCGCACCCTGGCCAGCGCGGAAAAGCTCAACGTGGGCCACGGTGACGGCGATGCTGATCTGTGCCGAAAGGCTGAACGCGAGGCGCGCTTGATGGCGGGCATGCTCGATGCGGTGGCCGTGAGGGTTGCCAAGCTCAAGGCGGGCAGGGCGGCCGAGTGGCTGGCCAGGCTGACGGTGCGGGCGCAGGCTTGGGCGGTGCGTCTGGACCTACGGCGTCGTGGTGTCGAGGACAAGCTGCCAAAGGGCAAACACATCAGCCGGGCGGGCATCGTGTCAAGGGCGCGTGATCCGGTGTTCTGGCGGCGCATCCTGCGGGGCCTGCATGCGCGCATGCTTGAGGGCATGGCAATCAGCCTGGGCCTGGTGCACGCGGGCAAAAGGGGAGGCTGCTACGTGTCCGCCGAGTCGCTCAAGCGCAGGCGCGGCCAGCGTGCGCGCAACAGGGCGGCGCTGGCGGCAACGGTGGCAGTCAATGACCGGGGCGAGGCTGACACGCTGGCCGAGATTGCGGCAAAGGGCGTGGCCAATGGCGAGGTGCGCCGGGCCGAACTAATGACCCGCATCAGCGGTTTCGAGGTCATCGCTAATGACCTGGGGCATCGCGCGTGGTTCGTGACGGTCACATGCCCATCGCGCATGCACAAATGGCGGCGCGGGGCCAGGGACACGCAGAATCCAGCGTATGACGGCACATTGCCAGGCGAGGCGAATCAATACCTGGCCAAGCAGTGGGCCAGGTTCAGGGCGGCGGCTCAGCGTGCCGGGCTCGGCTTGTACGGGTTCAGGATCGCGGAACCGCACCATGACGGGTGCCCACACTGGCACATGCTGCTGTGGAGTTCCAGCACCACCGCACCAACGGGCAAGCGCAAGAGGGGCGCGGATGCGTCCATGGCGCTGGGCTTGCTGCTGCTGCGCTACTTCCTGGCCAATGACGAACCACACGAAAAGGGCGCCGATCGGTATCGCGTCAAGATCGAATGTATCGACCCTGCAAAGGGGTCTGCAGTGGCCTATGTCGCAAAGTACGTGGCCAAAAATATCGACGGCTACAAGGTGGAAAACGACCTATACGGAAACCCAGCCATGGAGTCATCCGAGCGTGTCGAGGCCTGGGCCAGCACGCACCGCATCAGGCAGTTTCAGCAGATCGGCGGGGCCCCTGTGGGGGTGTGGCGAGAACTGCGGCGCGTGCATCCTGGCGCGGCGCCGGTCGATGCTGGCCAGCAGTTGCATGACGCCCTGATGATGGTCAACGTCACGGCCGTGGATCGCATCATGGGCGGCGAGGATTCGGCTATATCTGATGATCAGCGCATTCGCAAGGGGTGGGCGGCCTATAACATGGCGCAGGGCGGGCCCATGGCCAGGCGCAGGGATCACACCCTTCGTGTGCTGCGTGACCAGTCGGGCGAGGCTAACCGCTATGGCGAGTTGGGCGCACCCAAAACAGCGGGCGTCGTGGCCGTGTCGCGTGAGCGTTTCACGCTGGGCATCTGCACCATGTCGCGCGTGCGCATTGACGAAGTTGAGTCTGAGCGGGCCAGGTGGGTCACCTCGGTGTTTCAGCCTGAGGACAATGGCAGCATGGCCAGGGCGGTGCAGCGCATGAGCGCGGCCATGCACGAGCGCCAGAAAGACGTTGCAGCCAATCAGGCACAGCGAACAGCGGCACGGGCTGAGCGGCGCCAGGCCCGTCTTGCGCAGGGCGAAGCCTTGCGCCCTTGGACTCGTGTCAATAACTGTACGCCGGCCGGTCCAACGATTGGCGAGATGATGGGCGCGCAGGTATACAGGACCAAAAAGCGCGGGCAGGTTTTCAGGTGGGCGGGGGATCAAAGGAAACCACATGGATCAAGTGACGAACGAAACGGGCCCGGCTGACATCGCCGAGGACATCCGTGATTTGCGTGTTTTGGCAGACGGGGCGAGTAACTACCCGGGCGGTGTGGCTATCGTGGCCACCGCGCTGAAAGCCCTGGCGCGCATCGCCGAGGACCTGCACCACCGCGTGACGGTGCTGGAAGCGGGCAAGCCCTGCGAGTGCGCCGAGGTGCTGCCGGTCGATGGTGAGGGTGTCGTGCACATGGCAGACGGCGAGGGTGTGCTGCACCCTGTCCACGCGCTGGGTGGCGTGCTGTCGCTGGTGGTCAACAACGGCAACCCGGGCGAGGACGGTGCCGGTGACGGTGGCCAGGTCGGCGCCGAGGGCCAGGTCGACAACAGCAACCCGGGCGCGTGATCATGACCAGCGCCGTCAAACCTAAGTCGGTGCTGGTCGGCTTCGCTGCCTGCCCCCTGTGCGGGGGCAAGACTCACGTCAAGCGCATTGACGCCGAGGGCAAGAAGCCATACAGCCATTGTCTTGATGAACACGACAAGGGCTGTAGCCACACGCTCTACACCTACAACACGCAACAGGCGGCCATGCTCATGAGCATGACGCGGCCTTTGCAATCGGGCGCGGCTGTGCCTATCCATGCAACCACTACGCCTACGCCTACGGGTGAGCCTGAGGCCCCCACGCCTACGGCTACGGGTGGCGATGCTGGGGATGCGGTGCCGGCCGTGCCGGTGGTGTCAGCGCCAGCGCGGCGCCGTCTGTTTTGAGGTGACACATGGCAGACATGAAAAAACTTGATGCACTCGGCGGCATGACGGACGAAATCGATAGCCGGGGCCCACCCACACCCGAACAGCAGGAGGCCGCGCAGGCCCTGAGCGATGCGGAAAAGCAAGCCATGGAATGGGGCATGGTGGCCTTCACAATCGGCGGCGCGCTGTCCATGTTCGCGCCTGAGCTCAAGCAGGTATACACGCAAGAGTCCTGTCTGAAGTGGGGGGAATCCGTGGTGCCGGTGGCCGTCAAATACGGCTGGAATGGTCCGGGCAACGTGCCTGAGCTGGGCTTGCTGCTGTCAACGGCGGCCCTGGTCGTGCCCACCGTGTTTGTCATCCGCGCCAGGCTGCAGGAGCCACCCGCAAAGGATGACAAAGGCATGGTGGCGGCCGTCAAAAACTGGTGGCGAGAATTGAAGGCAAAGCGCGCGGCCAAGGTCGTGGGTGATGCCGTCCAAGCTGCGGAGGAGGGCGCCCATGGCCTCGGAACTTGACGCGCGAATCATCGCGGTGATGGCGGCCAGCGGCTCAGGCAAGGGCGTGTGGATCAAGAACATGCTACGCGCCGAGAACCCCCAGCGCCTGGTGATCTGGGACTTCAAAAACGAGTATCAGGAGTTCACCGGGGAGCGCCCAAAAGCCCCATGCAAGAACACGCTGGGCGATGTGCGCCGGGCCATGACCAAAGCCGGGGACGGACCATTGCGCATCCGCTACGCGCCCCGCATCGCCTACAGCCAGGCATCGGGAAAACCAGTGGACGCGGCAAAGGAGATGCGCTCCCAGTTTGAAGCCCTGTGCGCGCTGGTGCAGGCCTGGGAAAACTGCTGGTTTCTGGCCGAGGAGCTATCGAACGTCACCATGCCAAGCTGGGCCCCGCCTGCCTGGCGAATGATGACCACGGGCGGCCGTCATGAGGGCATCACCATCATCGGGGTAAGCCAGAACCCCGCGCAGATAGACAAGCAGTTTTTGTCTAACTGCACCCTGATTCATGTCGGCCAGCTTCACGAGCACGCCCACCGCCAGGCCGTTGAAAAGTCCATGGACGTTTTGCCGGGTGAGTTGTCGGACCTGGTGCAATTTCAGTGGGTCGAGAAGCACCGCCAGACGGGCGAATTCACAACAGGGGTTGTGACCGTCAAGGGCAAGCCGGCCCCGCCTACGCCTAGGGCGCCTATCACTAGGCGGGATGCCAGGGGCAAAACGGCCGCCAAAGCGGCGCGGGCCTGATTCGGCCCCTATGCCTAGGCGGCGTAGGGGTACGAGTAGTGGCCCGTGGACCCATTCACAAAGGGGTCAAAGGCTCAGAAAGTGGAACCACGAAACAGCCCGAAAAGCGGGCATCCGTCCATTTTCAAAGGGTCAATCATGAAAGACAAACTGATGTTCGCGGCCGAAGTGGCCGTGGTTTTCGCAATCATCTACGCCTTCCAAAAGAAGGTCTACAAAATTCCAGTCGTGGGCGAGTTCCTCCCCGGTGGCCAGTAATCCGAGGCGCTGATTCCTGATCGACAACGCACCGTAAAGAGGTAAGCCATGGGCTACAAAATCGTTCTCACGAACCTGCAAAACGTGTCACCTGGCAACGTGGCCACGCTCAAAGTGCCGTGTGGCAAGGGCGCCCCCACCTATGACCAGATCGCGCTGGAGCTGTCGGGCGGTATGACGCCTGCGCACATCGAATATGTGCGCGGCAAGATCAACGGCCGCATATTCATGGATGAGGGCGGCGGCCTGGTCATCAATGACCGTGACGACTACCGAGGCATCTACAACGACGCCACGGCCGTGGTGCTGGACTTCACCAATCCGAACGCGCGCAACGGTGCGGCCGAACAGCTGGTGTCGTCCATCCCGGGTTCCCTGTGCACCGATCTGTCCTTTGAAATCAAGATCGCGGCCGGTGCGCCTGGTGGCGGCAAGATCAAGGCCGTGGCCAACTACCGGCCGCCCACCACCAATCCTTTCATCCGCAAGCTGCTGAACACCACCGAGTCGTTCACCAGCGCGGGCACCGAGGGCAGTCCGAACATCTTCTATTTGCCCAACGGCAATGCGAACGGCGGCAAGCTCATGCGCGTGTGGATTCACGAGTCCACACCTGGCGCCATCACGGGCGCTCAGATCCGCATCGCCAACAACGTGTTCCACGAAGTTGACCGTGCGCGTGTCGAGCGTGATCAGCGTCGAAACAAGCTGGTGCCTCAGGCGGGCGTGTTCGTGCTGGACTTCATCGAAGACGGCAACCTGGCCGGCATGCTGGACACCCAGTCAGCGCCCACCGTGGAACTTCGCCTGGTCGGTGCGCAAGGTGCGTCCACCGTCTATTACGAGTTCTTGGACCCTGTGTCTCGCCTGTAAGCGGGGCCACATCCCGCCCATAGCGGGAGAAAGGCGGTGCATCCATGGGCGTGAGCGTATTGGATGACACGGTGAGCGACTACGGGGCCGGAAACTTCTTCGGCGCCTCGTTGTCCCTCGGTGCTGACAACAGCTTCAACACAGCGCGCACCAGTCTCACGCAGGTGACCAATGCCGTCGAAGAGATGGCGCCGGTCACGGCGGGGGCTGATCGCTACTGGCAGTTTTTCGAGGACATCGGAAAAACGGCCGTGGGCTATCTGATCACCAAGGATGCGGCACAGAACAACGTGCCGAATCCTACGGGCATCGGCGGCGCGGTTGTGCCTCAGGGCACCGGTGCCGTGATGCGAGCGGGTCAGCCTGCCGCGTCGGGCTCCATGTCGGCAATCCTGCCCATGCTGCTGGTCGGCGGGCTCGTGCTGCTGGCCGTGAAGGGCTGACACATGGCATTGCCACCCATCAGCGTGCAGACATCGGCCGCATCGCGCTCTGATGCCTCGGTTGCCAACAAGTGGGATCAGGGTGATTGGGTCGTGACGTATGACGGCGGCGCTGTCAAGACGGCCACGGCTGCGGTGTCCAGTCCTTACCTGTGGTTGGTGGCCGGTGCGCTGGCTGCGGTCGTGTACTTCAAAGCAAAGCGCAGGGGCTGACATGGGATTGTTTTCTGGCCTGACAGACCTCTTTGGCGGCGGGGGTGGTGATGGTGGTGTAGGTAACTCCAAAAGTTCCAGCACTACCAACACCCAGTCAACAGACTCACGCATCACGGGCGGCAACGACTCGCAAAACCTGAGCGTGGGCGGCAACAGCAACAACGTCACGTTCACCAGCACCGATCACGGCGCCGTGAGTGAGTCGCTTCGCCTGGCCATGAAAGGCATTGACAACACGTCCAGCCTGGCCACTGAGGTTATCGGCATGTCCAGGGCCGCGCAGTCTTCGGCAAGCTCGGTGCTATCCGGTGCGCTCAACAACGTGAGCGCGCAAAACGACAAGCTGACCAGTGCAATCGAAAACGTCAAAACCAGCGACGTGCGGACACTGATTTTTGCAGGCCTGGCCGTCATTGGCCTGGCTGCGGTGATGTTCGTCGGCAAGAAGGGCTAAGGCCATGGAATACCAGGTAAACCTGCAGGCCAATGTGATGGTGCCGCAGTCGGTGCCGGGCACCTACTTCTCTATTTTGGAAACGGGCGCGGCCCCTTCCATCAGCATCAAGATCAAGGCCGGATCGCGTGAGCTGGAGGCCGTGCAAACCGCGCGGCGCGGCTTGCAGGCCGAGACAAAGGAGGCCTTCTCCGTTGTCGAGTTGCTGAGCACGATCAACACCACGGTGAAGGTCATCATCTCTGACGGCTCGGTCAAAGTCGATTCGACCGATGGCGCCTCAGTGCTGGCCACCATCGTGAACACGCCTTTGCCCGTGGTCAATGATCGCGGCGCACCTGGCAACCCTGTGCATGTGTCGGGCCTGCTGGCCAGTGATTCGCCTGCGACTGGCTTTCAGCAGCCGGCACCCGTGGCCATGGGCGCGGCGCCTGCGCTGATCATCGGCGCCGATCTGACACGCAAAGCCCTGCGCCTGCACAACCTCGGGCCCGATCCCGTGGCAGTCGGTGGCGTGGGCATCACCTGGGCCACGCGCGCGCTGGTGCTGGATGTCGGTGATATCTGGGTGGAGGAGGACGGGGCTAACCTGGCCTGGCATGGCGTGTGCGATGCGGGCAAAACAGCCAACGTCGCGCAACAGGGGATCTTGGCATGAGCATGATCAGTGCAGCGGCAAAGCGCCTGCAGGCGGCCCTGGCGCTGGTCAGTGGCGCCGGGCTGATTGGCTACTCTGACGCGCAGGCCTACACGGCCGGCACCATGGGTGCGCGCATCAAGGCCATGCTGGCCGGCTTCACCATGACGGGGCCCCTGGTCCTGCCAGGTGACGCGGCGGGGGCGCTGCATGCTGTGCCGAAACAGCAGCTCGATGCGGCCATTGGTGCGGTGCTCGATGGCGCCACATTCACGGGGCCTGTGGTGCTGCCTGGCGCGGCGTCTACTGGCCTGCAGGCTGTCACGCTGGCCCAGCTCGAGGCGGCCATCGCTTCGGTGGTGGCGGCCGGTGAGGCGAATTTCGCGCCGGGTGATATCGCGCTGTCAGCCATGGCAACGAACCCGTCAGGCCTGCAGCGCGTGCTGGTGCAGGGCCAGGCCATTGACATCACGGGCATCTATTCGACGCTGGCCCCTCTGTGGTGCGGCGCCGTGCTCAACAACAACGCCGATCCGTTGTTGAAGGCTGATTTTTTCTATCGGTGCACGAACCCGGCCGATCCATCGAACACCCGCGACAACGCGGGGAACTATCTCAAGTTGCCAGATCCTGGATATTTCCTGCGCGTGCTCAACACGGGCGGCGCGGGTATGGACGCGGGGCGAAGCCCGTTCAAGTATCAGGCAGACATGGTGGGGCCTGTTGTCCTGCAGTTGCTCGCGTCGTCGGCGAGCGGTGGTAGCCGGGCAATCGCTGACCCTCTGGCGAACGGCGTCATGGGTGCGGCCGGTGACGTGTCGGGCTACGCGAATGGGCCAGGTGGACAACCTGCAACACCACTGGTAGCGGCGGCCAACGCGGGCACAGAGACACGCGGCAAAAACTGGGGCGTCTATGTGTGGATGTGGTACTGATGCGCCCAGCGCAAGCCTTGTTGATCACGGCGGCCGGTGCGCTGCTGGTGATGAGCCACGCCAGCGCTCAAGCCAACATCGAAGCGGGGGAGGGTGACATGGGCACCATCAGCACAGACACGCTCATGGATGGGCTGCAAAGCATCATCGACCGGCTGACCGAAACACCAGCCGGTGTCTCTGATAACGTCGCGGCGCGCAACCTGCACGCGGCCTTGCAGACCCTGTACCGCGCCGAGGGCACCGCCAAAGAGGCGGACCCTTACCGCGTGTGCTACGGCTACCGGCACACCATCGCCGATCTGTCAGAGCACCCAGCCATCACGGGCGAGTGGCGCGGCGAAAAGCTGCCAGATGAGATGTGCCGCAAAGCGGGCTTCGGGCCTGGCTGCATCAGCACGGCGGCCGGTGCTGGCCAGCTGATCAAGCCAACATGGATCGAAGCGCGCGATGCGCTGGGCTTGCCTGACTTCTCGCCCAACAGTCAAGAGGCGGCCATCGCCTATTACTTTCGCAAGCACGGCGCATTGCAAGACGTGTATGCCGGCCGAGTGGCGGACTGGGTGCGCAAGTGCCGGGGGCGGTGGGCCAGCTTGCCGGGCAACTACGCCGGCCAGGGCCAGCGAAGCCTGGCCACGCTGCAAAGCTGGTACGAACAAGCCGGGGGGACCTACGCATGAAACAACAGCACCTGACCTATGCGGCCGTGGCCATGGCCGTGCTGGCCGTGGCCTATGCCTTCAGGCGGCCAGCCCAGCCGGCCGCCAATCAGAAGGCCTCGGCCGTGTCTGACTTCGCCAAAGCATGGGACGCGCAGTTTGGCGACATCTCGCTGTCCAGCAACATGGCCGAATACAAAACCCAGCTTGCGCGCATGCCAGGCTTTTACCTCTCAGCAGGGTGACACATGAAAATCGACAACACCGTTATCTATGGCCTGGCCGGTCTGCTGATCGGCTACATGATCGCCAAGCGCACCGCCGCGTCCGCCGTCAAGGCGCCAGCGGCGCCTAACGAAGTGACATGGTGGAGCTACGCGGGTTCGTGGGCGGCTTGATCATGAAAGCGCCAGCCATCCCACTCAACACAGGCATTGTCCTGGCAGGCATGGGCCTGGCCGTGGTCGTCTATCTGTGGCTCAAAAAAAAAGGGGCTGCGGGTGTGGGGGCGGCTGTGGGGGGTGCAGCGGCTGACGCTGCGGCCGGTGTCGTTGTGGGCGTCGGTGGTGCGCTGGGCATCCCTGAGACCAACGCGGCCAAGTGCGCGCAAGCCAAAGCCGATGGGGACCTGTGGGGCCAGTCCTTGTACTGCCCCGCGTGGGACTTCACCACCTCGGCGCCATCTCAGGCCGTGCTGGCCATTGGTGACGTGCTGAGCGTGCCGCGCACGAACCAGACCGAATGTGAGCGGGCCAAAGCAGAGGGCCGAACGCTGGACGCCAGCTTTGCCTGCGATGCCGGAACCTGGCTCAAATACGTGTTTACAGGGAAGTGAAGACATGGACCCCATCACCTTGCTTGCAGCCCTCGGGCCCCTGGCGCTGGACCTGGGCAAAAGCCTGATCGGCCGATTCATCACCAAGGGCGACTACAAACCCGTCAACGTGGATGAGTGGCTCAAGATGCGCGGCGCCGATCTGGACCAGTTCCGGGCCATCAATGAGGCGGGCGGCAACCTGGCCAGCTACCCATGGGTGGCGGCCGTGATCAGCCTGCAGCGGCCCCTGGTGGCGGCCGTGGCCCTGTCCGTGTGGGCATGGTCACAAACAGCCGGCACACCGTCAGAGGACATCAACAATTTCGCGGCCGTGATCGGCTTCTATCTCTTCGGGGATCGAACCCTTTTCCACGCAAAAAAAGCCGGGGCAGGGGGCATCAAGTGATGAGCGACATCAGTGCAGTGGCCGTCAAGCTGCTGGGCACCGCGGCGGCCAGTGTGGTGCTCGGATGGGTCGTGGCGGCATTGCAGGTCGTGCCGCGTCTGGACGCCATCGAAAAAACCCTGACGCGCATTGAGATGCGACAGGATGCGGCCGCGCAGGCCGTGGCCAAAGGGGGCAAGCAGTGAGCAAGTGGGCCAAAGCAATCGGAAAAGAGGCCGTGATCGTGGTCGGTGGCGCCCTGTTGGCGGCGCTGATCATCGGGCGCATGCCCACGGTGCGAGATTGGATCAAGCAACAGTGGGGCGATGCCCCGAAAGGCAACTGACATGGCAGACATGCGCAACACCTCCGAAGCCGCGTTGATCGGCGTATGGGATCGGGCGGATAATTTCCTCGGGCTCAAGCGCCGGCGAGGCGCCGGGTATGAGAGTGTCACGACACAGAAGACAGCATTCCGGCACTTGGAGCGGGGCCGGCTGAATCTGCCTCCGCTGATCAGGGCGCAGGCGCGCGCTAACGGTGAGGCTGTGGCGCCCACTGTGGCGGCGCCGGTTGTTCGTCGCCTGTCAAATGGTCAATTGGTCCAGTACACAGTAGGTGGTGCGCTGGCCGGTGCAGAGCCTGCTTTTGCCTCAACAGCGCAAGTCAATGATGGTGCTGCAAAGTACTGGCCATTGGGCTCATTGTCTCGGGCTGCAGCAACGGACGTTGTTGTGCCGGCTGTGACGAACATCCTGTCGGGAGACTTTCAGGCGCTGCCAACGACACAGCAGTTTTACTTTTACGCTGATCGTGACAAGTTCCTGCATGTCTCAACGCCCAATGTTGACCTGGCGGACGTGGACAAGTCCATCGCCTGGGCTCACAACAACGGTGGGACAAATGAGGACCTTGGGGGTGGCACGGGCGTAGGCAAGATGGCGTACCGTCGCGTCGAAGAGTTTGAAACTGATGCGCCATTGATCGACATCGTGTTCAAGCCGACAGGCGTCTTCAACGATCGGCCTCGCATCTGGATCAATGACTATTTGCTGGAAGAGGTGCCGTCTGCATGGGTCGGGGCGGCTGGGGCGACTCAGGCTAAGCGGGTGGACTTTTCGGCTGTTGGCGCCACGGGCTGGAACCGCTTTGCAGTTGAGGTGCACCCGGGCACGCTGCTCAAAAGCGTGCTGATCCCGGGAAAGTACAAGCTGCGAAAGCCTCAAAAGAAGGGCCTGGTGTGCCGTCAAATTGGTGACTCGTGGAATGCAACAACGACACCCGATCTGGTCAACTGGGCACACTCTGAATTGCTGTCTGAGCAACTGGCGCGGGGGCTCGGTATCCGGTACGTCATCAACCAGCACGAGGGCGGGACAGGGTATGTGCAAGACGGCACCAACGGCCGAAAAAATGCGCTCTGGCAGTTGGTCAACAACGATTTTTCGGCCGTAGATGTGGACTACGTCTTCATGTCTGGGCTGATCGGCAATGACGTTGGTGCAGGGTTCAGCGTCGTGCAGATTGTTGACGCATTCAAGGCGGCGTTTGTCGAAGCCCGGCGACAGCACCCAAGCGCGTTCATCGTGGTTGAGCCGGGGTGGTCCTATCAGCAGGCGATTGCGGTCAGTATGCTGGGCACCATCGAAGCGATGAAATCGGAGTTCATCGCGTTGGCCGATGCCAAGTCGGCTTTCGTGTCGCCAACAACTGGTGAGATGGTTGACCCGGTGGCGGGCTATCAGCAGGGTGATCCGTGGTTCAGTGGAACCGGGAACATTGGTGCGCCAGGTGCGGGCGTCAATGCGGGCAATGCTGATTGGTACTTGGGGCCGGACGCGGGCAGTCACCCGTCACCAATCGGGAAAATCTATCTGCGTGCGCGGCGTGTCGAGGCCATTGGCGGCATTCTGGACCGATGCGGGTATTGATCACCTGACAAGGTAGAGCATCGGCGGCGCCTGGGGCAACCTGGGCGCCGTTTGTTCGTCTGGATGGGTGCAACCCTTGAGGGCGTCCAGTTCGCGCGCCAGGGACTGCGCCAGGCCCATCTGTGCCATGGCCAGGTTGAACAGGTCAGCATCAAGCCACTGCGCGCCCCACCTGGTCACCCAAAAGAGGGACAACAAGACGGGGCGCGGGGCGTCGTCCTCGGCGATCCATCGGCGCACGGTGCGTTCACCCACGCCGAGGGCGCGGGCTACTTGCTGCGGGTGGGGGTTCCCTAGGTCCCCCAGCATCACGCCAAGCGGCGGCGTGTGCTTCGGTGTTTTCGTCAGCATGGACAAATTGCAACAGGGTTAAACGGGCGCTAAAACGTGAAATAGTGCCGTGAAGTGATGCCATTTGCGTGCAAGTGATGGCTTTATGTACGCTTTCCACAATGTATAGAAAGTCAAGGCCTCCAAGTTAGTGGGCACTGCGCCTGTGTGCAGCGTCTTTGCTTGCGCGCCACCGTCAAAACTGACGCCGCAAACGTTGGCCAAAATGGCCAAAATGAATA
>Ga0075012_10003342_pt1 | contig 15399 bp, 13 predicted proteins | sample All_14_2_FD_71474 | JGI IMG/M metagenome (GOLD analysis project Ga0075012, IMG submission 71474) | Freshwater microbial communities in response to fracking from Pennsylvania, USA - Allegheny Zone_MetaG_DW_15 | ecosystem: Environmental > Aquatic > Deep subsurface > Groundwater > Drilled... | reverse complement strand
GACGTCAAATCGGTCCGCTGCCAGCGGTATCGAGTTCCGCGGAGTGAGCCGAACATTTCGCATCTCGGGCAAGGATCTCGTCGCCGTTCAGGACGTCAACTTGGACGTGCGACCCGGAGAGCTGCTCACACTCCTTGGGCCTTCTGGATGCGGCAAATCGACGCTTCTAAGGCTCGCGGCAGATCTGGATACGCCCACGACAGGAAGCGTGCGCGTGCACGATCGAACGCCGTCAGAAATCCGGCGTTCCGGGCAGTTGGGAATCGTGTTCCAGGATGCCGCATTGCTGCCTTGGAGCAACGTCATTCAGAACGTCCGGCTGCCATCGCGAGTATCCAAGCGGCACCTGTCGACAGAGTCGGTCGCCGAACTCATCGCCTTGGTTGGACTGGAAGGCTTCGAGCGCGCGCGCCCCGCTCAGTTGTCTGGGGGCATGCGTCAACGCGTAGCCATTGCGCGTGCTCTGTCCGTCGAACCCGAGATCCTCCTCATGGATGAACCGTTTGGGGCGCTCGACGAGATCACTCGCGAGCGCATGAACATGGAGCTCCAGCGGATCTGGATGGAGCGTCGGACCACAACCCTCCTGGTCACGCACTCGATTCATGAAGCCGTACTTCTGTCCGACGTCGTCGCTGTCATGGGCACGCGTCCGGGCCGAGTCATCGAAGTCCTCCGCATAGACCTACCGCGCCCGAGGACCGCAGACATCATGCGCACCTCCGCAGCGATGGACTACCAGAACCACCTTTCGACAGCACTGTTTGGAGCGCATGCTCCCGAGGCCCTTGCCTCATAGTTTCAATCCAACCACCCAAGAAGAAGTGAGAGGTTATGTCAACCATCAAGACCAGAAACGGGAGATCACGACCGCACGCAATGCGTATCGCCACGGGCGTAGCAATCGTCGCAATTGCTACCGGCCTTGCGGCGTGCGGCTCTAGCACCACGTCAAGCGAATCTGCGGGTCCGGAAAGTTCCGCCAGTGCGTCCGAAGTGCCAGCCGGTACCACACCGCTCACGCTTCAGTCTGCGTGGATAAATGACGCCGAGTTCATGGGCTTCTACGTCGGAAAGGATCTGGGCTATTACGACCAAGAAGGAGTCGACCTCACCTACGTCCCCGGTGGTCCCGACGTCAGCCCAGAGACCCAGCTACTGACGGGACAGGCCGATATCGCGTTGACAACCCCGGACGCGACGGCGAAGGCCATCTCTGAGCAGGGTGCGCCATTCAAGATCGTCGGTGCCTTGTTCCAGAAGAGCCCGCTCGGAATTCTCTCGTTGGCTGATGGGGCCAACATCACCAAGCCGAAGGACCTCATCGGAAAGACGATTGCCGCCGGCACCGGCGCGACCGTGGCGATTCAAGCGATGTTGAAGGCCAACGGAATTGCGCTGGACGATGTCAAGATCGTTCCTTACTCGTTTGACCCGCAGGTCATCCTCAGCGGCAAGGTCGATGGTGCCGCTGAGTTCTGCCCTGACACGCCTTACGTCATCGAGCAAAAGGGCGGAAAGCCTGTATGCACGCTGCTTTCGGATCTGGGCTACAACATGTACAACGACACGGTCGTCGTGACTGAGGACGAGTTGGCCAACAACCGCGACGCAATCATCGGTTTCCTGAAGGCCAGCCGCAAGGGCTGGGAAGAGAACTTCAAGGACCCTGCGCACTACCCGGCGATGTTCGCGGACACTTGGTTCAAGGGGACCGGTCGAGAGGTCGCTCACGAGACCTACTACAACGAGCACTCCAAGCCAATGATGGCTAACCCCGATGGCTACTTCTCAATGACTGATGCCGAGGTGAAAGCGATCGTCAAGCAGTTGAAGGCGTCAGGAATTGACGCCAGTGTCGATATGTTCGACACATCACTGATGGCCGAAGTTAACGGTTCGTGACTACACAAGAAATCACTACCGGGTTGCGCCCGGCCGTGGCGGCGGGATCCACTCCGCCGCCACGGCGTCGGGCGCCTGAGCTCAGCCCGGCAGTCATCAATGTTCTCGTCCTAGTGGGACTCGGGTTGGCGTTTGAGATCCTCGCGCGGTTTGGCCTGCTAGGGCCGGCTGTGCCACCGATCTCATCCGCAGTACTGCACATCGTGCACAACTGGTCGGACTACAGCGCCCACTTGGTGTCCACGTGTCTAACCGCCGCCGCGGGCCTGGCAGTGGGCACCATCGTTGGGATCATCGGCGGCGTCGCGCTGACTGCCTCCCGTCTGACCGGAAGCGTCAGCCGCGGAGTCTTGGTTGTGAGTTACTGCGCTCCGTTAGTCGTTCTGCTGCCCATCTTGATATCTGCGTTTTCCCCAACCGTCACGCGCCTCTTGGTGATTGTGATGATGGTCGCGTTTCCGCTAGCCGTGGCGGTCGCCGTTGGTATCCAGAATGTCGATCCGAAGGCGCTGGACCTGATTCGCGCCAGCGGAGGCGGACGTGTCAAGCAGTTCGTATTGGTCAAGGCACCAAACGCACTGCCCGATCTTTGCGCCGGACTGCAGATCGCGTTCCCCGCGGCGATCCTGGGAGCGATGCTGGCTGAGCTTGCCGGAGGACGCTGGGGATTGGGTTTGTACCTGATAGCGGGAGTGTCAACATCCAACAACGAACTCGTGTGGGGTGTGGCTCTTCTGGCGACCGGGTTGGCAGCAACAGGATTTCTCGCGTTTGGCGCTCTCGGCCGACACATCTCCTCGCGGCGGCACCGCGTCGACAGCGGAGAGTCAACTCTGTTCGCTGACATGCGGGATGTCGGAACTCTCCGGTCAAACGGGATCTCAGGTGCGACGAAGCGATTTGGCTACGCGGCACTTGCCGTCATCGTGCCGATTGCACTGTGGTGGGCCGTTGTCAAGGTCCTCGCGCTCAATCCCATCGTCATGAAAGGTCCGCAGGAAGTCTGGGATGCATGGACCAGCGGGCCCCGAGCGCCGGAGATTCGTGATCGAGTCACCACAGCACTGATCGACACACTGACATGGACGGCCATCGGCTTCGCCGCCGGGCTCGTCTTCGCCGTCGCTATTGCCGTCATCATGGACTGGCGGCCACGACTGCGGTCCGTGCTCCTGCCTCCGGCGCTGCTGAGCCAAACAGTCCCACTCGTTGCGCTGGTACCGATCCTGATTGTGAGCATCGGCCGGGGCAGGATCACGCTCGTCCTGATCGGGGTGCTCATCACGTTCTTTCCGGCCTTCGTGATGATCAGCCAAGGACTGTCAACCACTCCGCGGATACTCATAGATCTCATACGTGCGGGCGGAGGCAACTCCATTGACGTCCTATTCCGCGTCAAACTCCCTCACGCGCTGCCCTACCTCACTGCCGCAGCTCGACTTCTTGCTCCGCGAGCGCTTCTGGGGGTGATCCTCGCCGAGTTCATCGCGACTGGAACCGGCCTGGGGTTCGTCATCTACCAGTCACGAGGAACGCTCGACTACGCGACTCTTTGGATCGCCGCAGTCGCGGGCGTGTTGGTCTCCTGCCTGATCTTCTGGATCGCAGGACTTGTCGAACGAGGAGCCGTACGTCGCTTCTCAGGTACCTGATCATCTCCGTCGGCTACGTGGACGTCACTCAATCGAAAGGAAGTTGCGCATGAACGCCACAGAGGCTCACGTATTCCAAGTGCCCACCGTTGACGTCTCTGCATTTGTCCAGGACTCCAGTGACAGCGAAGAGCGAGCTCGGGTCGTCCGGGAGACACGGACGGCGTGTGAGGAGGTCGGTTTCATCCAGGTCATCGGTCATGGAATCCCCGATGCGACGATCGAGGGTCTGACCATGGCGATGGACTGGTTCTTCGCGTTGCCCCCCGACGTCAAGTGCGGATACATCCCGGCTGAACCCGACATCGTTGGGTACTCGGCCCCCAAAGCATGGTCGCTGGCGGGAAGCATGGGCGTTGCGCCCGCGAATCAGATGAATGACTTCTTCGAAGGCTTCAACTTATCTAAGTCGGCCGCCGAGTTTGGCGAACTCGACCTGCCCCGGGAGTTCTACACCGACACGATGTGGCCGAAAGACGAACTCTTTCAAACGCGGGTTCTGTCATATTTCCACGAGGCCTCGCGCGTGGCGAAAGTGATGATGGAGATATTCGTCGAGGCACTTGCACCAGTGGACACCGACCTGGTGTCACTCTTTGATCACTCACTTGAGAACATGCGGCTCAACAACTACGCGCTCGATGAAGGAGAAATCGAGTTAGACGGAGATCTCACGGGAATGGGCGAGCACACAGACTTCGGCCTAGTCACAGTTCTATGGGCGGACCAAGTCGACGGACTTCAAGTGCTCTCCCAAGACGGCACGTGGCACGACGTGCAGCCAGATGACGGCGCACTGCTGATCAACATCGGTGACCTGCTTGCGCGGATGACCAACGACTCATGGTCTTCGACTCTCCATCGAGTAAAGCCGCCCATCGTTGCGGGCCGAGTACGGCGCCGGCGTTCAGCGGCCTTCTTCTTTGAAGCGAACGCGGATGCGTCAATTGGCACCCTTGAGAAGTTTGTCGATCCAATGGTCGCTCCGGCTCTCTACGAGAGCCCGGTCAACGTGGGCAACCATATCCGCGCGAAATTTCGCGGCTCGGCGTACGGCACCTCAGTGCCGACTGTCGGAACAGAAGCTGATCGGGCTGCGGCCGCGAGGGTGGGTATGGGGTGAGTTTCTCTCCAGAGACTGAGGTCCAGCTCCTGGTCCACGATGCACATCTGGTTGTCACCATGGATGAGCAGCGTACCGAGATCGGTGATGGCTGGGTGGCCATCGACGATGGCCGCGTGGTCGCGACGGGGTCGGGGACCACAGGCCGCCCCCGGGCGATCAAGTCAATAAATGCGTCCGGGTGCTTGGTGACTCCTGGACTGGTGAATGCGCACCACCATCTCTTTCAGAACTACACGCGTGCTTGGCCCGGGATGACAGGGGGCTCGCTGTTTCCGTGGATGGCCTCCTGCTTTCCACTGTGGGAAGGGATCGACGACGAAGCGGCGTTCCTTTCTGCCTGGGTGGGGCTAAGTGAGCTAGCACTGTCCGGTTGCACGGCGTCGACGGACATGCACTACTTCCACGTAGCCGGGCGCGGAGACATGGTGGCTGCCACGATTAAAGCTGCCACGGAGGTCGGGGTCCGATTCCATCCCTCACGCGCGTCCATCTCCAGCTGCGGCAGTACGGCGGGCGGGGTGATACCCGCAAGCATCATCCAAACACCCGACGAGATCCTGTCCGAGTGTGAGCGACTCGTTGGCGTGTTCCACCAGTACGGTCCCGGGGCGATGGTCCAGATCGCCTTCGGGCCGTCAATGACCTTCATGATGAGCGGACCAACGACCCGGGAGCTCGTGGATCTCGCAGAGTCGCTCGACGTGCGAATACACACGCATGTCGCGGAGTCGGCGGACGACGACAAGTTCTGCCTCGACAACTTCGATCGAAGCGACTTCGAACATTTCGAGGAGATGGGCCTGTGCACACCTCGCACGTGGATTGCACACTGCGTTCGGCCCACAGATGCCGAAATCTCTCGACTGAGCGAGCGCAAGGTAGCAGTGGCACACTGTCCCACGTCGAACGCGATTCTGGGTTCGGGAATGGCCCCTGTCCGCAAGATGCTCGACAAGGGTGTGCAGATCGGCCTTGGCGTCGACGGCTCTTCCAGCAATGATTCTGGCTCCCTGTGGTTGGAGTCGCGCCAAGCATTGCTAATTGGGAAGCTTCACAGTGGTGCCGAGTCCATGCAGGCCCGCGATGTATTGGAGATGGCCACTAGAGGCGGGGCGGCCTGCCTGGGGCGTGAAGGCGAGTTGGGTCAACTCACCGTTGGCAGCGCAGGCGACCTCGCGGTGTGGGACTTGACTGGCCTGTCGTGGCCGGCGCTCGATGTCGCCGATCCGATAGAGGCATGGTTGCGCTGCGGTCCAGTTTCCGCGCGGGAGACCGTGGTGGCCGGAAACGTCATCGTTGAGAAGGGTCAGATCGTGCGGCCCCAACAAGGTGACGTCCTGCAACGGCACCGAGCCAAATCGCGAGAACTGCATCAGCTCGCACGATGACAAATGGCGACTGTAAGCAGCTCTGCGGCCCAACCGAGCGAGGAGTTTCGATGCTCTACGACACGTACCGGATCGGAGGCGAAGCTGTGCCTTTCCATACGCGAACGACCTCGTCCGACGTACTTCCAAGGCGGATGGCCGCCCACCTCGCCTGCCAAGCAAGCGAACTTCATTCCTCACGAGGACACTCCAGCTTGAGAGGTCACGGATGACCGCGACTAAGGACCACGGCACGGCTCTTCAAATGCACGCTGACCCTGACGGCCTGACCGAGCTGGGCGCCATTGGCCCTTGGCGGGTCAGGTTTGCCGAGGAGCAGCAAGTTGGCGCCCGCGCACCCGGTCCACTGGAAGGGATGCGGGTCGCGGTTAAAGACGTTTTCGCGGTAGCAGGGCAACAGACTGGTGCAGGAAACCCGACCGTCCTACGCCAGGCGAGAATCGAGCCGGTCAACAGCGCGGCGGTCGCCGCACTAATCGACGCGGGCGCGTTGATCTCAGGCATCTCCAGGACGGACGAACTCGCCTTTAGCATCGCGGGAGTCAACGATCACGAAGGCATCGTCACCAATCCCGCACGCCCTGGGTTCCTGGTGGGTGGATCGAGCAGTGGGTCTGCGGCAGCGGTCGCCGAAGGGTCTGCAGATGTTGGACTCGGCACGGACACAGCCGGATCGATTCGCGTCCCGGCTTCATATTGTGGCTTGTGGGGCCTGCGCCTCACCCACGGAGTCGTCTCTGTGGAAGGGCTTAGGCCGCTCGCGCCGTCATTTGACTCCGTAGGACTGCTGACCCGGGACGGCGAGAGCCTCGCCGCAGCAGCGCGGGCACTTGGTGCGCTCGAGGGCAGCCGCCCATATCGGCGCATGGTGATCCCGACAGCGCTCCTCAACCTCCTCGACGAGGCGTCCCGTGCACCGTTTCTCAAGGCAGCTGACTTGCTAGCAAGAAGCAACGGGCTGCCCGGCACGGAAGCATCAGATTTCGGTGATCCCGACCACGTCGAAGAGTGGTTCGCTAGCTTTCGCGCGATTCAGGCTCATGAAGCCTGGTACGTAAACCACGACCTCTTGATGATCGATGGTGCGATCTCCCCAGATGTTCGATCGCGGCTGCTTGCAGGGCAGAACGTCGACCTCGAGCGGCACCTCGCCGTGCTCTCGAAGGCGAAGGAAGCCGTCTTAGCGCAGCTGTACGGCGATGCTGTCATCTGCGTCCCGAGCACGTCGACGTCCGCTCCGAGGCTCGGAGTCAGTCGTGATGAGCAGGAGCACATACGCGCACGCACTCTGCGGCTGACGTTTCTCGCATCATTGGCAGGGCTGCCGGCGTTGTCAGTCCCGGAACTCGTCATTCAGGACGCGCCCATCGGCCTAAGCCTGGTTGGCGCGCCCAATGATGACCTCAAGCTCGTCCGATTTGCATCGCGAATCAGCCGGGAAGGAAGCGAATGATTCATGGCGACCTACACATTCCCAATCTCACGCCGCGGGAGCGCGTAGTGACTAGCGCGCCGACCATGATGCTCATTCATGGAGCTTGGGCTGAAGGATGGGTGTGGGATCCGGTCGTTCCCCTGTTGGAATCGGCGGGAATCCGTCCCATTGCAGTAGACCTTCCCGGAACGCCCAGATCAGGTACGCGCGCGGCCGACGCTAGTTTGGACTCGTACGCCGCAGCGGTTTCGGACGCGATCCCCAAGGATGCCGCAGACGTATACCTAGTAGGCCACTCTGGCGGTGGCGTCGTGGCCACCGCCGTGGCCGAAACACTGTTCGACCGCGTCGCTGGCGTCGTTTTCGTCGCTGGCATCATGCTGCCCTCCGACGTCTCACTTGCAAGCCTGAGTGAGCAAGCAGCAGCAGTAGGCAACCCCCTTCACCGGGGAGTGATGCCGTACACCATTAGGACTCGAGATGGCTCAGCATCAATCGTGCCTCCCGAGGCGGGCGTCGCATGTTTCTTTCAGACCGCACCACCTGACCTAGCAATAGCAGCGTCCCGCCGCCTAGTAGTCCAGCCTGATTCTGGACTGGAGATCACGCCACACTGGACAGAGCAGCGGTTCGGCCGCGTGCGGCGCTTGTACATTGAAGCGCTTCAAGATCGAGCGATCGCGCTGTACCTTCAACGCTTCATGCAGATGAAGTCCTCGGGCTGTGAAGTAGCACAGCTCGATTGTGACCACGCGCCCCAACTGTCTGCTACGCGCGAACTTGCAGAGATTCTGATCCATTTTGCAGCGAAGGGAAGCCAGCGGAGCGCCAGCGAGAACTAGGGCGAAGGATTTCAGGCACTCGCCTGCGAGCCGCCGCTCGCCGTACGCACTCGTCAGGGAACACCATTAGTCGGACGAAGCGGGTGAGAGCAGGACGTGAAGGTCTCTTTCCTCAAGGCTCGTTGGAATTCCTCGCGTGACGAGGTCCCAGAACCCGTTGTCATTAGCCATCACCGTGATCGTATACAGGCGTTCAGTCGTGCTGGTATTGATGATTCGGTGCTCTGATCCCGGTTGGAGAACGAGGATGTCCCCAACCGTCAGTACAAGCTCCAAATCATCGCTGTGCGCGGCGGCCTGTCCCTTGAGGACGATGAAGATTTCGGCGGAGTCTGGATGCGAGTTGACGGGCTGGGAACCTCCCGGCTCCCAGATTTCGAGGAACACGCTTGTGCTGCTGCCCTGGGGAGGCCCCGCGAGAGCAGCGAGGCGCACAGTGTCGTCAGGCGAAATGTGGAATGCAGGTATCTCGAATGCGCTTCGGACGATAGCGCTAGCACCGGACATGGTTCGCTCCTTCAAGAGTCGGGTCAGTTGGATCTGGCTGCTTCGTCAACCGCTTCCAGGAAGATCGCCGCGTCTTCACAGGCGCGCGCTGCCCCTGCTCTGGGTGGTCATGCCACGAGTGGACAACTGCCAGGGGGACGCGTCTTCTGATGAGAGGCTGCAAATGGTTGGGCACACGGCCTGCCATCGCTGCAGGCACGTGAAGTGCGAACACAAATCGCGCAGTCGGTCCTTTTGATGTGTGACGTCTGCGCCCCAATCCGATCACCATCCCCACTGGCTCATGGAGTATGTATACCTGTCTCACTTCGCCCTTATCGGCTCTCTATTGAGGGCGTTAGTGGATGAAATCGAAATTTAACACCCGCGAAACAGCGGATGTATACAAATTGTCAATGCGTCCTGGACGACGACGCACCAAGAAAACCAAGGAGCCGAGCGACATGCGGACTGAAGACGACCAACCGGGGATGGTCGGCATCCTGCTGCCAAATGCAAACGCGACCGGAAGTTTCGCGGCGGCCGCGGTACTGGCGGCCAAGACCGTATCCGGCGACTCGAACATCCCGATCGACGTGCGATACGGCCATAGCGGGGCCCCGGACCCCGCTTGGCGCGCGGTGCTGTGCCACGGCGGCCAGTGGGGCACTTGGCTGCGGGAGTTCAAAGTGAGTGCGCGGATGCCTGCCGTCATGACCGATTGCGTAGAGCTACATGGAACGGACGACCCGCTGAGCCGCATAACGATGGTTGATTGGCAATGGGATCAAGCTGCCTACCTAGCGGGAGCGTTTGCAGCTCGGATTGGAGAGGGGCAAACCTCGGCCAGGCGGAGTGCAGCACCTGCGATCGGTCTGCTCGCCGGTCCTCCAGTCCCCACGCAGCGCCGCATCGCGGCTGCCTACGCCGCCGGGGCGCTCGCCGCTGGCTTTCACGGTGAGATTGCGACGATCCACGCCAACTCCTTCGATGACGAGCAGGCGGGATGTCGTATCGCGCAGAACCTGGTGCGCGAACTCCAGTGCTCGGTCATCGCCCACACAGCGGACTCAGCGGGCGAGGCGGGGTGCCAGACCGCCCAGCAGTACGGGGTTCCCACCATCGGGTTTATCGAACCGATAGGCGCGCACGCAGCCGTGCTCGACAGCGACGTGGCAGGGGTTGTCGTTGAACTCCTGACAGCGCTCGGCACAGGCCGTGAGTTGCCTCATATATTCCGCGCCGGGCTAGCCAGCGGCCATCTGGACCTCACGTTGAACGACCCAAACAGCGCAACCGACGTCGATAGTTTTCGCACACACGCCTTGAGCATCTGACACCTGGATACGACAGTTCAATGAGGGAGAGCAATGACCACCGCCCACGTTTCGGAGACCGTTCTGCCGATGATGGACTTTTGCCCCAAACTGATGGAGATCGGGCCCTGCGGCGGCGTCGGGGTTCACGGCGACTGCGAAATTGACCGCACTGCGCGATGCGTGTTCCTCGACCAGCAGCCCCCGGTCGTTGCCGAGAGTGCCGTGCCGCGCTTCCCTCCGACGAGCGGTCGCCTGGCGGAGATGCTGGCCGTCGGCACGTTCGCTGTCATCGGTGAGGTCAACGGAGCGGACACCGCAGACGTTCGCGCCTACGTCAGCGCAGCGAAGTCGCTGAGCCACGTAGTCGATGTCGTATCGATCACTGACAACTCAGGCGCCAACGTCCGCATGGGAAACGTCGCAGTGTCGGCGCACCTGACCATGAATGGCATCGAGACGATGACGACATTCGCATGCCGCGACCGAAACCGCATGGCCCTGCAAGCAGATCTCCTCGGCGTCGCCAGCTTGGGCGTCCGAAACGTCCTGTGTGTCACCGGGAATCATGTCAAAGTCGGGGATAGCCCAGACGCCAAACCCGTTTTCGATCTCGATAGCACCCGGCTGATCGCAGCCGCGGCACAACTACGGGACGAAGGTGTCTTCCTGAACGGCCGAGCGTTGGACGTCCGGCCCAGCTATCTGATCGGCGGAGCAGCCCACCCGTTCGCGCCGCCATACGACGACCGACCAGACCAGGTGCTGCGAAAGGTGGCGGCCGGTGCGGATTACCTCATCACTCAGCACATCTTCGACTTGCCACGATGGCGACAATTTCTCGCCGCGGTCAACGCGCTGCGAGAGGGAACCCGCCCATTTCACCTCCTGGGAGGCATCGCTGTACTACCCAATGAGGAAGTCGCGCGTCGCGTCAACGCTGGCCTTCGCGGCTTCACAATCCCCGAAGCGGTGCTCACCCGTCTCAAGCAAGCTCGCGATCCGCAAGCTGAGGGGATAGCCATCGCCGCGGAGACCGTAGCCGAACTTGACGCTGCCGACGGAGTGAGTGGGTTGCTAATCGCACCGGTCACGCTGCGCACCAACTCGTTGGCTGCATCGCAGGAACAGGCGGAGATAATCGCGGCAGTCCTCAGCGCGGCGGGCGTTCGGCGGCCGACCCAGACGGAGGTCGACTCATGGGCATAGTGACCACCGTTCTCGGCGACGTGAACTCCTCAGACCTCGGCGTGGTCCTGCCGCATGAGCACCTCATTGCCAATGCAACAGCTCAATGGACACCCCCAGAGGACCCGGGCGCCCTCGAAGCCGCGCTGCAGACCTATGGAATGCACAATCGTGGCGCCGTGCAGATGGCACCTTTTAGTTTCCGCGAGGCAATGTTTCAGCTAGATGCCCCTGTCGCTCTGAGCGAGCTTCGCGAGGCGGCAGCACATGGAGTAGGCACAGTGGTCGAACTGTCGATTCCAGGCATTGGACGGGAACCGGCGGTACTCAAGGCGCTGTCGCGTTTGGCGGGCGTGCACGTCGTAATGGGATGTGGGGAGTACGTCGAATTCGCCCATTCGCCCTACATCGCCCACGCCCCCGCCGAAACCATTCGCGACGTCCTGGTGAGCGAGCTTGTAGAGGGCGTCGGTCCCCAGAAGATCCGGGCCGGGATCATCGGCGAGATCGGAACGAGCAACACCCCCACTGCGGCGGAACTCAAAGTGCTGACTGGCGCCGCCATGGCCCAAAGGGAGACTGGTGTAGCGCTCAATATCCACCGATCAATCTTCCCGGATCCGATGGGAGCGCTTGCAGGAATCGACCACGTTCTTGCCCTTGGCGTCGACCCCGCCAAGGTGGTCATCAGCCATGCCGATGAGCGACCTGAACCAGAGTTCGCTCTGGCTGCCGCGCTACGCGGCGTAATGGTCGAACTGGACACATTCGGCATGGAACAGTGGGCAACGTCCGCCCGGCAGGGTGACGGCTACCCGAGAAGAGCAATGGACCACGACCGGCTCGACATGCTCAAGGCTCTCCTTGATCACGGCTACCTGGACCAGGTCCTCATCAGCCACGACCTGTGCATGAAGCCGCAGTTCACCGCATACGGGGGTTGGGGACTCGCCCACCTCACCGTCAACATCGAGCCACGCCTGTTGGCGGGCGGACTGAGCGCAGAGGAGATCAGGCGAATGCGCGTAGACAACCCACGTCGAGTCCTCGAACGCGAGACGGCATGAAGGCCGAGTTCGGAGCAGACGGAGCTCAGCGGAGTTTCGTCGAGATCGTCGTCGACGACCTGCGCCAGCAGATCGTCAGTGGGCGACTACAAGCGGCTACTCGCTTGACCGAAGTGAGTATCGCCGAAGAATTCGGAATCTCTCGGGTGCCGGTTCGCGAAGCGCTACGCATACTGGAAGGGGAAGGTTTCGTCAGAACGAAGAGTCCTCGTGTGCGCATCGTTGCCGCCCTCGATGACGCGGAGGTGCTCGATGTCTTTGACGTCCGTGCCACGGTAGAGACGCTCACCGCAGCCCGGGCCGCCGTACGGGCAACCGCAGAGCAGCGCGAGTGGATGCACGCGATCTTGATCGAAGGGCAGGAGTGTCTCTTCCGAGGCGAGCTTGATGAGCTTCCCGGACTGAACATACGACTGCACGCCGCGATCGCGGAAGCTGCCGACAGCCCGATGCTGCTTGGTCTGGCGAACCAGATCCTTCCCAAAGTGATGTGGTATTCCAACGCAGTCGTCGGGCAGCGTGCCTTGAGCTCTTGGCGAGAGCATGCGGAGATCATTTCCGCGATCGCAGCTGGAGACGCGGACGAGGCCCGCCACCGCATGCGTGAACACGTCGCTGGAACCGCGTACGCGTATCTGCATCGCACCCAATCGGCTAACAGCACTGGACAGGTTTTCCCCATTCGCAACCCGAAGGCCGCGACAGTGAGCGGCCACAACCGCGACCACGCAGTCTGGCGGGTGCGACCTTCAGCGGCGCCGATCATTCGAGGCAACCCTGTGGGTCCGCTCCGCGGCTTGCGCACCGCCGTGAAGGACCTCTTTGCGATACGCGGGCACGCAATCGGAGCTGGAAACCCGGTCTTCCTGTCCCTCGCAGACCGCGAACTCAACACCGCACCCGCCGTACGCGCGCTCGCAATCGCAGGAGCCGACATCGTCGGGATCGCTCAATGCGACGAGTTCGCGTTCTCGATAGCCGGAGTGAACGAGCACTACGGTGTAACCCCCAACCCTGCCGCTCCCGGACACTTGACCGGGGGCTCGTCCAGCGGCCCGGCCGCCGCCGTTGCACTAGGAGAGGCCGATCTGGGCCTCGGTACAGACACTGCAGGGTCCATACGTGTGCCGGCGTCTTACTGCGGCCTATGGGGACTACGCATAAGCCACGGCCTAGGAGACATGACAGGTGTCGTGCCCCTCGCGCCGAGTTTCGACACCCTCGGGCTGCTATCTCGTGACCCTGACATCCTCGAGCGAGCACTGCCGGTTATCGCCCCCGACTGCCAAGGCGACTCGATTCGAAGACTGCTGCTCGTGCCGACTTTGATGCGACAGCTACCGAACCATGTCCTTCGTCCGATCCGGGAATCGATCGAGACACTCGCCCGTGTCCTAGGCGCAGAAATCGACGTCATCGAGTTGGACGACCGAGCGGCCAAAGAATGGTACGCGGCGTTTCGCACAGTCCAGCATGCAGAAGCGTGGGCGTGCCATGGCGCGTTCATCGACGCGCACCCCGGAGCGATGGGTAGCGACGTCGAAGAGCGCTTTCTCGCCGGCCGCGCACTAGAGCCAACACAGGTGAACGCCGCCCGACAAGTCGTTGCGGAAGCCGCTCAGGTGATTCGCTCCTGGACTCCGCCTGGCTCAGCACTCGCCCTACCCGCAACTTCCGGACCCAGCCCACGCCGTGACACGCCAAATGACGAGTTCGGCTTCACTCGACAGCGCACGCTCGAACTCGCGTTCCTCGCATCCATCGCCGGGCTGCCCGCGCTTACCGCGCCGCTCGCCAAGGTGGGTCAGCTACCACAAGGGATCACCATCGCGGCCTCGCGCGGCCACGACCGCTCGCTCGTCAGCCTTGGCCTGCGAGCTGACATCATCCGAGAGGCATCATGACCCGCGAACACCCCCTGCTGGGACGCAACAGCTGGAAGCTTCAGACCGACAATGCGGATCTGCGGCGCCGCACGCCGGCGGCAGCACCGATACAAGTTGACGCAAAGCCGACTGCGATCACGCTCGACACGACCAGGACAGCGTTGCTCGTGATCGACATGCAGAACGACTTCTGCCACCCCCAAGGATGGCTAGCGGGCATCGGGGTGGACATCTCCGGGGCACAAAGACCGATTCCAGTCCTGGAAGGCCTGCTGCCGCGCTGCCGGGCTGCCTCCATCCCAATCGTCTGGGTCTCCTGGGGGAACCGCGAGGATCAGGCGAACCTCCCACCAGGCGTTCGACACGTCTACGATCCGGCTGGTCACGGGGATGGCATCGGATCTCTCAACAACCCGGCGCAGTCTCCTGTTCTCACGTCAGGCTCGTGGGCCGCCGCCGTGGTAGATGCCCTCGCCGTCGATGACGAAGACATCTTGGTTGAGAAGTACCGAATGAGCGGCTTCGTCGACACACCGCTGGACTCCATTCTGCGCAATCTACGAGTCGACAGCCTGCTATTTGCCGGAGTCAATGCTGACCAATGCGTTCTGGCAACACTGATGGATGCAGCCAACATTGGGTACGACGTAGTCCTGGTAGAGGACGCCGTCGGCACGACCTCGCCGGCGTACTGCCTCGACGCGACGCTTTACAACGTTCGACAGTGTTTCGGCTTCACCACCACCAGCGCTGCGTTGGCCAGCGAACTCGTGACAAGCGGGCCGTCTGGGGCAGCTTCGCTATGACGCTGCGCACAGCTGGACCTCCGGACCTCCTCGAAGCGTTCGGACGTTACGAGACGGCGCTGATGACTGACGACGTCGAGACCATGAACCGTTTGTTCGCAGACCTACCGACGACCCTGCGCGGAGACTCTGGAGGCTTGCTGGTCGGCCATAGGGAGATTTCAGAGTTCCGGCGATCGCGAGGCGGCGCGCCGCCCAGAGAGCTCGATGAAATTCACGTGCAGATGGTCAGTGATGATGCGGCTCTCATTGTCGCTGTAACAGCCCCCACAGGAGGCGGACGAGGTCTCCAGACGCAACTG
>Ga0075012_10003341_pt1 | contig 15400 bp, 13 predicted proteins | sample All_14_2_FD_71474 | JGI IMG/M metagenome (GOLD analysis project Ga0075012, IMG submission 71474) | Freshwater microbial communities in response to fracking from Pennsylvania, USA - Allegheny Zone_MetaG_DW_15 | ecosystem: Environmental > Aquatic > Deep subsurface > Groundwater > Drilled... | reverse complement strand
CGAACCCCGCGACAGCGGAGAGAGAAGAGGTACGTCATGCACAGAGTGTCGGAGTGGGCGCGACGCCTGCGCGAGGAGGCGGGAGCGGCGACCGCCGAGTACGCGATCGTCATCATGGCGACCGTCGCTCCAAAAACCATACTTTGACGGCGCTGAGGAGCAGTAGCTTGGTTCGACGGAGCGGCTTCGACGGGGGATTCATTCGCACGAGCCGGATGAGGAGCGAGGAGGCGCGACATGCCCAACCCGTGGGTACCATTCGATGCTGACGCGGATGAGGTCGCCGAGCTGCACATTGTTCGCGATGACATCCCGGAGAGCGCTCGATCCGCGATCCTCGCGTGGGTCTGGGACAGACTAAGCGCGGCCGGGCATCGACATGGATTCACTTCGTCGGAAACGATTCACTTCTTGCAGACGAGCCTTCGAGTGAATCTCGGGTACCCCCTCAAGGAGGCTCCGAGCGTCAACGATGTTCTCCAGAGGATTGAAGAACATGGCGGCAACAAGTTGCTGCTTCGCATGATCGATCTCCTTGCGTCGGCCTACTCGCCTGACCCTTGGGGCGACACTCCTAGCGACATTGAGACCTTGATGTACCACCTCGACACCTCGTCGGCCGCGATCGAGGTCTACGCCACCGAGGACGGGGACTATCGACTCCGGCGTCGCATTCCCGAGGGCGTCGAGGAGGTGGTGCAAGCGGCGATTGACCTTGACTCGCAAGCGGGCAGGCATCTCGCCGAGGCGTGGAGGGCTGCGACGGCCATGGAGGCAAACACAAGCCATGCGATGGCTGAGGCGATTCGCGCCGTGGATCTCGTAAGTGGCGCGGTTGTCCTTCCGAAGGACAAGAAGCCAACGATGTTCAAAGTGGTGAAGGCGATCAGAGATCAAGGAGATTGGGGATTGGTTCTCCGGGATAGCGACGGCTACCCAGATCATCAAGAGGTCCTCATCGGGATGATGGAGACACTTGCGAAGGCGCAGACCGATCGACACGGCGGGTCGAAGGCATCACCGCTCGAAGCCCAGGCGCATGTCCAGCTTGCCGCAACCCTCGTTCACTGGTTCGCATCGGGGGCAGTGATCCGCCTGACGAGACCGTAGAAGATGGCCCCGCGCTCGCCGCGAGGATGCAGCAGGCCGGGGCCACGGCCGGGCGATCAAGAGAGTCCTTGGACGGGAAACTGCGGTCGCCCGGCGCACTCTCGGATTATAACGAATCGGTAACGTCAATCACAGATCGGTAACGACTCAACATTTCAGGTGCGCCGCGGCCGATAGAACATATTGGACGGGAAACTGCATCGTGAGGACTTGGACCTCTCGGCAGTAACCATCCCCAACCCTCGCGGGGTGTCGGCGTTCGCCGCCGTGTCAATCTCCGCAGCTCGCGGGCAGAGGGTGGGGACGGTTTCTGCCCGAGAGGGACTCTCGGGGAGATGGGCGAAGCCCAGGAGCAGATCCGGTCCCTCCTCCGAAGGGACAAAGGTGGATAGCGCCCAAGCTCATCTCCTGAAAGCTACTGCGTCTCCGCAGATGAAAGCTACTGCAGCTCAAGTGCGGCTCTTCCGAGCGCTCTTCGCAGAGGCTGGGGTCGCGCTCGCAGCTTCGCGGCTCCGCCGCTTCCGCGCTCTGACAGTGGGACAGGCCTCGCTCATGATCCGGCGGACCAGGGAAGAGTTGCAGGCAGCAGCGCTCGCTAGCTACGCAGCCCCGCCAGGGATGGCCACGGTCCGTCAGCTCACCTACTTCTCGAATCTGCGACATCGGCTCGGCGAACCGGTGAGTGACGCCGACATAGATGCAGCCAAGGCGCTAACGAGCGCCGACATGCAACGGCTGAACGCCGCGACCATGAAGCGCCTACAGGACCGTAACGATGCCTTTGGCATCCCTGTGCCCGACTGGAGACTTGCTCGCGGACTCTACGACTCCGAACTCGTCCGTGAAGGCCAGAGGGCAGCGGCAGCCCGCCAGGAGGCAAAGCGGAAGGAGACCCGCGAGCGCGTCCAGCGTCGCCAGGCCGAGCACCCCAGGCGCGAGCGCATCGCCTACCCAGGCGAGACCTGACTCAGGACGAAGACCGCACGAAGAGGCTTGTTTCGAGAAAACCAACTTCGGTGGCGTCGTCGTTTTCCGAAACGAACCGGGTACACCCCCCTTCAAAAATGTGTAGGGTGGGGGCCACATTTCGTCGTCTCAGAAAAAAATCTGAGGTTCAGCGGCGCTCGCGGCCGGGGCCGTAGAGGGCGGAGACGACGGCTCCGATCTCCATGTCGAGGCCCTCAGCAACCCGGAACCATGTCTCCAGGGTGCCTTTGGACTCGCCGGATTCGAGCTGGACGAGGCTGCGTCTGCCGACACCTGATCGCTCTGCGAGCTGTTCGAGGGTGAGGTGGCGCTCGCGGCGGAGGCGGGCCAGGTAGAACCTCAGCTCTTCGAAGTCGGGGGTCCTCACGGGTGAGTGATCTGGCACCCATCAAGTCCATCGACGCTGGATCAATGTCACAGCGAGCAGATACGCTTGATAGGGCGTAAACACGCTCATTTTGGTGCGTGAACATGCGCGATGGGGCGTGAAGAAGATTTGGAGGGGGCGCGATGAAGAAGATTCCAGCAGCGGGAGCCGCCGCCCTGATAGTTGCCTCCCTTGTGGGGTGCGCGAGTGGCCCGAGTGCTGAGGATGAGTTCCTCTCTGCGGTTCGGGCGGACCTCGACACGGGCTTTTCCGACGGCGAGCTGCTCGGGGTTGCACGCGAGGCGTGTGAGGCCGTCGCTGACGGTGGGGGTCAGCAGGCGCTTCAGCGGCTGATCCTCGCCTCGGGCCTTGCCCCCTACGACTACGGCCTCGTCGTCGGCCACGGGACCACCTACCTCTGCCCGGATCAGTCCGAGGCGTTCCAGACGATCACGGGCGGCTGAGCTTCACGCCGAGCCTCCAGTGCTGCCTGCCGCTGTAGTGTGCTTCGGCGTCACGCGGGCGCTCGCTGCCGACCCGAGAGGAGCCGCCTATGACCGACTACGCCGTCCACCACGACTGGATCGAGGACTACGCCACCCAAGCGCCCGTCGGCCTCTGGAATGAGCGGGCTGAAAGCTATTACCCGCCGAGGACTGCGCATCTGAAGCATCGCGGATACCGCGCAAGCAGTCGCCCGGAAACGCGCACCTGGGAAGAGCACCTCGCCTATCTGACCGACATCAGCTCGGCGTACAACGCGAACTGGTCGGTCGTGTCTTCCGAGAGGTCGATGCAGGAGACCATGGAGGCCCTCTGGGATGGCTTTCTTGCGAGCAATCCACCGACCGAGCCGGTCCCGTTCACCGTAGAGGAGCCTGCCGACCCGCCCGCTGAGGTGACGCCGGAGCCAGCTGAACGGTTCCTGCTCGCACAGGCGTGGTGGGTCGCCTCCGAGTTCGCCCGCAGACACCCCAACTGGGCCATCCGGTTCGGGGATCAGGGGAGCTACCTCACGCTCGTGAACCCCGATGACGAGATGCCTCGCATCGTCGTCAACCCCAGTGCCATCCACCTGTTCGACCAGGACGCGACGCACACGACCATCACGCACCCGCTCTCCACCGCCCACCCCTACGAGGCCGTGAGAGCCATCGAGCGCTTCATGGGAGACCCTCCCCGCCTGAAGACTCCGGCGAGCACGCCACGCACGCTCGCGTACCGCCTGCTCGCCACCGTGCTCAACGTCACGGTCAACGATAAGGCGAGGTGGGAGGTCCGTAACGAGATCGTCGGAGACGACGGCGACGGCCCCATCCGCGCGGGCCTGGTCTCACAGTTCCCCGACGCCGCCCACGACGCCAGCATCCTTCGCTCCGAAGCGTGGGATCTCGGCGAACCGCTCCGCCACTACTGGGCGATCCTCCGCGACGCGCACCCGGTCGCGATCGTCTCCATAGAAGGCCGCGCCTACCTCCCAGACCGCACCATCGACCTCCAGCCCGCCTACAAGGCCAACGGGCACTCGATGCTCCGCCTCGCCACCGACCTGATCGGAGGCCTGCTCCCATGAGTTCCCGCGACCCACACGGCGACGATTGGATCGAAGTCCTCGGCGGACTCCTCATCGGCCTCATCGGCTTCGCCTGGAGCCTGGTCATACTTGGCGTCCGACTCGTGCAGTGGGTGGTCAGGCAGTTCCGTCGATGACAGATTGATTGCCGCCCTGATCCCGAGCGCCATGTATCCGACGGAGCATGTTTGCGAGGAGGATCGCCGCGTCGGCTGCGATTCCCGCTTCAAGCCGGGTCGCAGTCTCGCGTCGATGCTTCACGGCCTGCGCCAGCTCAATCGACGCTCGCGCCAGTTTCCGCATCTCCACGTTCTCCGAGCCAGGCAACTCGATCTCGATGAAGCGCTCCAGTCGCGCCTTGGTGCTGGCTATCGGGGGTTCTGCTTCCCCTGCGCGACCGTGGCGGTCATGGTCGTAGACGGTGGCGCTGAGGGCTTCTAGGACGGCAACGACATCGTTGCCGATGTTCGAATAGTCCTGCCGGGTGGCGGCCGTCTCAAAGTGTCGGCGAAGCTCGGAGATCTCCTCGTCCACTCGCGGCCACCCGACGACCCGGTGCGGGGAGATCGCGGTCGCAAGCGTCGAGGTGATCGAACCCGCCTCCCGCTCATCGAGCAGGTCGTGAAGGGGGTCGAAGTACTCATCCAGAATGTCGCGGCGGGCCTGCCATCCTCCAGTCCCGACTGCGCCCAAGCTCCGCCAATGCTTGTAGAAGGTGTTGAAGTCGCGGAAAGGTGGCGCGAATGTCGTGATGCCGAGTCGGGCAAGGACCGCCTTCAGCGCACGCATCACCAGGACGGAATCCTCTTGGCTGATCTCGGCTCCACCCGTGCCGTGGCCTTCGAACTCCTCGTGTGCGAACCGCGCTAGAGCAACTGCGACCTCGATGTCAGATCGACCCGGAACGGGGCCGTGAGTGAGATCGAGCAGCATCTGCTCATTGAGGACGCGCGCTGTTGTGCCGTCCCCACCCCATGGGTCCGGGACGACCCGCTCAGTCCAGAACTCCCACGCCTTCATGGGTCCGAGGCTATCCAGTGCGAGCATCTCAGAAACGGTGGTTTCTCTGCGACAGACCGCAGCGCTCACCGACCGCCCGGATGAAGCCTTGCCGCTCTCTCAGAACTCATCTCTTTACTCATTTCCAGAAACAAGTTATGATAGATGAGTATTGAGAACAGCGGAGGTGCCGATGGCAGAAGTCGGGTACGTGAGGGTTTCGACCGCAGATCAGAGCTTGGACCTGCAGCTCCAGGCGATGGAGAAGGCAGGCATTGGCAAGGTCTTCAAAGACCACGGGGTCAGCGGAACGCTCGCATCCCGACCCGCCCTGGACGAGGCGCTCGCCTACGTGCGCGAGGGCGATGTGTTCACCGTCTGGAAGCTCGATCGTCTCGGCCGCAGCACGAAGAACGTGCTGGAGGTCATCGACCGCCTGAACGAGACCGGAGTCGGCTTCCGCAGTCTCACCGAGGGTCTCGACACTACCGGGCCGATGGGCAAGGCGATGCTCACCGTGCTCGCCGCCTTCAACCAGCTCGAACGAGATGTGATCGTGGAGCGCACCAAGGCTGGCCTCGACGCCGCCCGAGCCAAGGGCCGTGTCGGTGGACGCCCCCGCGTCATGGACGAGAAGAAGATCAACACCGCCCGCGCGCTCTACGAGTCCGGCAACCACACGGTCGCCGAGATCGCCGCGATGATGGGCGTCGGAACGGCCACGGTGTATCGCTACCTTGCCGTGAGACGAAACTCGGCCGAATCACCGGAAGTAGCCTGAACTGATGCTTCCGCTCGATTCTGGTCTCACCACTCTTGTCCCATCTCCTCGCGCGGGGCGACGCTTCGAGCCGATCGCGGAGCGACAGCTCGATGGAGACTTACGTCAACTTGCCGAGAGGCTCCCAGGTAGTGGCCATGGGCTGTTGCTTGCGGCCGAGGTCCCCGGACCCCGAGGCGTCCCTGATCTTGTTGTGACGACGCGGGCTGGCGATTCGTTGGAGAGAAGGCTCCAGTCCGGCCTGACTCCCCTCCTCGGGATGACTGACTCCGTCATCGCTGCTGCGACGCCGATTGCCAGGTCGCTCAGTGCGGATTCTGTTGCGCGCCGCCTGGGCATGAGCGATCGCCAAGTGGCTACTCGCCTTCGAGCGCTCGAACGATCCGGCCATGTTTATAGAGACGGCGGAGGGTATCGACGTGCAAATGAGTTGCAGCCGATCGGCCGAACCTATGCGCTTGAGGCGAAGGTCACAGACTGGCGAAGAGGGCTAAGCCAAGCGCTGCGCTATTCGTCCTGGTGCGATGCGGCGGCGGTTGTGCTGCTGGATCAACCGCGTGACGTTGCCGCCGTTGCGAAGCGTTTTCGTCACCTCGGGATTGGCTTTGCTGTGCGATCAACATGGGTTGTTCGACCGCGTATCGGACGCCCAAATGCGGGGTGGCGTCTTTGGGCATCCGAGCAGACCGCGCTGAGTGTTGCAGGGCGTCAGTAGCCTTCGTCGCGAGCATAGGCTTCGAGCACGGCACTCGGGCGTGAGCACCATGCGCTCTTATCGGCTGCTTTCACGATCTGGCTGAGACTGCTGATGAGCCGGTCAAACTCTGTTGCGGCGGCTGCGTAGCGGGTTCTCAAAGCGGTTACTCGGGGAGCGGGGTCCGACATGGCATTTACGAAGAGCACCGCGGCTCGAAGCTGAGCGAGATGATGAATTCGCTCCGCTTGATCGCTCAGCGGAAGCGGGCCGCCGCGAATCTGGCCGGCTCGTACGGGGTCGAGCCGTTGGATTGCATCGGCGACCTCTCGGCGCAGTACGGCGTGCAGCATCCCTTGCGTCACGTAAGAGGCCGGTATCCGAGGGCCTGGGTCTGAGTCGCGGTGGAACGACAGCGGGTCGAAGGTGCGTTGCGCACGATCCCATCCCGTCCCGACGGTGTCCGCCCCAGCCGCAACGGCAGGGAGGCCAGAGTAGTCCGCGTGCGCAATGATCACCCGCGACCGCAAGGAAAGTGATCGAATCGAGCGCAGAAGTCCCGTAAAAGCCTCCACGTTGGACAAGTCAGGGACTCCGTCCAGGACCATGTCGTTCGTGACTGTGAGCACCCACGCCGGTGCGCGCAGTGACGCGAGCGAGCCAATGAACGAGTCAAGTGCGGAGCCGCTCGACCAAAACTCACGGCTCCCTGCGAGCGACTGCCATGTCGCGGAATCAAGGCTCCGACCCGCGGATGCAATGTTGAGGGCAAGCTCGCTATCGCCTGATGACGGAGACCGTAGCGGGATCGTTGGTGTCAGGTGTGGACTCTTGAGCTGATCTTGCCGCGTGAAGACGCGCTCTACGTGATCCAGGATCTCGGAGGGATTACCAAGCGCGGGGTTCCCGCCCGACCATAGATCCCAGCCGTCGTAGAAGTCTGTCTTGTTGGAACCTGGAAGCAGTCGCGCGTGGGTCATGGCATCGAAGATCACTTCGCCACGTATCTCGGAGATGTCCTTCGCAAGATCGAAGGCACTCGGATGACGAGGAACGCCGACACGAGGTGTCGTGAACGGAGAGATGATGACTCCGTCCGCGTGACCGCCGCTGATCGCGTCGGTCGCCCACTTCCGGTGGCTGATGCGGCGACCGTCATGGATAAGGATCCCGCTCATGAGGTGATCCTCCTCTCAGGTGGGATTGAGGCAAGAAGCTCTGAACCATCGATGAAGCGGCGTGCTGGTTGACGTTGGAGGCATCGATCAACGATGGCAGCCAGCTCTGGGGAAATCTGACCGTTCAGTAGCGAGACATTCACGGCCTGTGTCTCGGTAAGGCGTCGGTCGTAGTCGGTCATCGAGCCGTGCGGGTCGATCGCAAACTGTCCTGTGAGCGCGTAGTACGCGAGGAGGCCAAGAGAGAAGACGTCGCTGGCGGGAACGGGGTCCCCTCCTGCAACATGCTCTGGCGATCTCCACCCGGCGGTTCCGGGCTGGAAGGCGCCTGTTATCGCGGTCCGCGCGAGGTGGCGAGCCAAGCCTGGATCCATAAGCACGAATCTTCCGTCGGCGCGTCGCCGAAGGTTCCCAGCAGACAAGTCGCGGTGAACTACCTCAAGAGAGTGACAGGCGGCGAGCGCGCTTGCTCCGTCTGTCAGCAGTGCCCAGACATCATCTTCCGGCCATATGGAGGTCAGCAGGCCAGAGAGGTCTTGCCCGTCGAGCCACTCTTCGACCCAACAGACAGCTTCAGGTGGGTCGGAGATCTCGATCGCATCGGTCAAGAGCTTCACGACGAAGTCGGACTCGACGGCGGCCAGAAGTTCGACCTCCCGGTGAGCACGTTTTAGGGTGATAACTCCGGCAGGCCCCGCAGGGACGGGAACGATCTTGACCGCGCACGCCTGCCCGGAAAACGTGGCCGCGAACACAAGCTTCTGCCCGCCCTGGTCGAGGGGGCGAACGTTCTCAACGCCCAGCGCAGCCGTCACCTCCGCAACCAGCTCAGGGAGCGGCAGCGTCATAGCGCCTCCTTACCGTGGATCACTTCGAGCGCAGGCAGCGACTTCACGATCTTGACTGTCTCGACGCTCACGGTGGTGATGCGGGCGATGAGGTCGAGGATGTAGCGGGGGTTGCCTTGCTCCTCGGCCCAATCGTTGGGATCGTTGACGATGCCGGAGGCCTTGTCGGTCTTCACCTGGTAGCGCTCGATGATCCAGTCAAGGGCGGAACGAGAGCCGAGCATGTACTCCTGGGCCTCTAGCGGGATGCCCGAGACCGTGATGCCCGAGTTGTAGATGATCGTCGTCTTGTCGGTCTCGCGGCCACGCTTCAAGTAGCGCATCTTCTCGACGCGCAAGCTGGCTCCGGGCGTGATCGTCTCCGTGACCGGATACGGCTCGACCGACTCGTACTCCAGGTGCAGCTCGGCAAGCCTCCGACCGGCCTCGGCGAACGCCCGGAAGTCCTTCACCTTCGGGATGCGGGGAAGCATTTTCTTCAGGTCGGCGGCGAACTGCTCCCGGTAGTCGGGGCTGTGCAGGATGCCGTAGACGTAGAAGAAGATGTCGTCCTTCGACACCTCCGGCCCGAAGGTCTTCTGGTAGTCGGCAAGGATTTCATCGGTGACGTTGTCGATGCGGCGGTAGGGGGCATCGCCGTCGTCAAGAGCGGCGAAGAGGCTGTCGTCAGCTTCGCACTCTTCGAATGAGTAGCGAGGGAAGAACTGACCACCCTTCCCGTAGATGTCGAGGCAGGGGATCGCGTCAACTGCGAGTGCAGCGAACTCGCTGGTCGCGTGGATTCCATTGAGGTAAAAGCCCCAGTTGGGCGCTCCTGGCGGGAACAGCTTGGGCAGCTGGTAGACGCTGTTGTTGAGCTGCCGGTCCATGTAGACGTACTCGCGGGTGAAGGGCCGGTACGTAGCGACGCGGACCGCGTCGTCGCGTTGGGTGAACTTGAGGCCTCGGACTGCGTCGGCTTCGGCAGTGCCGTCCCAACTGATCTGCTGAGCGTCGCGGACTCCGGTCTTGCGGAGTAGCTCGACTGACGGAGAAGTTCCCAGTTCGCGTGCTCGGGATTGGAGGGATTCGACTTCCTGGTTGTACACGTCGATCATGCGCCCGACGTTGCTGACAAGCGATGCCTTGGAGTAGTTGAACACCCAGGCGTCTCGATTCGTCTTCAGCCCTGCCGAGTAGGTGCCGAGCATGCGGATGTTCTTCCGCTCTTCCTTCTCCTTCGAAGCGAGCAGCGTGAACGACTCGAAGGCAGCGTTGCGCTGGTTGATCCAGTCGCCGTCGGCATTGGGGGTGATCGGGGTCCAGTCGATCGCGGTGTAGCTCGCGGCGGTGCGGACGATGTCGAGCTTCTCCTCGCGGCTGAGGTAGTCACCGATGTCGCGGTAGAAGATCCTGCCGAGTTCGGTGGCGGACGGGTTCTTGATGAGCAGGTAGATCGCGACGGTGGCTCGGCTGCCGCTGCCGAAGACCTTGCCGCCTTCGCGCCTGGACTGCTCGCCTGCGGTGCGCTGGTTTCCGCGCAGGTTGAAGACGTAGATGCTGCTGAACTCGTCGGCGAAGGTCTTGCGGAGTCCGTCTGCGGAATTCGAGTCGATGAAGCCGCCGTTGGAGACGAAGGCGACGATGCCCTGGTCGCCGATGCGGTCGGAGGCCCAGCGGATGGCGCGGATGTAGGAGTCGTGCAGCGACTTGGTCAAGGAGGCTGACGATCGAGAGGCATACGTCGCGTCGATGCGGGCGTCGAGCGTCGGATACATCAAGTTCCGGTTGTCGTCATTTCCCGAGTCTTGACCGACGCTATAGGGCGGGTTTCCGACGACGACCTGGATGTCGAGGGCCTTCTGTGCTTCGACGCGTTCGTTGTTCTCGGGGAAGACGCCGAGGCCGTCCATCTGGTCGTCGGCTTCGTTCATCTGGAAGGTGTCGGTGAGGACGATGCCGGTGAAGGGTTCGTAGTCGCCACCTGCGAGGTCGTGGTAAGTCTCTTCGATGTTGATGGCGGCGACGTAGTAGGCCAGCAGCACGATCTCGTTGGCGTGCAGCTCGTAGCGGTACTTGCGAGCGAGGTCTTCGGGCTTGATGAGGCCGGACTGGAGCAGGCGCACGATGAAGGTGCCGGTGCCTGTGAAGGGGTCGAGCACGTGGACGCCCTCATCCGAGATCGAGACGCCGAACTCGGCCTTCAGTGCGTCGTCCACGGAGTGGAGGATGAAGTCCACGATCTCGTTCGGGGTGTAGACGATGCCGAGGCGGTCGCTGGTGCCACTGAAGGCGGTCTTGAAGAACTTCTCGTACAGCTCCTTGACGATCGTCTGCTTCGCGGCCGCATCCGTGATGCCCGCCGCTCGTGTGCGCACGGAGTCGTAGAACTTCTCCAGCCGTTCGGTCTCTTTCTCCAGGTGCTGGCCTTCCAGCGCGTCGATCATGCGCTGCATGACCTGGCTGACCGGGTTGTGGTCCGAGAACGAATAGCCCTCGAAGAGGGCGTCGAAGACGGGCTTGGTGATCAGGTGCTGGGAGAGCATCTCGATTGCGTCGCGCTCGCTGATGGAGGGGTTGAGGTTGTCCTGCAAGCCCTTCAGGAACCGCTGGAACTCCTCCCGCAGCTCGGCGTCGGAGCCTTCGACCAGGGCGGTGATGCGGGCAATGTGATCGGAGGCGATGCCCGCGACATCCTTGGCCCAGTTCTCCCAGTAGCGGCGCTCGCCGACCTTCTCCACGATCTTCGCCAGGATCGCCTCGCGCCACTGGTCCAGCTCGGGGAAGTCGAGGGTGACCGAGCCGTAGTCAGCCCCGGCAGAGTCGCCGTCGCGGTCCTGCCCGTTGCCGCCCTTGCCGATCAGGCCGACCTGCAGCTTGTCGGTCTTCTTCGTCAGGTCGATCTTGTTGACCTCGGCGTCGAAGCGCTCATCATGGGCGCGCAGCGCCTGGAGCACCTGCCAGACCACCCGGTACTTCTTGTTGTCGCTGAGCGCGGTCGCCGGGTCCACGTCGGCGGGCACCCCGATGGGCAGGATCACGTACCCGTACTTCTTGCCCTCCAGCTTGCGCATCACCCGCCCGACGGACTGCACCACATCCACGACCGAGTCGCGGGGGTTCAGGAACATCACCGCGTCCAGCGCGGGCACATCCACACCCTCGGAGAGGCAACGGGCGTTCGTGAGCAGCCGGGCGTGGCCTTCGCCCGGGTCCTGCTTCAGCCAGTCGAGCTTCTCGTTCCGCAGCAGCACGTTGAACGTGCCATCCACGTGCTCGGCCTCGACCGAAACAAGATTCTGCGAATCTTCTCCCTCCGCGTCGATCAGCTCGATCTCGCGGGCTACCACCTGCTCGAACAGCTCGGAAATCTTCTTCGACTCGGCGATGTTCTTCGCGAACGCGACCGCCCGCTTCATCGGCTCCGGGTCGAGCGCAAACTCGTCCTGCGTCAGCGCCCGCTTCGACAGCCCGTTCCAGCAGCCCACGATCTTCGCCGCGTCATCCAGCGTCAGCTCGTTGTTCTCGTCCGCCAGGAGGCGTTGGAAGCGTTTGGAGACGTAGCTCTCGTCCACCGCGAGCACGAGCACCTTGTAGTCGGTGAGCCGCCCGATCGACACCGCCTCACCGAAGCCGAGCCGGTGGAACTCCGGGCCGAAGACGGTCTCGTCGTTCATGTCGGTCAGGATCGCGCCGGCCTCCTCAGCCTTCGACCGCGACACGTCCGCGTAGATGCGTGGCGTCGCGGTCATGTAGAGGCGCTTCTTGCCCTGGATGTAGCCCTGGTCATGCACGCGGACGAACGCGGACTCCTCCGTGCCAGCCAGCGTCACCCCCGTGGTGCGGTGCGCCTCATCGCAGACGATCAGGTCGAACTCCGGCACCCCCTGCGCCTGCGCCTGGGCGACAACGTCGATCGACTGGTAGGTGGAGAACACCACCGTGATCGTCTCCGGGTCATCCGGGGCGAGCTGGAACTTCGCGGTGAGCTTCTCCGGGTTCGTCGTCGCCGGGTAGGCGAGATCCACCACCGGGGTGTCTTCCTCGGTTTTGCGCTTGCCGACCGACACATCCGAGCACACCGCGAACGACCGCAGCGGACGCTGCGCCTCGATCGTCCACTCCTTCAACGTCTGACTCAGCAACGCGATCGACGGCACCAGGAACAGCACCGTGCCGCCCGCAGGCGCCAGCTGCTCCACGATGTTCAGGCTCGTGTACGTCTTGCCCGTGCCGCACGCCATGATCAGCTTGCCGCGGTCCGCGTCCTCGAAGCCCTTCAGGACATTCGCAATCGCCTTCTGCTGATGCGGGAACGGGACCTTGTGCGCCTTCTTCGTCAGCACATCCGGCTGGGCCAACGAGAACTGCGACCAGTCGATCGAGGACTCGTCCAGATCCTGCACCCGAAGCCTCGACACCGGCGGATTCTGGTTCTCGATCGCCTCCTCGGCGTTCCGACCCCAGTTGTCGCTCGTGGACACCCACAGCCGAGCCGCGAACTCCGGCGCACCGTCACGCATCTTCCCCGACGCCGCGATGAAGTCCGCCACATGCCCCAACGTCATCGGCGTGCCCGGCGCGTAGAACTTGCACTGAATCGCCGTGAACTCACCCGTCGCACGACTCCGCGCCACGAGATCGATGCCCGTGTCCGTGCGACCAGCCCGATACGGATACTCGCCCCACAGCCACACCTCGTCGTACAGGTCCTGGTACTGCGGCTCCGTCCTCAGATACGCCTGAATGAGCTTCTCGAACCGGGCACCCTTGTCCCGCTCGTCATAGGCGACAGAGCGCAACTCACCCAGGATGTCGTGAATGCTCGCCATGACGCTTCCCCACTTCAGATTGACCTCCAACCAACGGTAGTGGCCAGTCACGACAAGCCAGCAGCGCTCAGGGCGTGGTCTCGCGCAGGTCGAACCTCAGGCGGTTGTGGATAACTTCCGCGAGCGCCGCGCCATTGCGCTACTCTCCCGGCGTGGACGCCTCCCAAGCCATGGCTTGCCCCAACTGCCCGACCTGCCTGGAGCGCATGGCGCTCGCGGGCGGCAGAGCGCCGCATTTCGTCTGCCTCTCGTGCGGCCTCGTCCGGCTCAGTTGAGCACCTCCGCGAGCGCCGCCCGCTGGCCCTCGCCCAGGTCGGGCACGAGCAGCCCGCGCACCTCCGCGTAGTCGGCGTCGGTCAGCACGTCGGCCTCGTTCACGAGCGCCGGGAGGGCGACGTTTCGACGGCTGGGCTTACGCCACACGACGGCGACCGATGCGGCGGCGTCCTCCAGCGTGAGCACCCGAACGCCCTTGCCAACGGGGCGCATGACGATGGTCAGCAACTCCCGGATGACGCGGCGCTTACGGGCCAGCGTAAGCCGCTCCCAAGCTTCGCGGATGTCGTCGGCTCCGACGAGTTGGGCCACGGGGTCATCCGCGAGCGCCGCCGTCCGCTGGGTCGTGAGCCGCTCCAGCTCCTCGTCAATCGGGGTCACGCGCTCGCGCACCTCCTCCGCCGTGAACACGCCGCCCGCGACGAGCGCAAGCAACTCCCGACGGGAGGCCCGCAGCGCCCCCTCACGGGCCGCGAGCGCGGCAACGTCGATGTCAGGCCGAGGCTTGATGAGCCGGGCCGCGTCGGGCAGCCTGAGCCGCTCCAGCACGACGTGCTCAACGTAGGCGTCGAGGATGTCGCCCCGGCGCTGGAAGTGCCCCGTCACGCACCTATAGGCGTGATAACGCTCCTTGCTCCGGGCCGAGCGCACGTCGCCCCCGCAGACCTCGCAGACAGCCAGGCCCGAGAGAATCCACTTCCGCGTGTTGTCGTGTTGCTTACGCCGTCCCGTGTCCAGCAGACGCCCGCGCACGGCCCGCAACTCATCTTCGGTCACGAGCGGCTCCCACCGGCCGGGGCGGCACGAGTCGAGGTCTACATGCTCGGCTCGATAAGCCCCCGACCCCGGCACGATGGGCGGCAGCAGCGCCGCGTACATGGGGCTGATGAGGATGCGCCGAATGGTGCTCGTGTGCCAGGCGTTGCCCTCTCGCGTCGTGCGACTGGACTCTCCAAGCAACACGTTCTTAGCGTCGCGCGCCTCGCCGTTGTTCAGCGCGCGCTTGATGTAGCCGATAGCCGAGTCAGTGAGCGCCTCCCGGAACATGAACTGCACCACCTCCGCCTCGTGGGGCACGACTGCGTAGCGACTCCCGTCCTTGCCCCGCTCATGCTCAGTACGCCACCTGTAGCCATAGGGCACCTTGCCCGGCGACGGATGCCCAGCAGCGTTGCGCCCCTCCCGGTAGGGCACGGCTCGGATGCTCTTGGTCGCAATCTCCTGCTCAGCGACGAGCACGAACAGGCCGAGGATGAACGCCCCCATCGGGTCGGCAGTGTCGATGCCGCCGCGCACGACAACGACGCGCACGTTTCGCCGGGGAGGACGCACTTCCAGCACATCGGCCAATCGGCGCATGAGCCGGTCAACCGCTGTAACTGCGATGGTGTCAATCCTGCCCGAGTCAAGGTCAGCGAGCATCCGCGCCCAGTCGGTGCCCTTGCCCCGCTCCTTGCTCGCGCTCACGTCGTTGTCGGTGTACACGTCCACCACCTCCCACTGGTTCGGTTCGGCGGCGTTGCGCCGCGCGAGGTCTGCCCGCACCTCCTCTTCCTGTTGCTGGATACCGTCGTCCTTGCGGACGCTCTGCCGCATGTAAATGCCCACTCGCATGATGTGTGCTCCCTTCCTCCTCTGATACGGGGAGCGACCGGGCGCAACAAGGGTTGTCCGCTATTTGTGCCAACTGTTGCGGCCGTGGGATTCGCGGGGTTGCTCGTCGTGATCCTGCGGTCGGGCGAGGTGCAGGCGATCCTCGCCGATCTCGTGCAGCGG
>Ga0075012_10003340_pt1 | contig 15401 bp, 13 predicted proteins | sample All_14_2_FD_71474 | JGI IMG/M metagenome (GOLD analysis project Ga0075012, IMG submission 71474) | Freshwater microbial communities in response to fracking from Pennsylvania, USA - Allegheny Zone_MetaG_DW_15 | ecosystem: Environmental > Aquatic > Deep subsurface > Groundwater > Drilled... | reverse complement strand
GCATGGCGTCGACCACAAACAGGGTTTCGACCGGGTGGATGGCGGCGTGCAGGTCCTTGATTTCGCGCATCAGCACATCGTCAATCGCCAGGCGGCCTGCGGTGTCGACCAGCAACACGTCAAAGTAATGCTTTTTGGCGTAATCGAGCGCCGCCAGGGCAATGTCCACCGGCTTTTGGTCGGGGGTGCTGGGGAACCACTCGGCCCCGGCCTGTTTGGTCACCGTCTTGAGCTGCTCGATAGCCGCCGGGCGGTACACGTCGCCCGACACCGTCAGCACCTTCTTGCCGCGACGCTCCATCAGGTGTTTGGCCAGTTTGGCGGTGGTGGTGGTTTTACCGGCGCCCTGCAAACCCGCCATCAAAATCACGGCGGGTGGCTGGGCCGCCAGGTTGATGTCGGCCACACCGTCGCCCATGGTGGCAGACAGTTCCTTGTTGACAATGCTCACCAGCGCCTGGCCCGGGGTCAGCGAGCCCAGCACGTCCTGGCCCAGCGCTTTCTCTTTGACGCGGGCAATGAAGTCGCGCACCACCGGCAGCGCCACATCGGCCTCCAGCAAGGCCATGCGCACTTCGCGCAGCATGTCGGCCACGTTGGTCTCGGTGATGCGGGCCTGACCGCGGATTTCCTTGACCAGGCGGGAAAGTTTGTCGGTAAGAGCTGAAGCCATGTGGGATGTGTCCGACAAGCGGAACCTGTGTTGTAGCCATGGGACAATGGCCGGTGACAAAACGCTAAACTGTAGCCATGATTTTACCCAGTGCTTCTCCTCTGACATTGACGCTGTCGCTGGCGGCAGCTGCCGCCTATGCGGTGTCGGCCACGGGGGCGTCACGCGTCAGCCAGACGCTCTCCAGGGTGGCGGTGTGGCTCGCCTGGACTTTGCACGGTTGTCTGCTGGCCTGGGGGTTGTGGGGCGGGGCGCAACCGCTGTTCGGTTTTGCGCCCGCGCTGTCCATCACCGCCTGGCTGGTGGGGCTGGTGTACGCCATTGAGAGCTTTGTGTTCCCGCAACTGAAAACGCCGTGGGTGCTGGGCGGTCTGGGCGCCGCGGCCGTGCTGCTGACGCTGATTTTCCCGGGCGAAGCCCTGAGCCCCAAACTGTCGGCCTGGCTGCCGCTGCACTGGGCCCTGGGCATTGCGTCGTACGGCCTGTTTGCGGTGGCGGTGGTGCACGCCTGGATGATGACCCGGGCCGAAGCGCGTATTCGCAGTGCGGCCGACGGCTTCACCGGTATGCCGCTGCTGACCATGGAGCGCCTGACATTCCGCTTTGTCGATGTGGGGTTCGTGCTGCTGTCGGCCACGCTGATCGCCGGCTTCTTCTTCGGCACCCATCTTTATGGCACCTCGCACCCCATCAAATGGGACCACAAAACCATTTTCTCCGTGCTGTCCTGGCTGACCTTTGGTGTGCTGCTGATCGGTCGTGCACGTTTTGGCTGGCGCGGTCGGCAAGCGGTGCGGATGTTGTATGTCGGCTCGGGCCTGTTGCTGCTGGGTTATGTGGGTTCGCGCTTTGTGCTTGAGGTCATGCTGGGACACACCCTGTGAAAGCCCTGCTGATACTGGCCGTGGTCTTGGCTGGTGTGTGGCTCTGGAAAAATCGTCGCGGTCAGGGGGAGGTCAACCGATCAACCCCAGCCGCCCAACCGCAAGAGATGGTGCGTTGCAGCCAATGCGGGGTGCATCTTCCGGCCAAAGATGCGATCACGGGTCCACACGGCAGCTACTGCTGCGCCGACCACCGGCACCCATCTGAATCCTGAGTTGTCTGTTTGCCAGTGAGCTCCATCTGGCCCTCTTCGCTGTCCGGCGAGCCCACCCCTGACGTTGGTGATCACCCGCTGGAGTTTGAACGCCTGTGGCTGGGGTTCATGACAGCGCGCGTCACCCTGGGGCTGGTGCTGTCGATTTTTCAGGGCGGCATTTTCGCCTTGGTGCCGCAGCAAGGTGGCACCCCCCTGCTGATTTGCCTAACCTACTTTGCCATTGCGTTGACGGTGCGCCTGACCAGTCAGCCGCAGCGGCTGCGGCAGAGCTTTGATTCGCCGTGGCTGCGCACCGTGGGGGTGGATGTGCTGGCCTTTGCCACGCTGCAAGTGATTCAAGGTGGCGCCATGGATTACACCCCCTTGTTTGCGCTGCCCGTGCTGATGGTCAGCGTGCTGGGGTCCCTGCTGCTGGCGATGGCCACCGCGGCCAGCATCACCCTGCTGATGTTTGCCCACGCTGGCTGGCTGCTGACGCGGCACTCCGGTGATGTCACGGCCAATTTTTTGCAGGCGGCCCTGACGGGCGCGGGTTGTTTTGCCATCTCATTCCTGGGTAGCCAGTTGGCCACACGCCTGGCCAGCATGGAGTTGCGGGCCCAGCGCAACCAGCTGGCCGCCACCGAGCAGCGCCGGGTGAATGAGCTGGTGATCAAGTCACTGACCGATGGTGTGCTGGTGGTGGATGGGGCGGGCACGGTGCGCTCCACCAACCCGGCGGCCTGCTTGTTGCTCAATACACCAACGCAGTTGGTGGAGATCAACCTGCGGGAGCGGCGTGGCTGCCAAGCCCTGATGGCGTTGATTGACGCCAGCTTCGCCAGCCAAACGCCGCAACAGGCCGACATTACCATCGACCTCGCTGGCAGCGGCGCCCGTCAACTGCGTGCACGCACCCAGCTGACCGGCTCACAACGCGGGGATACGCTGGGCCTGTGCGTGGTGTTTTTGCAGGACCAGCGTGAGATTCAGGCCCGTATTCGTTCTGAGAAACTGGCCGGCATGGGCCGCATGTCGGCCGCCGTGGCGCATGAGATTCGCAACCCGCTGGCCGCCATCACCCAGGCCAACGCCCTGCTGACCGAAGACCTGAGCGATCCGGCGCAGCAGCGGCTGGCCCACATGGTCGGACAGAACGCCCTGCGCCTGGAAAACATCGTCAAGGACGTGTTGCACCTGACGCACGCGGGCGATGGGGGCTCGGACGAATTGGCGCGCCCCCTGGACCTGGGCGAGAGCACCGACCGCACCTGCCGCGACTGGATCAACCAGCACGGTGCGGGCAGTGACATGCGCTTGAGTCGGCCCCAGACCCGACTCACCGTCTGGTTCGATGGCGAGCATTTGCGCCGCATCCTGGTCAACCTGCTGGACAACGCCCGCCGCTTTGCCAGTGATCGGCCCGGCAGCATTCAAGTCAGCATCGACGCGTCAGATGAAAGCCAGTCAACGCCCGGCGCAACGCTGCGAGTGTGGAGCGATGGCGCCGCGCTGGACCCCTCGGTGGAGCAGCATTTGTTCGAGCCCTTTTTTTCATCCGAGAGCCGCTCCAGCGGGCTGGGGTTGTATATTTGCCGCGAGTTGTGCGAAAGTCACGGTGCCACCATTTCGTATGACCGCAGCGACCGATGGCTCGCACAGCAACTTGTGTCGGGCAACGAATTCAGTGTATTTTTCAGGCTTGCGCCAGACCACCCGACCACACCATGAACGCAACTGCCAGCCACGCCCGGATTTTGGTGGTGGACGACGAGCCCGACCTGCGCACGCTGTATGAGCTGACCCTGCTGCGCGAAGGTCACCGGGTCGACACCGCCGAAAACCTGCAACAGGCCCGCTCGCTGCTCCAAGCCAACAGCTTTGATGTGATGATCACCGACATGCGGCTGCCCGATGGTCTGGGCATGTCCCTCATCACCGACATCAAAGCCCAGGGCCGCGGGGAACGCAGCATTGTCATCACCGCCTATGGCTCGGCCCAGAACGCGGTCGAGGCGCTCAAGGCCGGTGCCTTTGACTACCTGACCAAACCGGTGGACCTGAAACAGTTTCGCGCCGTGGTGGCGTCCGCCTTGCGCAGCGTGGCCGAGACGCCGCACGATGACAGCGCCTTGCACGTCAAGCGCGCACAAGGTGTGGTGACGGGGGCCTTGGGGCAGCGTGCGCTGGACCGCCTGATCGGTCACTCTGAATGCATGCAGCAAATCAAGGCGCGCATCCTCAAAGTGGCCACCAGCATGGCGCCCGTCATGGTCACCGGCGAATCCGGCACCGGCAAGGAGCTGGTGGCCTACGCCATCCATGCCAACAGCCACCGTGTCAAGGGCCCATGGGTGGCCGTGAACTGCGGCGCTATTCCCGAGACGCTGCTGGAATCCGAGTTTTTTGGTGCCCGCAAAGGCGCCTACACCGGCGCCACCCAAGACCGCGAGGGTTTTTTTCAGGCGGCACGTGGCGGCACACTGTTTCTGGACGAGATCGGCGACCTGCCGCTGCCGATGCAATCCAAGCTGCTGCGCGCCATCCAGGAGCGCCGCATTCGCCCGCTGGGGTCCAACCAGGAAGAAGTGGTGGACGTGCGCATCGTCAGCGCGACCCACAAAAATCTGGCCCAGGAAGTGCAAAACGGCCATTTCCGGCAAGACCTGTTCTTTCGGCTCAACGTGATTGACTTGGTGATTGCGCCACTGCGCGAGCGCCCGCAAGACTTGCCCGCGTTGTGCCAGGCGCTGCTGACCCGTATTGCGCAGGAGTCAGACACACCTGTCCCAACGCTGCCCAACGAGGTGTTGAAGGAACTGGCGCAACTGCCGCTGCCCGGCAATGTGCGCGAACTCGAAAACCTGCTGTACCGCGCGGTCGCGCTGGGCGACGGGCACAGCCTGCAGCTGGACCGCCCCGTCAACACGGGCCCGGCGGTGAACGACTCCACGCTGGATGCGCCCGAGTTCGATGCGCCACAGCCATCCAGCCCGGCCAACCCGGAACCGGTCGCCCATGACTTGCAGGCGCAACTGGACCAACTGGAGCGCTCGCTGTTGCTGCAGGCCCTGCGCGCCACCCAGTTCAATCGCACGGCCGCTGCCGCGCGTCTGGGACTGACTCTGCGCCAGCTGCGCTACCGCATGGCCCGTTTGAAAATTGACATCCCCAACGCCCACGAGAGTGCGGATGACCTCATCTGAAGCGCAAGATGCCCTGCCCGAGGGCGCCTTGTGGCAAGACGGCTGGTACCGGTTTGCAGCCCATGTGCCATCGCCCAACTTTGGCCCGCGCCCCACACCGCATCACATTGATCTGCTGGTGCTGCATTCCATCAGCCTGCCCCCGGGCCGTTACGGCGGCAACGAAGTCCAGCAGCTGTTCACCAACCAGCTGGACTGGCAGGCGCACCCGTATTTCCAGGGCATTCAAGGCCTCACCGTGTCGTCCCATTTTTATATCCGGCGCGGTGGCGAACTGCTGCAGTTTGTCAGCTGCGACGCACGTGCCTGGCACGCCGGGGCATCGAGCTACCGCGGGCGCAGCAACTGCAACGACGACAGCATCGGCATCGAACTCGAAGGCCTCGAAGGCGACCTGTTCGAGCCCGCCCAGTACGCCACCCTGAGCGCCTTGTGCGCCAGCGTTTTGCAGCGCTACCCCATCGCCCATCTGGCCGGTCACGAACACATTGCGCCGGGCCGCAAGCGCGACCCTGGTGCCGGGTTTGACTGGCAGCGGTTACAGCGGTCACTGGCGCTCGATGCCCGCCAGTTGCCAGCGGCGGTACGCAGTTGATCGGTCAGCGCGTGCATGTCGCCTCAGGCAGCGCAGCGCTGCGGCAGCGGCGCAACATTGGCCACATCATCATCAGGGCGCCGGAATACCTTTCCATTTTGGATGCGAACTCTCATAATCCCCGGATTGGAAAAAACTATGCTGCCCCGGCACCAAGACGTCACACCCCCCGCCAGCTTTTCCCCTCTTGCGCGCTTGCCGGACGGCCTGTCGGTCAAGCGGTTGTCTGAATCACACGTCGTCAGCCACCCCTGCGCTGCTGCCCTCCTCTGAACAGCATGACCCGTGACACCCCCGATTTCACAAACCCGATGCCCCAACGTTTTTTGCGGCGGACTTGTGTGTTCCCATTCACGGCGCTGGGGCTGCCCCAACAGCCTGGATCGCTGGATGTCAAATCATTGACATCCCGTGCTTTTAGTAGCCAGACCAAGGAGAGATGATGGCAACTGCAAAAAAAACCGCCGCGAAGAAAGCGGCTCCCGCCCCCCAGGCCGCTGAGGCCAAAACAGCTGCTCCCGCGGCCAAAAAAGCCAGCCCGGCCAAGGCTGTAACGCCTGCCAAAAAAGCGGCCGCACCTGTGAAGGCTGCCGCTGCGCCAGCCAAGAAGCCGGTAGCCGCTGCACCCGCCCCCACACCGGCGCCAGCCAAGAAGGCTGCAGCAAAGAAGGCTGCCGCACCGGCGAAAGTAGCGGCGGCACCTGCCCCCGCGAAAAAAGCTGCCGCGCCTGCCAAGAAGACCGCTGCTGCTGCCAAGACGGCAGCTGCCCCGGCAACCAAAACGGCTGCGGCCAAAAAAGCCGCCGCACCGGCTACCCCAGCTGCTGCGCCCAAAGTCGCACCGGCATCCAAAACCAAACTCAACCCGCAGGCAGCGTGGCCTTTTCCTACCGGCAAAAAACCCTGATTCCGGTCACCGGCTGTGCCGCCAGCCCACTGCTACCCGCAGTGGGTTTTTTTATGCCTGTCATCCCATTTTCAGATCGATATGGCATTTGGCACGCAGCCGCAGACCGTGCTGTGGCACCACAGGGGGTGGCAGCAACCTATCGGATGGAGATGGCGACGGAGGTGGCCTCAGGGATAAAAGGCCAGCACCCGGTAGCCCACGACGGTCGATGCAGGCAGCTCGCCAGTGAGGCGCACATGGACCGACACCGGCCACTCGGCATAGGCGGCCAGTTGATCAGACGCCGCCGCCAACGCCTGTGGTGACAACACCCGTCTGAGCACCACACCGTCCTGCACATCGGTCAGGGTCAGCTCAATACTGGGCACCGCCAACGGCAGATACGCTGCATTTTTGAGCACAAAACTCAGGCGATAGTGATCCGGACCCACGTTGACGAACCCGGCGGAATCGATGGCAATGGACTCGATTTGCTGCAACGGCGCCACCGCACAGCGCAAAACAAGGCACATTCTTTCCAGCGCGGGTTTCCACTGCGGTCGTGCCGCGGCCAGCCGGTCACGTTCCTGGTACACCCACTGGCTGGCCATCCCCGCCGTCAGCAAGACCGCCAGTCCCCCCAGCATCACCTGGGTGCTGCGGCGCCGCTTGGTGGAGACGCTTGCCACATCCCGCATGAACGACAGTGATTCGGTGGCGGTGGCCGGGGTGTCAAGCGTGTTTGGCTGCACCGGATCGATGGCTGGCGCGCGTTCCGGATCAACCGTTGTTTCTGGTTGGGGCTGTGGGGCCTGTTCCAGCTTAGCGGGCGACTCTGATCCGATGTAGCCAGGTGCGGCCGCATGGAGGTTCAGTGGCGCCCATTGTGGCGGAGAGAATTCGGCGCGGTCATGGCTGGCAGGGTACTCTGCCGTCGCCGCAAGTATTTGCGCACCGGTGCCCGACGCGCCAGCCAGATCGACGACGGGCTCTGGCTCTGGCTCTGGCTCTGGCTCTGGCTCTGGCTCTGGCTCTGGCTCTGCAAGAGTGTCCTGCCTGGATTCAGCGCCCTGATCTAGCGAAGCAGAGGGTGTCAAGTCATCAGCGACAGGGCTGTCAGCTGACCCTGATGAGGGTTCGACCGCCGGACCAACCACCAGTTCTTCGGGCTCGGTGGAGGCTTCCAGCAAGTGCTGCGACGCGTCAAAAATTTCACCACATTGCCCGCACTTGACCCACCCTTGCGAAATGCGCAATTGATCGGGCACAACCTTGTACAGGGTCGTGCAGGCGGGGCAGCGTGTCAGGAGACTCATAAACGGAAGGGGGCGGCCGTTGAGTCTAGCCGCTTCAACGCCTTGCCGTCATCAAGATCCAGCCGTCTTCCTGATCCGCGACCTGCAACGCGCAATAGGATGCGTAAGCCGCCTTGAGCTCGTCGGCCTGGCGCGCCAGAATACCCGCCAGCACCAAATGACCGCCCTCGGCCACGCGCGACCACAACAAGGGTGCCAGCACTTTCAATGGCGTGGCCAGAATGTTCGCCAGCACCGTCTGATAAGTGCCCGATGCCAGCTCTGGCAGACCCGCGTGTAATTGCACCTGGTTGGCCTGCGCATTGAGCTCGGTGCTCTGAATGGCCGCCAGGTCGATGTCCACCGCATCAATGCTTGATGCGCCCAATTTGGCAGCCCCCACGGCCAGAATGCCGGACCCGCAGCCATAGTCCAGCACACGCGACAAGGCCGCACTGCCTTCGTGGCGGGCAATCCAGCGCAGGCACATGCGGGTGGTGGGGTGGGTGCCGGTGCCAAACGCCAGACCGGGGTCTAGCCGGATCACTACCCGGGCCTGGGCCGGGGGCTCATGCCAGGTCGGCACAATCCAGAAATCAGGCGTGATCTCCACTGGGGCGAATTGCGACTGCGTCAGGCGGACCCAGTCTTGCTCAGGCACTTCATCCAGTCCCAAAATCTCGCAGCCATCAAAGAAATCCTGCGCCTGCAACAACTGCAAGGCACTTTGCGCCAGCGCCTGGTCCGGGAACAAAGCCAGCACGCGGGAACGCTGCCAGCCATCCTTGGGCGGCGGCATACCGGGTTCGCCAAACAGCGCCTGCTCGGCATCTGTCTGGGCGTCTGCGTCTTCGACACTGACGCTCAAGGCGTCCAGCGCATCCAGCGCATCACTCAGGGGCTCGACCCGGTCTTCCGGGCACATCAAACGCAGTTCAAACATGCTGCTGGCCCTCACTTGCGGGCGTGATCGGCCAGCCAGCCTTCCAGGTAATGGATGTTGGTGCCGCCCTCCATGAACTTGGCGTCGATCATCAGCTCGCGGTGCAACGCGATGTTGGTGTTGATGCCCTCCACCACCGTTTCACCCAGCGCGGTGCGCATGCGGGCCAACGCCTGCTCACGGGTATCCCCGTGGGCGATGAGCTTGCCGATCATCGAGTCGTAATTGGGCGGCACAAAATAGTTGGTGTACACATGGGAGTCCACCCGGATGCCAGGGCCGCCCGGCGGGTGCCACATGGTGATGCGCCCGGGTGACGGGATGAACTTGTAGGAGTCTTCCGCGTTCAGCCGACACTCGATGGCGTGGCCGCGGATCTGGATCTGGCGCTGCGTGAACGGCAGTTTTTCACCCGCCGCCACCATGATCTGCGTCTTGACGATGTCCACGCCGGTGGTCATTTCGGTCACCGGATGCTCCACCTGCACGCGGGTGTTCATCTCGATGAAGTAAAACTCGCCGTCTTCGTACAAAAACTCGAAGGTGCCCGCGCCTCGGTAACCGATGCGCTTGCACGCGGCCACACAGCGGTCACCAATACGCTCGATGATCTTGCGTGGAATGCCCGGCGCAGGCGCTTCTTCAATCACCTTCTGGTGGCGCCGCTGCATGGAGCAATCCCGCTCACCCAGGTAAACCGCATTCTTGTACTTGTCCGCGATGATCTGGATTTCGATATGGCGCGGGTTCTGCAGGTATTTCTCCATGTAGACCGCCGCGTTGTTGAACGCCGCACCGGCTTCGTTCTTGGTCATGGCCACGGCATTGATCAGCGCCGCCTCGGTGTGGACCACGCGCATGCCGCGCCCGCCACCACCACCGGCAGCCTTGATGATCACCGGGTAACCAATGGTCTTGGCAATGCGTTTGATCTGCACCGGGTCATCGGGCAATTCGCCTTCGGAACCGGGCACACACGGCACACCGGCCTTGATCATGGCCTGCTTGGCCGACACCTTGTCGCCCATGATGCGGATCGACTCCGGCGTGGGGCCAATGAACTGGAAACCGCTGCGCTCAACCCGCTCGGCAAAGTCCGCGTTTTCGCTCAAAAAACCGTAACCCGGGTGAATCGCCTCGGCATCGGTCACTTCTGCCGCCGAGATGATGGCGGGCATGTTCAGATAACTCAAGCCGGACTGGGCCGGTCCAATACACACCGCTTCTTCGGCCAGCTTGACGTATTTGGCGTCGCGATCCGCCTCTGAATAGACCATGACGGCCTTGATGCCCATCTCGCGACAGGCGCGCTGGATGCGCAGGGCAATTTCGCCACGGTTGGCGATCAGGATTTTTTTAAACATGGGTAGCGCCCAGCGTCATTCGATGATGAACAAGGGCTGGCCGTACTCGACCGCTTGACCGTTTTCCGCCAGGATGCGCTTGATGATGCCGGTTTTGTCGGCTTCAATCTCATTGAGAATTTTCATCGCCTCGATGATGCACAAGGTATCACCCTCCTTGACCGCATCGCCCATTTCTACAAACGATTTGGCGCCCGGCGTGGCCGAACGGTAGAAGGTGCCCACCATGGGCGACTTGGTGACATGACCCGTCTCGACCGCCACCGCGGGTTCGGCCGCTTCCGCTACCGCCACGGCTGGAGACGGCGCAGGGTGGGTGGCTGCAGGTGGCACCGATTGAACATACTGGGGAACCATGGCACCGCCACCTTTGACAATCCGTACCTTGCCCTCGGCTTCTGTGATTTCCAGCTCCGAGACATTTGACTCCGAGACCAGATCGATCAGGGTTTTGAGTTTTCTAAGGTCCATAAGATCTCCAACGAACAGTGAGGAAAATCGGGTCGAGATCGCTTGAATTTCTATTAATTGATAGCAAATAGCTTTCAAATCAACCCAAAACGCGGCATTTTACAGCTAAAAATCAAACCGCTAAACCTGCTCCAACCGGACCCACGCTGCCAGGTCACTGGGCAACACGCGGCCGATTTTACGTTGTCGAACCTGGCCGGCTGCACCAAAAACCACCGTAAAAGGCAATCCGCCGCTGGTATTGCCGAGCGAACGGCTGAGGTCAGTCCCCTCAAACCCGGCCAAGGCCACCGGAAAAGACAGGCGATTTTGCGCCTGAAAACGCTTCACAGCGCTGGGTTGATCAACCGCCAAACCCAACACTTGCCAGCTTTTGGCCTGGTGATTGGTAAAAAAAGCGCTCAATAACGGCAATTCTTCCACACAAGGCGGACACCAGGTGGCCCAGAAATTCACCAGCAGCGGCTTGCCCTGGAAAGCCGCCATGCGCAGCAGACTGCCATCGGTCTGGCTGAAGGTCTGCTGCCAGAAGGCCGCCTCAGCCGGCCCAAGCTCACCCTCACCTGCCCCGGTGCGGCGCAAGGTGTAAGCCGCACCGCCAGCGACCAGCGCCACCCCCGCCGCAGCCAGCCAGGCGCGGCGCGAACCACTGCCTTGCGACGTACTCATGCCTGCACCTCATCGAGCAGAGCGCGCAACGCGCGGATATCTCCACGCGGCACACGCCCTCGGGCATCAGGCAACAGTGCGCCACGTACATCATCCCGGTCGTAAATCATCAAGTGCACACCCACCTCCTCACCCAAATCCGGACAAAACGCATGAACACTCAAGGCGTCCACCGTCTCGCCATGCAAACCCGTCACGCTGCGCGGCACGTAACTCACCTTTTTGTCAATCAACGCGATCTCGGCCGATTTGCTGTCATCACAAAAGAGTTGCAGATAAATATCCGACAAGCGCGTGGCTGTACCGTGCCAGACCGCCCCACCCAGATAGGGGCGAAACGCCTGCAGCCGCTCCATCCAGACCAAGGCCAATTGCCGTAGCGCGAGCAGTTCCAGGGGTTGGGTGTCGGCGCAAAACACCGCAATGTAATCGCGCACGGCATCTTCGACCACGTCGTTGCCGGGCAGCGGTGTACGCCCGGGCAAACCGAGGGCCTTGACCGCCCGGCGTTTGGCCGGACCATACTCCAGCCCTTCGTCCACCACCCAGCGGGCGGCCTGCGCGGCAATTTCAAGCTGTAAATCAGTCATCGTGCGCGGATTTTGCCCCTATTCAGCCTGACGCCGGGACGTGGGGCCACCTGCTGCGCCTAACGGGCTCTCTAAAATCGAGCGATGCACATTCATATTCTGGGTATTTGCGGCACTTTCATGGGCGGTCTGGCCGCGTTGGCACGCGAGGCGGGTCACAAGGTCACGGGTTGCGACGCCGGGGTTTACCCGCCGATGAGCGACCAACTTCGCGCCTTGGGTATCGACCTGATGGAAGGCTTTAGCGCCGACCAGTTGAGCCTGAAACCCGATATGTTTGTCGTTGGCAATGTGATCAGCCGCTCGCGCTTGCCCGACGGCAGCGCCAAATTTCCGTTGATGGAAGCCATTCTGGACGCTGGTTTACCCTACACCAGCGGCCCGCAATGGCTCAGTGAACACCTCTTGCAGGGCCGCCATGTGGTCGCTGTGGCAGGCACCCACGGCAAAACCACCACCACCGCCATGACCAGCTGGATTTTGGAGTGCGCGGGTCTGCAGCCCGGTTTTCTGGTGGGCGGGGTGCCGCTGAACTTTGGCATCTCGGCCCGGTTGGGGCAAGGCAACGCCTTTGTGATCGAGGCCGACGAGTACGACACCGCGTTTTTTGACAAACGCAGCAAGTTTGTGCATTACCGGCCACGCACGGCCGTCTTGAACAACCTGGAGTTTGACCATGCCGACATCTTTGATGATCTGGCCGCTATTGAGCGCCAATTCCATCATCTGGTGCGCACCGTCCCCGGCAGCGGACCCCATGGGAGCGGCCGTATCGTGGTCAACGGGCTGGAGGAAAGCCTGGCCCGCGTGCTGCACCAAGGCTGCTGGAGCGAGGTGAGGAGCTTTGGCGCCGCGGTGAGTGACTTCACGGCGGTGGGCCCGGCACATGATTTTGAGGTCCACCACCAAGGCCAAGTTGCGGGGCAGGTGCGCTGGAGCCTGACAGGCATTCACAACCAGCTCAACGCGCTGGCCGCCATCGCCGCTGCAGAACACCTGGGTGTTACGCCAGCCGTTGCGGCGGCGGCGCTGGGCAGCTTCGAAAACGTCAAGCGCCGTATGGAAGTGCGCGGCACGGTCAACCTGGACCCAGGCGCAGCCAGCGGGAAGGTCACCATTTACGACGATTTTGCGCACCACCCCACCGCGATCCGCACCACACTGGACGGCCTGCGACACACGCTGAGAGCGGGCGAACGGATTCTGGCGGTGTTTGAGCCACGCTCCAACACCATGAAGCTGGGCACCATGAAAGCCTTATTGCCCTGGAGCCTGGAGAGCGCCGACCTGTCTTTTTGTCATAGCGCCGGGTTGGGCTGGGACGCCGCGGGCGCCTTGGCGCCGATGGGTGACAAAGCGCTGGTCAGCGACCAGCTGGACACCCTCATTGCCGCCGTGACACAGGCCGCCCGCCCGGGTGACCACATCGTCTGCATGAGCAACGGCGGCTTTGGCGGGGTTCACGCCAAGTTATTGCAGTCACTGCAACACAAGTCGCTGGCCGAGCCGCCAAAGCTCTTGGCTGCAACTCAGGCCTCTTGACGCCCCCCGTTGCGGATGGCACCCGCCAAGAACATCAACACCCAGTGACCGCCTGCTTGGCCGGCCAAGGCCCAAGCAGGTACACACCTTGTCAGCGCGCCCGACGGGTCAACACCGCTTGCGACAGCACTTCCAGCACCTGCAGCGAATCGTCCCAGCCCAGGCAGGCATCGGTGATGCTTTGGCCATAGGCCAGTTTGCTGGTCTTGTCTTTGCCGGGGGTGAATTTCTGCGCCCCGGCGTTGAGGTGGCTTTCCACCATCACGCCAAAGACCTGCTTGGACCCGGCGGCGATCTGACCGGCAATGTCGCGCGCCACGTCGATCTGCTTGTCGTGCTGCTTGCTGCTGTTGGCGTGGCTGCAATCCACCATCAACGTGGGCGGCAACTTGGACTTGTCCAGCTCGGCACAGGCAGCAGCCACACTGGCAGCATCGTAATTGGGGGTTTTGCCGCCGCGCAAAATCACGTGGCAGTCCTTGTTGCCCTTGGTCTGGACAATGGCGACCTGGCCGTTTTTATGCACCGACAAAAAGTGGTGCCCGCCCGCTGCGGCGTGGATGGCATCGGTGGCAATGCGGATGTTGCCGTCGGTGCCGTTTTTGAAGCCAATCGGTGCGGACAGGCCCGAGGCCAGCTCGCGGTGCACCTGGCTCTCGGTGGTGCGGGCACCAATCGCACCCCAGCTGATCAGGTCACCCAGGTATTGCGGCGAGATCACATCCAGAAACTCACTGCCGGCAGGCAGGCCCAAGCGGTTGATTTCGATCAGCAGCTGACGCGCCATGCGCAGACCTTCGTCGATGCGGTAACTCTCATCCAGGTAGGGGTCGTTGATCAGGCCTTTCCAGCCCACGGTGGTGCGCGGCTTCTCAAAGTAAACGCGCATCACAATTTCCAGTGAGTCGGCGTACTTGTCGCGCTGCACCTTGAGGCGGCGCGCGTACTCCAGGGCGGCGGCAGGGTCGTGGATGGAGCACGGGCCAATCACCACCAGCAGGCGATCGTCCTTGCCCACCATGATGTTGTGAATGCTGCGCCGGGTGGCGCCGATCATCGCCTCAACCGGTGTGCCCTTGATCGGGAAAAAGCGGATCAGATGCTCTGGAGGTGGCAGCACGGTGATGTCCTTGATGCGTTCGTTGTCGGTCTGACCGGTGCGGTCAGGGGCATTGGCATTCAAAGAAGGGCTCCAGGCATCTTGATCAACGGCGGCAACAGCTTTGGCGTTCATGGACAGTTTCCTTGCAGGGTGGACATCAAAAACACATAAAAAAACCGCCGGGTGTGCCGGCGGTTTGGAGGAATCAGGACGTTTTATTTGGGTACGTTCAGAACTCTCTACCGCCAGCGGCGCTTGAGAACCAAAAGTAGCCAAAGAAAAAAGTCACGAATTTCATGGGATGGGAATGTAGCACAGTCGTTTCACGCCAAGCTGACGGGGTCAGGCCGTGCCACCCACCGTCAGCCCGTCAATACGCAAGGTGGGTTGCCCCACACCCACCGGCACACTCTGGCCCTCTTTGCCGCAGGTGCCCACGCCGCTGTCGAGCTTCATGTCGTTGCCGATCATGCTGACGTGTTTCAGGCACTCCGGCCCGCTACCCACCAGCGTGGCGCCCTTCACCGGGTACAAAATCTTGCCGTTTTCGACCCAGTACGCCTGGCTGGCCGAGAACACAAACTTGCCCGAGGTGATGTCCACCTGGCCGCCGCCAAAGTTGGTGGCGTACAAACCCTTTTTGATGCTGGCGACAATTTCCTCGGGCGCCTTGTCACCGGCGAGCATGTAGGTGTTGGTCATGCGCGGCAGCGGCACGTGGGCGTAACTTTCGCGCCGCCCGTTGCCGGTGGGCGCCACGCCGGTCAGGCGCGCGTTCATCGCGTCCTGGATGTACCCCTTGAGGATGCCGTCTTCAATCAGCACATTGCGCTGGCTGGCGTTGCCTTCGTCGTCCACGTTGAGGCTGCCCCGCCGGTCAGCGATCGTGCCGTCGTCCAGCACCGTCACGCCTTTGGCCGCCACCCGCTGGCCGATGCGGCCGCTGAACGCGCTGGAGCCCTTGCGGTTGAAATCACCTTC
>Ga0075012_10003339_pt1 | contig 15401 bp, 14 predicted proteins | sample All_14_2_FD_71474 | JGI IMG/M metagenome (GOLD analysis project Ga0075012, IMG submission 71474) | Freshwater microbial communities in response to fracking from Pennsylvania, USA - Allegheny Zone_MetaG_DW_15 | ecosystem: Environmental > Aquatic > Deep subsurface > Groundwater > Drilled... | reverse complement strand
GTTCAAAACCAACGAGGTCGAGCAATCGGTCAACGACGGTGGCGGCCAGTTCTTCCATGCTTTTTGGTTGGCTGTAAAAAGATGGAATCGCTGGGCAAATGATGCCACCTGCTTCCGTGACCGTGGTCATGTTGCGCAGGTGGAGGAGGCTGAATGGCGTTTCCCTCGGCACCAAAATCAATCGGCGGCGCTCTTTCAGCACCACATCCGCCGCACGGGTCAGGAGGTCGTCCGAGAGGCCTGCAGCGATGCGGCCCAGTGTGCCCATCGAACAGGGGCAGACTATCATGGCGTCGTACTTGGCCGAACCCGATGCAAACGGGGCTGCGAAATTATCCTTTTCGTAAAAATCAAACGGATAATCACGGTAGCTTTCGTTGCCGAGTTCCAAATGCCAGTTCAATCGGGCGTTTTTGCTCATCACCACGCCCACGGCTTGCCACTGTGGCTTTATTTCCACAAGGCGATCGAAAAGAACTTTGGCGTAAATCGAGCCACTGGAACCAGCCACACCTACCACGATTTTTCGCATAAATTCCGTTTGAAGTTAAAGTTTGATTAAACCAGATGGTGGTTATTGGGTGTTTTGGGGAAATTTGTACTTTCGTTGCAAGATAGAGAAACTCGCATTCGGCAAGCCGCCAATGACGACTATTTTACCTTGAACACATAAATTTTCAACGATGAAAAAAGTTTTGATTCCTATCCTCGCCATCGCTGCTTTGGGACTTATCTATGCCTTCATGCCAAAGAATGACGCCGCCAACATCGCCAGCAAAAAGGCTGGGGAAGGCGAAATCACTTGGATGACTTGGGATGAAGCCGTGAAAGCGAATGAAAAAGCGCCGAAGAAAATCTTCATTGATTTCTACACCGATTGGTGTGGCTGGTGCAAGAAAATGGATGCCTCCACCTTCAAAGACCCCGCTGTGGTGGACTACGTGAACAAGAATTTTTACGCAGTAAAATTCAATGCCGAGCAAAAAACAGACATCGTTTTCAAAGGCACTACTTTTTCTTGGATGTCAGGCGGCCGTGGTGGCGTTCACAAGCTAGCTTATGAACTGCTGAACGGCCAGCTTGGTTACCCAAGCTATGTTTACCTCACGCCCACGTTTGAGCGCATCCTCATCTCTCCGGGCTACAAGGATGCCCCGATGTTGACGAAAGAGCTTCACTTCGTTTCCGAAGACAAGTACAATACCACGACTTGGGAGCAGTACAAGAATAGCAATTGATTTTGTTTGAGGAGTTTGAAATTGTTTGAGGAGTTTGAATTGTCATGTTTGGCGCTTCTAGCTCCTCGAACAAATCAAACCTAGCATCAGCTCAACCTCAAATAATCTCCTCAAAATCCGCAGTTTCGGTTTTTGAGATAAACCTGCCCAGCGCTTCGTTCTTGGAGCGGTGCATCTTCGCAAAATTCTCCATCACTTCACCGACAAACGCCCCGTCCACCAGCTTTTGCATGGTTTCAAAATCGTGAAGTTCGTCGCTCTCCCGGAACTTGAAAGTCTGTTCGTACAGCCCCGTCTCGAATTTGACGGAGAGCTTGTTGTCCATTTTGAAAACGGTGATTTTCAGGCTTGGATGGTCAATGTTTCCAATAATCCTCATTGGCTTTGTTGAATGTTTTTAGTCAAAATCCGATAAATTTCCTGCCATTCGGGGTTCTCCCTTAAATGGTCCAAATGTCGGGCAATCGTTGCCTGGTCGTTGCGGATGGCTGGACCGGTTTGCATTTCCTTTGGCGTGCCAGCGTACAATTTGTCCACCGTTTCCTGAATGAGCGGGAAGAGCATTTCAAAATCCAAGTCCTCTGATTTCAGGATTTCTGCGGCGATGCCGTAGAGGTGGTTGGTAAAATTATTGACAAAGACAGCGGCAAGGTGCAGGCAAGCCCGTTGCTCATCATCAATTGTGTACACCTCGGAACTAATATCATAGGCCAAATCGGTCAGTAGGTTCCTATCGTCAAGGCTGCTTGCATCAATGCACAATGGCACCCCATTGAAATCAAGGTCCCGTGACTTGGTGAAGGTCTGCAACGGGTAAAACACGCCCACCCTAATCATGGAATTGGCAAACTTCTCAAAAATGGACATCGGCGTGGCTCCAGAGGTATGCACTACGAGCTTTTGTTGCATGCCCAGCATTTCCAGCTTTGCAGCCACCGGCCCGATGGCATCGTCTTTTACCGCAATGATGTAAAGCTCAGCATCCTTCGAAAGGTTATCCAAACTGTTGATGTATTCCGCATCCACTTCATCCGCTAAACGCTTGGCTTTCAGCAAATTGCGGCTGAAAACCTGTATTATCTCATGGCCAACGTCCACCAGGTTTTTGCCGAGGTGCGTCGCCACATTGCCAGAGCCGATGAGGGTAATTTTCATCTTTGAAGCTGTTTTCAGGCAATCAGTGTTGAGTCAATTTCACTGGCTGCTACCACCTGTTTTTCCTTTCGCCTGCGAAACATTGAAACTGCCAAGCCAAGCATCATCAGTGTGGAACCCAACCAAAACAGGTTGATGCCCGGGAAAACAATGGCCTCCAAAACGATGTAGTCCGTGCGATAGGATTTTTGCGCAATCTCGATGGGCAAGGGCTTGTTGTCAATTTTGCCTTCTGCAATCTGCAAATCAAAGGTTTCCGTGGCTGGGTCAATTTTAGTGAGGTAAAAATGCAGCCCCATCGAAGGTATTTCGCCTTTTTCCGGCATGATTTGGCCTTTTCGAATGAGAAAAACCGGCTCGGCAGTCTGCGTTTCGCCTGTCTTCGGGTCTGTCACCTGCATGATGGCTGACACCGCCACATCGTCTTTTTGGTGATTGATGCCGGGGTCTTTATTCACTCCAGCAAAAGTGATTTGCTTGCCATTCAGGTTTATGGATTGGCCTGCCTTGAACTGGAACTGCTTGAATTTCAAGTCTTTATCCGCTTCGAGGTAATGCAGCAACGCTGCTTCCGGCAAGCGAACTTTCATCGAAAGGTCGTTGAGTTGCACGGGCACCGAACCCCACATTTGGCCTCGCAGGTAGGCCATCGGCTCGGCATAGAAGGTAGTATCTTCTTTGCTGAAAGCCAATTTTACGCCCACGGCGAAATCACCTTCCACTGGATCGTAGTCTGGGTTTTTCGGTTCAAAATTGACGCCTACGATGGACACTTTGGTTTCAGCAGCAATCTTCCCCGTCTGCGTTTCGATGGAGTCCACGACCGTGATGGGTTCGCTGCCCACTTCGTAGGGTCGGTAAACGAGGTTGCTCTCCTGTTCCTGTGCCGCTTTCACGCTCGTTTCGGATGGCGGCATCATCAGGTGGGTGAAGATGTCCTTGCCCAGATAGCGCTTCGTGGACGGGTTGTACGCTTTCACCTCCGTCACTTGGTTGTCGTAAACCGCCTGCGGATGCACATCGAAATTCTCGACGACCTTGCCCGATGAATCCAGTTTTTCGTAGTTCACCGTGAAAATCCTAAGGTTGCCTTCCAGCGTGTCTTTTTTGTACGTGACCTGGTAGCCGCTCATGTACATCGGCATGTTTTTGAAGAGCAGCACGTTTTTTTGCAGCATGTCGGGGTCCAGCAATCCCGCCTGTGCAACAGGGTTGGAGGAAATATGCTGCTTGTTCAGGCCGGAGGCGATAGTACCCGCCACCATGATTCCAAAACCGATGTGCGAAAAGGCCGAACCAGCCAATTTGAGGTTGCCTTTCACGAAGCTGAAGAGGTAATCCAAGTTTGCAACTGCGGTGAAAAGCCCCGTGAACATCAGCAGCCAGAACTGCCAATCGCCCATTTTTATCCAAAAATTGAAAAGCACCGTGAGTCCCAAGGCCCCTACCCCAGCGATGCCTATATGCTTCCAGAATTTGGCTTTTTGCGAAGCAAAATTGAATTCTTTGTAGCGCAGGAATTGCGCAGCGGCGCTGAACAGCCCAATGAAAACGGCTATCCAAAGCATGTATTTGTTGAAATGTGAAACAGGGTCGCTGATGGTATAGCCCTTGAATTCCGGTTTGAAAATCTGCGCAATTTTATTGACTACGGGCAACGAAGTGCTGGCCGTGATGATGATGGCCGAAAACAGCAGCACCAACGACCCGATGAACATCCAAAATTCCTTCGAGGGCAGCGCTTCCTCCTCCTTGGCAGTGGGTATTTCTTTTCTTCGTAAAATGAGCAGGAAAATGGCGGCTGCCGTAAAGAAAATCATGAACGAGGTGAGCTGCGTTTCCAAACCCAATTCCGTGAAGGCATGCACTGAGCTTTCACCGAGTATGCCGCTTCGGGTGAGGAAAGTCGAGTACAAAATCATCACGAAAGTGCCCGTGTAAAAAAGCAGGGTGCTTTTCATCGAGTAGCCCGTGTTCCGTGCGACGAGGTGCGTGTGGATGCCCGCCACCAGCAAAATCCATGGCACGAGCGACATGTTCTCGACGGGGTCCCAAGCCCAGTAGCCACCGAAACTGAGTGCTTCGTAGGCCCAAGCGCCTCCCATCAGGATGCCGATACCGAGAATGGCCCCACTGAAAAGTGCCCAAGGCAAGGCTGGTTTCATCCACGCCTTGTATTCCCGTGTCCAAAGCCCGGCGAAGGCGAAGGCGAACGGCACCACCGTTGAAGCGAAACCGAGGAACAGCGTCGGAGGGTGGATGGTCATCCAGTAGTTTTGGAGCAGCGGGTTCAGGCCGTTGCCTTGGATGAGCTTGACGTAGTCGGCATTGGCAAAAATCGGGATGTCCATCGTGTCCCGCAGCAGCAGCAGTGGATTGCTGCCCATTTTCACCTCATCGGTGAAATAAATGCCGACAATCATGGTGAAAATGAATGCCTGCACCAGCGAAATGATGCTCAACACAGGGGCTTCCCATTGTTTTGCCCTGAACAAAAGGATAGTTCCAAGCACCACATGCCAGAACATCCAGAGCAGGAAACTGCCCTCCTGCCCTTCCCAAAAGGCCGAAAAAATGTAGCGGAATGGCAGGTCTTCGCTCACATGCTGCCACACGTACTGGTACTCAAAGCGGTGGTTGACCATCGCTACGGTGATGGCAGCCATGATGGTCAGCACGCTGAACCCATGCAGGAGGAAGCCCCAACGGCCAATATTGCGCCAGCCTGTGTACTCGCTGGTTTGACGGCGTTGCGTAGCAAAAAAATAGCCCACTGCACCGAGTAGGCTTGCAACGAAACCAAAAATGAGGAAAAAATGGCCAAGCTGCTTGTAGATGAGTGCTTCGCCGATGTATTTGAGTTCTTCCATGCTAGAGGGTTGCCCCTGACCCCTGAAGGGGAACCTAAACCATTCAGAATCAGGAACTTGTTAATAAATTAGGAGCCTTTTTCCGATTTGATATAAACTTCTTCGTCCTTGTATTTGGAGGGGCATTTCAGCAGCATGTCGGTGGCCAGGAAATCCTCGCCCTTCATCTTGCCCGTCAGGACGATTTGCTCGGACATTTCAAAATCCTTGGGCTTCGCACTCAGGTAAATGACTTTGTGCTCCTCGCCCTTGTTGTCCCGCACGAAAAAAGTAAAATAGTTGGGGTTCTTGGCAGGTTCGTAGTACATCTCTTTGTCCTTAGCCAATTGCCCAGCGATTTTGACTTCTTTTTGGGAACTACGTGCGACTGAAAAATCAGAATAGGTCGTCACTTCCGGTGGGGATTTAACCAACATGAATGCGGCTGCGACCATCATGACCAATGCGACGAGATATATCTTTTTCATGGCTTTAAAATTTTGAGCAAATGTAGCAAGGTTGGGACTCGTTTCCTATTTCCGCATGTCAAACAACTGTCAATGAAAGCAGTTCGAAGAAAATAACCGTGGTTTTGTCGGCACTGCTTGACTTGCAGCTAAAAAACCAGTTGTTTCGCTCCACATTTCAAAACTGAGCCGAGTTAATTGGCTCAGTTTTAATTACCTTTTAAATAGAAATTCATGGAAACGTTGGATTATTTTGAGCAGGAATACACTCCCACTTCGGACGAAAAAACGATGGCGTTGCTTGCTCACGTCCTTCCCGTAGTAGCAGGTTTCATGGGCCCACTGATAATTTATTTGGTAAAAAAAGACGAGTCGCCCTTCATTCGGAAACATGCGGCGGAAGCACTTAATTTTCAGATTTCAGCGACTATTTATGCCTTCGTTTCAATTCCGCTCATTTTCTTGGTCATTGGAATTTTCACCTTGATGGCCATTGGTGTCATGGCAATTGTTTTTGCCATTATCGGGGCCGTGAAAGCCAATGAGGGTGGCTTTTTCAAATATCCGCTCACCATCCGTTTGGTGAAATAGGAGTTTGATGGGTTTGATGGGTTTGATTTGCAGAACAAACCCATCAAACGCTTCGAACTAAACTCCAGCACACTTCACCTGCCAAGCCCATGCCGTGCGCATGATTTCCTCGATGTCCCGTTTTGGCACCCAGCCCAACAGCCGTTCGGCCTTGTCACGGTTGGCATAGATGCTCACCACATCGCCTGCACGACGTGGGCCGAGGATGTAGTTCAGCTTCTCCCCAGTCACTTTTTCAAAGGCGTTGATGGCTTCCAGCACCGTCACCCCGTCGCCGATGCCGACGTTGAAAATCTCGCTGGGGGCCGTGTTTTTCCCTTCCATCAAATAGCGCAAGCAGGCCGTGTGTGCTGCCGCCAAATCCATCACGTGAATGTAGTCACGCACGCAAGAGCCGTCACGGGTATCGTAGTCACTGCCAAAAACATTCATGCTGGCCCGTTTGCCAATAGCCGTTTCGGTGATGACAGGCACGAGGTTGCTGGCCTTCGTCCTCGGTGATTCGCCAATCAAAGCCGACTCATGGGCACCCGCTGGATTGAAATAGCGCAGGCAAATCGCCCGAACTTCTTTTGTCACTTTCGTGAAATCCTCAATGATTTTTTCGCCCATCTGCTTGGTGCGGGCGTAGGGGCACTCGGCTTCCTGGAAAGGCGTCGCCTCCGTCACGGGTAGTTCCTTGGCGTTTCCGTAAACCGAGCAACTGGACGAAAAAATGATGTTCTGAACGCCGAACTCCTGCGCACAGGCGAGCACGTTCACTAAGCTTTCATTGTTGTTATGGAAATAACGCAGCGGCTGAAACACGGACTCCTCCACACTTTTCAGCGCTGCAAAATGGATGATCCCGATGATGCCTGGGTTTTCGGCAAAGATCTGCCTCGTTTTTTCCAAATCACAGAGGTCAATGGCGTAGTTGCGCACCCGTTTCCCGGTGATTTCCTCGATGCCATCCAGTGGTTTTTCATCGGAATTGGAAAGGTTGTCAATGGAAATGACCTCGAAACCATTTTCTATCAAATCCACGATGGTGTGGCTGCCGATGTAGCCGGTTCCGCCAGTGACTAGTACTTTTTGCATATTGTTTAGGTTTGAAAATGAGCTGAATAGATTTTTGAAGGCGCAAATTAAAGTATATAAGGTTTAATTCAAATCTAAAAACTACAGCTTACGAGTGAACAACCAAAAACCTGAACCCGTTACACCCTTGACACCTAAATTAAGTTGGGAAAAAACCGGTTCGTTCTACTGCCCTTTTGCATCACAAATTGGGAGCCTAGCTCCCTTAAAACATTATTAACTTAAAAACTTAACCATGAAAAAGCTGACATCCTTGCTGCTTGCAGCAACTATCCTCCTTTCGTCTTGTGTCGTAAGCAAACGCAAATACGAAGACCTGCAAAACAACAATAGTGCCCTACAGACCCAATACAGTAGCCTCAAAGCCGATTTTGACGAATGTGAAAGCCATGCGGATTCCTTGGAAAGCGAGCTGGTTGTCAGGGGCGATGTTTTGACGGAACAAAAACAACAATACGTGAGCCTCCAGCAAAAACTCGATGAGTTCCAAAAAACGAACAACAACCTGTTGACCCGATTGTCCGATTTTTCCATCGTGGATGAAAAAGGCGCCGAAAGCATTCGGGAATCGCTCAAAAAAATCAATGAGCAGAACACTTACATCGCCGACATGACAGAGTCCATGAAGCGCAAAGACAGCATCAACAACATGCTGATAATGAAATTGAAGCGCTCCTTGGTGAACGTGAACGACAGCGACGTTTCCGTACAGGTTAAAAAAGGCGTTGTGTATATCTCATTGTCGGACAAGATGTTGTACCGTTCAGGCAGTGCCAAAATCAATGTCGGAGCTGATACCGTGCTGGCGAAAATTGCCAAAATCATCAACGACCACCAAGGTTATGATGTGCTGGTGGAAGGCCACACGGACAATGTGCCCATTGGCAATATTGATTGCCTGGAAGACAACTGGGATTTGAGTTCAAAGCGTGCCATTGCCGTAGTTCGGGAACTTCAGAAAAAATACAACGTGGCTCCTGAGCGCCTCACCGCTGGTGGCCGCTCCTATTACGATTCCAAAAGCGACAATGCCACCGCTGACGGTCGCAGCAAAAACCGCCGCACCGACATCATCATCCTGCCAAAGCTTGACCAGTTTTTTGAAATGATGGAGCCAAACAATACAACTGCTGGCGGGAGTAAATAGTAAAGCTTTCCGCTTTCAAATTTCCACTCCTGTTAGTGCTTTATATACCTCGAACGGACAGCGCCTACGTGGCCTGTCCGTTTTTCGTAGGAGAAATCCTACCAAACAGTTCATATTCTTAATCTAGCTTATATTTTTGCGGATAAAAAGCATGAAGCATTACTTGGATTTGATTCCCGAACTTCTTGAAATCACCCGAAAAGCCGGACAAGCCATCCTCGAAATTTACAACAGCGACGCCGATTTTGGCGTAGAGGCCAAATCCGACGACTCTCCACTTACCCGTGCCGACCGTGCAGCCAATGAAGTCATTTGTGCGGGTTTGGAGGCGCTTCCCTTGAAATTTCCCATCATTTCGGAAGAAAACAAACTGCTACCTTACGAGACCCGCAAGGATTGGAAACAGTGCTGGCTGGTGGACCCACTGGACGGCACCAAAGAATTCATCAAAAAAAATGGGGATTTCACCGTCAATATTGCCCTCGTGGAAGATGGCGAAGTGGTCGCTGGCGTGGTAGGCATCCCTGCACAAGACGAACTGTACTGGGCGGTGAAGGGTCAAGGTGCTTTTTTGATAAAAAACCAAGTGGAAACACCGCTACAAGCAGCGATTTTTTCCCAAAATGACGCTGGCCTGAACATCGTTGCCTCCCGCTCGCACCTCACGCCTGAGACGGAGGCTTTTATCGCAAAATACAATTCCCCCAATATTGTGTCACGTGGCAGCGCACTCAAGTTTTTGCTGTTGGCGAAAGGTGAAGCGCACGTCTATCCCCGCATTGCCCCCACAATGGAATGGGACACTGGCGCAGCGCAAATCGTGCTGGAAGAAGCTGGTGGGAAAGTGCTGGTTTTTGAAACTGGCGAGCCACTTCGCTACAATCGGGAGATTTTGCTAAATCCTTCCTTCGTAGGCTATGGCACTGTGATTGGTGAGTAGTTATTGTTGATTCGTGATTAGAGGCTGGAAATTCATGGGAACCAACCCCCTAGCCACCAGTTACTAATCACGATTCACCAATCACTAAACCCCTTTAAAATCGGGTTTCCGTTTTTCCAAGAAGGCCGAAGCACCTTCCTTGAAATCCGCTGTGCCAGCCGTTTCGCCGAAGGCGGCAACTTCTGTGTCAAAGCCGTATTGGTCGTGGTGAAAATGAGCATTCACCGCTTCGATGACCTTCTGAATGGCTACTGGGCCTTTGGTGGCTATCTTCTCCATAATTTCGGTTGCTTTGGCGACCTCTTGACCTGCGGGCACTACGTGGTTTACCAAGCCAAGTCGCAGTGCATCCTCGGCATTCAGCATGTCGGCAGTGAGCAGCAGTTCCAGCGCTTTCGTCTTGCCGATGTACTGGATGAGACGCTGCGAACCGCCGTAGCCGGGTATGATGCCGAGGTTGACTTCCGGCTGGCCAAACCTGGCTTTCTCCCCAGCAATTCGCAAGTGACAGGCCATCGCCAATTCACAGCCACCACCAAGCGCAAAGCCGTTCACAGCAGCAATGACGGGTTTTGCGAAGCGTTCAATCAACAGGAAAATGTCCTGACCACGCTTGGACAATTGCGAAGCGGAAGCCACATCCAGCGACAAAAACTCGGAGATGTCGGCGCCAGCGACGAAAGCCTTTTCGCCAGCCCCCGTGATGATGACGCCCTTGAGGCCCGCCCGTTTTGGCGCATCTTCCTCAAAAAAAGTTTTCAAATCGGTGAAAGTGCCTGCGTTCAGGGCGTTCATGGCCTGTGGCCGATTGATGGTGACGACGACGATGCCGTTGTCCTCTGTAATTAGTAGGTTTTCGTATTGCATAATTTCTAATTTCCAATTTTCAAAAGCTGGTACGACCACAAGCCTTGCCGCCAAGCCCGGTATTGCGCCAGCCCCGTTTTGTAATGCACCCGCCCGAAGTGCGTGCCGTTGTGAAACAGGTTGTACCACTTCGTACCAAACATCCCCGCAATCGCAAACCAGCGGTAGCGCTGGATGGACTTGCGCAAATTGGACGTCACGTCTCTGTTTTTTACGCTGGCGAAATTATGGCTTTTGGTCAAATCCGACAGGCCCTGCAAAGTCAGCAGGTCGCTCATGGCCCAGCCGTGAAGCATCCACTGCATGACGGGGGTTTCCGTGATTTTCCAGGTTCCTTCCTTGAAAACATCGGCGATGAGGATGCGACCGTTGGGTTTCAAAATCCGACGCATTTCCTTGAAAAACAACGACTTATCCGTGGCGGTCTGCATGGATTCAATGGCCCAGACCATATCGAAATGTGCATCGGGGAAACGGGTTTGGGTGTAGTCCATCCGCTCGAAGGTGGCCAGATGTCCCACCCCGTTTTTCTCAGAAAAATGGGTGGCGGTGCGCACTTGCCGCTCGCTGAGCGTGATGCCCGTTACTTGGCAGCCGTAGTTTTTTGCCAAAAAAATAGCGGAACCTCCGACGCCGCAGCCAGCATCGAGAACCTTGTCGGTGGGCTTTATTTCACCCAAAATCGCCAGTTGGGCATTGGTGTTGAGGATGGCGTCGGCGAGTGTCTTCGTGGTTTTGTCCCAAACGCCGTAGTGGAGGCCCATGCTTTGCTCCATCTTCCAAAACTTGCGGTAGTGGACTTCCGTGTGGTCGTAGTAATTGGTGATGTCCTCGTTGGTGAATGTCTGCATTGCTTCAAAAATGATGAATGATAAATGGTGAAATGATAAATCAGACCAATCGCTGAATTCTCCATTTCACCATTTATCATTCATCATTAAATAACTTATTTCTTGAATTCGCTGAAATTGGTGGAAAGGGTGAAATGTGTGTTGCCCTCCCCCAAATGCTGGAGGGAACGCCCAAAATCCACCCGGAACCATTTGACTTTTATCCCAAAGCCAAAGGCAAACCCAGAGAGACTGCGCAGATTGCGGACTTCTGTTTCCTTGCGGAGCAAATGATTGTAGCTCATCCTCAGTCGGAAATTTTCCTTTTTCCCCAGTAAAAACTCACCGTTGAAGACAAAATGGCGGAAGAAATTATCGAGCTGCGGACGCTCGTTTTTTGTGGTTTCCTCTCCAAAAATGAAGGTATCTTCCTGCGAATTTGGGTCATCGTACAGCACGTTCCAGCGGTTCAGGTATCGGTAAATAATTGAAAAACGGAACGGCAAATGCTTCAACTTTTTGGAAAGCCCCAATTGCGTTTCATAGGGCAAAGCTTCCCGGTCGCCATCTGTGAAAGTCTTCATTTGCATCCCTAAGTTCCTGATTACCAACGAGATGTTCAACAGGCGGGTCGTGTCATGGAACATGGCAGCAAGGTCGGCGGCCACGCCGTTGGCTGTGTAGCTTTCGTATTGCGAGGTGATGAAACGGAGGTTTGCACCCACGCTCACACGCTCGTAAAGCCGCTTGCCTGCGCCGACTGTGAAGGCGTATTCATTCACCTTAAAGTCCCCGATGACATTGCCGATTTCATCTGTTTCCGTAAAATCGCCGTAGTCGAGGTACTGGATGCCGGCATGGAACGTCAAATCAGGCTTGGCGAGGTGCTGCCCGAAGCCGACATAGCCCCCGGCAATGTCGCTCACCATGAAATTATGGCTGAACGAGACCTGGTGGTGCATGAGCGGGTTGAGGGCTGCGGGGTTGCTGAGGGCAAGGTTCACGTCGTCGTCCTGCACGGCAATTTGGTAGCCACCCAGCCCCGTTAAGCGAGCGGAAGCAGGCAAGCGGAGGAATTCAAACGCATTGTGACCGCCTGTAATCTGCCCTTGGAGCGTGTAGGCTAAACCCATGAAAATCAATAGGTTAGTAAGTATTTTTTGCATAAAACCTGTTTTCAAAATACCATTAAAAAGCGGAAAAAAATAAGCCACGAAGGCACTTACATCTGTTCCGCAGATTTTTTCATTTCCGCTAGGCTGTGAACTTTGGCAGTGTCAACTGGCACATCCCCTTTTTCCTTCGACCAACTCTCCGCACAGATGCCGAACTCGCAGAACATCCGTTGCACCAGCGCACCAGTTTCGTCGTAAATTTTAAGTTCGCCATTTTCGTTCGGGCCGTTGAGGTAGGAGCCTTCCGTCTTCACGGAACTGTTCGGATGGTACTCCTTGAACGGCCCATTTTCCTGGTTGGCGACGAAACTGACCTCTTCAAGCACCTTACCGTTTTCATCATATTTCTTCCAAATGCCAGCCATCTCGTTGTTCTCGTATTGGCCTTCGTTGGTCAATTTTCCGGCCTCGCTGAACTTCTGGTACTTGCCAATGAACATGCCATTGGCGTGGTTGGCGATGCTCTCCAACTGGCCATTTTCATAGTACATTTTCTGCTCGCCATGCAGGCTGTCGTTGAGGAAGAAGCTCTCTTCCCGCTTTTGGCCGTTGGGGTAAAACGCCGTGTAGGCCCCCTCTTTCTTTTTGGTTTTCTTGTTAATGGTGTAATGCTCTAGGACAATGTTGTTCTTTTCGTCCCTGACCTCCACGGTATCGAAGTTGCTGCAGGCCGAAAACAAAATTGTTGCGAAGCAAAAAATAAGGAAAAAACGCATGAGGATGAAGTTTGCTGATTTTATTGGATTGCAACGACAAACGGTGTTGTGCACAAAACCTGTATAGCCGCTTTGCAATTTAAATTGCCGAAAGGCCAGTTGATGCAAAAATTTAGGCATCAAACACTGGCTTGCCGAAAGCAACGGCAAATAAACGATTTTTGAACCGCTCTAAATTAGCCTCGAACCAACAACAATTTGGATTAAATTATTCAAAGTAAAACATGCGGCGTAAATTTGCAGCTCCAAAATGGGAATTCAACTTCCCGAAAAAACAGAAATCGTTGAATTTCAAACCCTTACACCAATCAATTAATTGACCTAACCAGACTGGCGATACAGCAGTCATATCGTAAAATAAATACCAAATTTCTATCATGTTCCAACCATCCAACACATTACTTCAAAACCAACAATCGGAGACCCCGCACGAAGAGCTGAAATCGTGGGTCAACATGATGACCCGCCACATGAAACCCGACAGCGTACACTGGTGCGATGGCTCCGATGAGGAGTACAATTCGCTCTGCAACCTGCTCGTGGAGAAGGGCACTTTCATCCGTCTGAACCCGGAAAAGCGCCCGAACAGCTTTGCCTGCTTCAGTGACCCTAGCGACGTAGCACGTGTCGAAGACCGTACCTTCATCTGCTCCCGCCTCAAGGAAGATGCTGGCCCCACCAACAATTGGGTGGAACCCCGTGAAATGAAAAACACGATGGAGGGTCTGCTGAAAGGTTGCATGACAGGCCGCACCTTGTACGTCATCCCGTTCTGCATGGGGCCTATCGGCTCGCCGTTGAGCAGGCTGGGCGTGCAGCTCACCGACTCCGAGTACGTGGTGGTGAACATGAAAATAATGACCCGCATGGGAACCAAGGCATTGGAAATGCTAGGCGATCACGGTGAGTATGTGAAATGTATCCACTCCGTTGGCAAACCGTTGGCAGAAGGAGAAGCTGACGTGAAATGGCCCTGCGCACCGGACATCAAGAACAAATATATCGTGCATTTCCCCGAAGAGCGGCTCATCGTGAGCTACGGCAGCGGCTACGGCGGCAATGCGCTTTTGGGTAAAAAATGCTTCGCATTGCGCATCGCCAGCACAATGGCTAGGGAAGAAAACTGGCTCGCTGAGCACATGCTCATCCTGGGCGTTGAAGACCCGAACGGCGAAAAAACATACGTGGCAGCGGCTTTCCCGTCAGCCTGTGGTAAGACCAACTTCGCCATGCTGATACCACCCAAAGCACTGGATGGCTGGAAAGTCACCACCGTTGGCGACGATATTGCTTGGATAAAAGAAGGCGACGAAGGCCGGCTCTATGCCATCAACCCAGAGGCGGGCTACTTCGGCGTGGCACCGGGTACGAACTACAAGACGAACCCCAACGCCATGATTTCCATCGAAAAGAACACCATCTTCACCAACGTGGCCATCACCCCTGATGGTGATGTTTGGTGGGAAGGCATGAGCAAGGAAGTGCCAGCGGACATGACCAACTGGCAAGGCTTGCCGCACGACCCAGCAAGTGGAAAACCTGCCGCACATCCAAACAGCCGCTTCACCGCTCCTTCGCACCAAAACCCAGTGATTGACCCAGACTGGGACAACCCGGAAGGTGTACCTGTGCGGGCCTTCGTGTTTGGAGGCCGAAGGAGCACCGTCGTGCCGCTGGTTTACCAATCGTTCAACTGGAATTTCGGCGTTTACCTCGCAGCCACGATGGGTTCTGAAATGACGGCTGCCGCCTTCGGCGAAATAGGAAAGGTGCGCCGTGACCCGTTCGCCATGCTGCCGTTCATGGGTTACCACGTGGCTGATTATTTTAACCACTGGCTGCAATTCGGACGCCCATTGCCGAATGCGCCCCGCATCTTCGGGGTGAACTGGTTCCGCAAAGACGATGACGGCAACTTCGCCTGGCCGGGCTTCGGTGAAAACATGCGGGTGCTGAAGTGGATCGTGCAGCGGGTGCGTGGCCGTGCAGGTGCAGTGGAAAGCCCCATCGGCTGGATGCCCCGCCACCGTGACATTGATTGGACCGGCCTGGAGGACTATCCAAAAGCCGATTTCAAGCATATCATGAATGTGGACCGGGAAGCGTGGAAAAAGGAAATACTGGCCCACGAAGAGCTTTTCGCCACCATGTACGACCGTTTGCCAAAGGAATTCCTGTTTATGCGGGAGCTTTTGCTTTCAGCACTTTGGCGTTCGCCAGAGAACTGGGGTACGGTGGCCGAGCGTTTTGATGATTAGAAGTGACCGACCTTAAAAGGTTTTCAAATAAAAAGGTGATGCTTCGTAAATTGAAGCGTCACCTTTTTTTGTTAGAAAATATATGTTC
>Ga0075012_10003338_pt1 | contig 15405 bp, 14 predicted proteins | sample All_14_2_FD_71474 | JGI IMG/M metagenome (GOLD analysis project Ga0075012, IMG submission 71474) | Freshwater microbial communities in response to fracking from Pennsylvania, USA - Allegheny Zone_MetaG_DW_15 | ecosystem: Environmental > Aquatic > Deep subsurface > Groundwater > Drilled... | reverse complement strand
CATCAAGGCAGGCAAAACTGTTTGAACCACCAGCATGCAGCTGCCTGCTGTGCCAATGGCAAAGCTGTAGTCACCTGCCTGCACGGCGCCAGGCACAAACCGCAAGGCGGTCGAGCCCAGTTCAGCGCCGTCGACAGTGGCACAGGAAATGGCCCGTGCCGCCTGCACGCACACAAGGTGCTGGCGCATCAAGCCCGGTTTTGGGCGCTTGGCGCGAATCTGGTTGATTTGCACCGGCTTGCCTGTGCACATGGCCAATGACAATGCAGTGCGAAGGATCTGGCCGCCGCCTTCACCTTGCGAACCATCGATTTCAATCACGTCCATTTTTCTTGTTCTCCATACTGGTCACCACGTCAAACAAAAAGGCATCGAGGCCAGATGTGTTTGGTTGTGGATCGTGTTCTGCCTTGTGCGCCAAGGCCAACTGCAATTCGCTCTCGATGAAGGCGTGTATCGCCGGCCATCTGGGGCTGGTTGCTGCTTCTCCCGCACGCATCTTCACCTCAAGCAAACGATTGAGCTCGTCAAGAAGGGCGTCGTCCTGCACAGTGGCTTGCGCAAGTTCCGCAAAGCGCATGGGTGGTACACCCTTGCCCTCACGGATCCAGCGTGCAGCCAGCAACGGGCGCAACACATACAGGTACTTCTTGTAGCGCACCACATCACCTTTGAGATGCTCCCGAAAGTTCTTCTTGGCCATCGACACATAGTGGTGGTAGCCGCGAAGCGATGAGAAGCCAGTCTCCGCCAAACCCCGAAAGGGGGACATGATCGCCATGTCTTCCATGTACACGATTGGCGAGCGCAGCCACTCCAGCAAGGTTGGATTGGATCGTTTGAGCAATTGCAAGGCTTTGCGCAGTTCCCAACCGTTGATGTCCAGGTCACCGCTGATGGGCAACTCGATCACGTCGCGGCGTGGCTCCACCGAGAGATACCACGCCGCTCGGTTCACATAGATGAAGCGTACGTCGTAGTCGCTGTCTGGTGAAGCAAAGCCCCAGCCGCGACTGCCAGATTCGCAGGCGAAGAGCACCTTCACGTCGTGTTGGCGCTCCAATGCCTGCAGGCCTTCCATGATTTTTGCCCGGACGGTATCGTCCACAGGGTGGGCGCTCAGCAGTTTTTCATGTTGTGTGTTGTTCATGTTTCCTCCCTGAGCAGCCCTGTTGTCAGTGCCTGTTGCAGAGAACGTCTATCCCTTCACGCACAGTACCTGCTTGAGGGTGTAAACCACCTCCACCAGGTCCTTCTGTGCCTCCATCACGGCATCGATGTCCTTGTAGGCCATCGGGATCTCGTCGATCACGTTTTCATCCTTGCGGCATTCCACGCCCTCGGTCGCCTTGATCTGATCTTCCACAGTGAACATCTTCTTGGCCTTGGTGCGGCTCATCACACGGCCGGCACCATGGCTGCAGCTCTCGAAGCTTTCCGGGTTACCCAGACCACGCACGATGTAGCTGCGCGCACCCATGCTGCCAGGGATGATCCCCAGTTCGCCCTTCTTGGCACTTACCGCGCCCTTACGGGTCACGAAGACGTCTTCACCGAAGTGATGTTCCTTTTGCACATAGTTGTGGTGGCAGTTCACCGCTTCCAGATGCGACTCGAAGGGCTTGGGAATCACCTTGCGCACTGTCTCGATGAGGTTCTTCATCATCACCTCGCGGTTCAGTCGCGCAAACTTCTGGGCCCAGCTCACACCGCGCACATAGTCGCCAAAGTACTGCGCCCCTTCTTCGAAGTAGGCCAGGTCCTTGTCGGGCAGGTTGCGTTGGTGCTGTTCGGCGTCCTTCTTGGCCAGCTCGATGAAGTGCGTCCCGATGGCGTTCCCCACGCCGCGTGAACCGGAGTGCAGCATGAACCACACTACGCCGTCTTCGTCCAGACATACCTCGATGAAGTGGTTGCCGGTACCCAGCGTTCCCAGGTGCTTGCGGTTGTTGGTATTGCGCAGGCGAGGGTACTTCTCGCAGATGGCTTCAAAGTCATCCACAAGCGTGGCCCAGGCCTGATCCACCAGGCTTGGCGGGTTCTCCCAGCTACCTTCGTCGCGGCCACGGCGGTGCGGCGTCATGCCATGAGGTACGGCTTTTTCGATCGCGGCACGCAGCGGCCCCAGGTTGTCTGGCAGGTCTTCAGCGCGCAACGTGGTCTTGCACGCCATCATTCCGCAGCCAATGTCCACGCCCACTGCGGCGGGGATGATGGCCTTGATGGTCGGGATCACAGACCCGACAGTGGCGCCGATACCCAGGTGCACGTCCGGCATGGCAGCGATGTGCTTGAAAACGATTGGCAGACGAGCCGCATTGCTCAGTTGCTTGCGCGCTTCATCCTCCACGGGCACGCCCTTTGTCCACATCTTGATGGGCACCGCACCTTCTTGTTGTTCAACGTTGTAGTTCATGGTGTTCTCACCTTCTGATCAATGAATTTCCTTGTGTGCCTTCTATATCGCAATGGGTGTGCCAACTCGTGTCCGCGTGCTTGGCATTTCTTCTATCTCTTTGATTTGAATGGGTATTTTTGTTAAAATTGCTGATGTTGATGACCATCCTCTTCAGTCGGCATGCTTTCATACTTAGAATATTAGATAAACATTTATCTAAATTGGCATGGTCAAAAAGAAGGTCGTCATCGGTTTTCTAGGGTCGCAACTGGATGCGGGCCAAGGTGCCGGGCGCTGGGAGAAGTGGCGGCCCACTGTCTCGCTGGCTCAGCACGAAGACACTTTGATCCATCGGGTGGAGTTGCTCCACTCTCCGCAACACATCCGCTTGGCGGAGCGTGTGAAGGAGGACATCGTCTCCGTATCGCCCGATACCGATGTTCGGTTGATCGAGATGGCGCTAGCGGACCCGTGGGACTTTGGCGAGGTGTACGCGGCTTTGTATGACTGGGTGAAGGCCTATCCCTTCAAGCCTGAGCGTGAACAGTACTGGGCGCACATCACGACAGGTACCCATGTGGCGCAGATCTGCATGTTCTTGTTGGTGGAGGCAGGGTTCATTCCTGGCGTGTTATTGCAAACGTCACCACCTCGAAAGCAGACGCATGAAAACCCAGGCACCTACACGCTGATCGATCTTGATCTTTCGCGCTATGACATCCTGGCGCAGCGCTTCGAGCAGGAGCATCGCGATGCGCAAACCTTTCTCAAAAGCGGTATAGCCACCCGAAACAAGAGATTCAATGCGCTGATCGACGAGATCGAGCGTGTGGCTGTTCGCTCCACGGCGCCCATCTTGTTAACGGGCCCTACGGGCGCGGGTAAATCGCATTTAGCCCGACGCATGTTTGAGCTGAAGAAGGCGCGCCATCAAGTCAAAGGTCCGTTCGTGGAAGTGAACTGCGCCACCTTGCAGGGGGATGGCGCAGCCTCCACGCTATTCGGGCATAAGAAAGGCGCCTTCACGGGCGCGGTTGTAGACCGTCCGGGGTTGCTTCGCACGGCGCATGAGGGCGTGCTGTTCCTGGATGAAATCGGTGAACTTGGGCTGGATGAGCAGGCCATGCTGCTCAAAGCCATTGAGGAGAAGCGCTTTTATCCGGTAGGCAGCGACAAGGAAGCATCAAGCGATTTCCAGTTGATTGCAGGCACCAACCGGGATTTGCGCCTGGACGTGGCAGCGGGGCGCTTTCGCGAAGACTTGTATGCACGGGTGAACATCTGGTCATACGAACTGCCTGGTTTGTCCCAGCGTACCGAAGACATCGAGCCCAATCTGGATCACTTGCTGGCCAAGAGTGGTGCAGAACTAGGGCGCGCCGTTCGCTTCAATGTTGAAGCGAAATCCCTGTACATGCGATTTGCACAATCGACTGAAGCAGCTTGGCTTGGCAACTTCCGAGACCTCACCGCCAGTGTCACGCGCATGGCGACGTTGGCGGAGGGTGGTCGCATCAATGCCGAACTGGTGGAGGCTGAGTTACAGCGGCTGCGATGGATGTGGCAACGTGCTGATCAACGCCAAGACGCTATGAGCGGCGTAGTGGATCTCAGTCGATGGATCGAACCCCAAGCCCTCGCCGACATAGACCTGTTTGATAGGCTGCAACTTCAGTCAGTGATTGGTGTGTGCTTTACGGCGAAAAGTCTGTCTGATGCCGGGCGACAGTTGTTTGACCGATCCCGCGAGCAACGTTCCGCTGTGAACGATGCCGATAGGTTGCGGAAGTACCTCGCAAAGTTTGGGTTGAGCTGGCAAGCCTTGACGAAGGGGTAGATGTAGAACGATGCAACATGGCCACAACAGCCTAGTCGGGGAGTTGCGTGAACTGCCTACAGTCAGATTGTTTGCGACTTTGACTTATTTGGTAGTGTCTCAGTAGGCTCGTAAGTGCTTGTCGTGCAATGAAGACTGTTTACGACTTTATTGACCGGAAATAGCTATGCAGCGGCAGGCGCCGGTCATGGCCGGCAGGCCTGTTCACGTAGGCATCGGTAAGCTGACATTCGGTCTAGCTACCGGTGTTGGCTTGAACGGCCGCTGTGCGAAGCACAGCTGACCACGGATCGAGATTGGGTGAGGGCACAGGTTTAACGACTGCTTCTGCTGTCCTGCTGCCTTGTGCCTAGTCATACGCACAGTCCTATTCCTATCCGTAGATAAGCGATAGTCCTTGTCCGGTGATTCAGGGGGGCCGGCTCAGCAGCGCTACTCGGGGCATCAAGGGATGAGGACCTCCTTGTCCATCTCCACCACCACCTCCTGCGTCACGTCGGACTTGCCGTTGCACTGGTATCCCTCCGCCCCCGGAAGCGGTTTGAAGATGGGTTCATCCCCTCCCTCTTGATACAGCTTGGCATAGCCCCGCTTGGTACCGACTGCTTGGTAGGCAACGCTGGCTTGATGCACCAAGCCGTCCAGCTCTTCCGCCTTCCGACGCCCCAGATCGGCGTCATACCCGGCTTTCTGCTTCTCCCAGTCCGACTTGGCTTGCCTCAGTTCCTCCAACCTACCCTCCTCCTCGCTCTTGTTTCCTTTTTCTTTGGCTATGTTGGCAGCGAATTCAATTTCGAGGATACGCCGCTGGAAGCTGCCGAGATCCGCCTCTCGTTTGGCAAATTCCCTCACAAGCCTGCCTTGGGACTGTTTCACCAGCTTCGAAGTACGAATGATGGTGTCCAGGTCGACGCTCACGCAGCCGGAATACGTGGTGCTTTGAGCCGGCATGCAAAGCAGGAAAGCGAGTGCCGATGAAGCTGCACGTGTCAGTGTGTTGCGCATAGCTAGATATACCTGAAGGTTCATGGGTCCGAGGCAACGCCGACATCAGAAGGTACGTTGGGCTTTCATCTTTTTCATTCTGGATTCGATCTCGCCTCTGACATCCTCAAAGGGCGGAAACTGCGCAGGACGAACGTCTTGCACTTCAACCACATGCCAACCGAACCTGGAAAGGATCGGGAACGGGATTAGCCCTTGCGAGGAGCCCTTGCGAACAGCAGCCGCCATCTCAGGCCCGAACACCTGCGGTTCAGCCCAACCCAGATCTCCGCCACTGCGAGCCGACATCGCGTCTCTTGAAAGGTCCTTCGCCAATGTGGCGAAGGAATCACCGTTGGCCAGTTTACGGAGCACCTCTTTGGCATCGCTCTCGGTCATGAGCAAGATGTGACGCAAATGGTAATCCTTGTCCTGATACGACGAGGTGATCTTTCTGTACTCCTCCCGCATCTCAGCCTCTGACACGGTTGGCGATGTCGCACAGCCAACAAGAGCCATCGAGCCCAGGAAAACTGCGACTAGTTTTGAGTGCATGGAAGCTTTTCGCATCGAGAATTGCTGGCGTTGCAAACCTTGCCCGCCCAGCTTTCCAGTATGCCCCGAGCGAGCTACAAGGACCCGGTTTGCTGGCTGGCAATGAAGGCCTCGACAAGTTCAGCCCCTGGATTGGGTGGGTGCGCACAGAGCACATAGCTCTGGCCTTTAACATGCATCCACCTGCAATACAAACGGCATCAAGGGAGTCGATGAAGTTCCGAAGAGCGATGTGCGCGGCGTCCGCACTGTTATTGATATCTTGTACTGGCACACCTGTACAACAAGGCCCATTGATCGTTCAAATTGGACAAGCTGGTCCTTTGACCGGGCCTCAGGCAGCCTACGGCATTGATCTGCAACATGGCGCTCAATTGGCGGTCGATGATCTCAACTCAGCCAATGTCCTCATCGGAGGGAGGCAGGCCACCTTTGTGTTGGTGCCGGAAGACGATGGCGCCAACGAAAGACAAGCCGAATTGGTAGCCAAGCGGCTCGTTGAGAAAAAAGTGGCGGGTGTCGTTGGGCACCTGAACGCCATGGCATCGATCTCGGCATTTCTCATTTACGCACGGGCAGGCATTCCCGCCATCACGCCGTCAGCAACGCATCCAATGTTGACAGGCATGGGCTTGAAGACGGCATTTCGATTGCAACCGAACAATGAGCGCGTTGCCTTCGCTACTGCGCAATACGTCATCAGCTTGAATCCCGGCGCCAAGTACGCCGTCATCGATGATGGTCAAGCCTATGGCGAGAATGCGGCCCGCATGTTCGAGGCCGCATTGATTGAGAGCGGACGTCTTGCAGTCATCCGATCCAGTGTTCCATCAGACTCAGTCGACTTCCATCAAGAGGTCGAGCGCTTGAAGCAATCCCAAGCCAATGTGCTGTTTTTTGGTGCTCTGGATGATCAGGTAGGCCCCATGGTGAAGCAACTATGGCAGACAGGCCTTGACACCATTGTGGTGAGCGCCGATGGCGCATGCACGTCGCATGCAGTTTCGTTGGCCGGTAATGCGGTGCTGGACGGCAAGCTCATCTGCGGCGAGCCGGCAGACTTTCCTCCACAAATACGGGAAGGATTGGCGAAGTTCAAACATCGCCTGAGGGAAAGGCACCCTGGAGCGCTGCCTGTTTACTCCTCATCCGCTTATGACGCCGTCAAGCTGATGGCTGCTGCCATGGTGAAGGCTGGCAGCAGCGAGCCCGCGAAGTATCTGCCTTTCCTTGCCAGCACGGCAGCCTACAAGGGCGTGGCAGGCGACGTCACTTTTGACAGGCACGGCGATAACGCTGATGCGACCATTTCAATTTTTCATTACAGCGAGCGCAAGAAGACGGTGCTTGCCCAGGTGCATTGAGCAGTGCATCGGGCTTGTGGCCGGAGAAAGTCTTTCAATATATGAATACGATGAATTTCTTCTGTGATTTGCCATGCGAGGCAGCCGCCTCAATCTTCTTGGCAATGGGGATCACATGTACTGCCCATGCACAGGGTCTGGTCATGCCGCCCACAGAGGCGCGGCAAGCGTTCCTCGCTGTCTACAGCATGATTCAAACCGACTACTTCAAGCCGGTCCCCGGATCGAAAGTTGTGACCTCGTGCCTTAAAGGGATGTTCAAGAACCTGGACGATCAATCCGCTTACCTGGACAAGGTGGACTACGATGATCTTCGCTCCACACCAGCGCCTGACTCGGTTGGCATTGGCGTGGAGCTAACCATGCGCGCAGGCTTGCCTGTCGTGATCTCGGCCAAGGAAAACTCCCCAGCCGAACTTGGTGGACTCCGACCCAAAGATTACATCCTGGAGATTGACGGGCAATCCATGGAAGGAGTGGAGCTTGAAGAAGCCTTGCGCCGGTTGCGAGGTGCGGCTGGGTCAAACGTGCTCATCGTGACTCGCCGCCCCGGTGAAGCACAGACACGGAACATGTCGCTGACCAGAGCCAGCTTTCGCGCATCACATGCGTCAAGTCGCCTGCTGCCATCTGGCGTGGGTTACCTGAAAGTACGCACCATCACGGCCGACACGCCCCCAGAGATTCGCGCGGAGTTTCGCAAATTGCAGGCAGCCAAACCTCTGCGAGGACTCGTGCTTGATCTGAGAAATGCCCCCGGCGGACCGCTGGTGCCCGTGATCGAGCTTGCTGCCATGTTCTTGAAACCCGGCTCGTTGGTTGTAGCAACAGAAGGACGCTTGCCTGAGTCGAACCAAGCTATGCACGCAAGGCGGGATGAGCTGTTGAAGTACGAGGGCGCCAAGACAGACCCGTGGCCGGAGGAGATGACGGCGGTGCCCATGGTGGTGCTTGTGAATGCGGGCACGGCTTCCGGTGCGGAAATCATCGCCTCCGCGCTGGGTGACAACGGTCGCGCCAAGCTCGTGGGGACCAAGACGTTTGGGCGAGGCATCGTTCAGACCATTCGACGCCTGTCTGAGGATTCGGCTATCAAGATCACAACGGCCTACTACAGGACACCGAGCGGCAAGCGCATTCATGGCGAGGGGCTGCAACCAGATATGCAAGCACCCGATCTTGCGCGTTTGCAGGACGCCGGCACAGAGAAGGACGAGGGATTGAGCAAAGCAGTTGCTGCGTTACTTCAGTTGCCAACTTGATTGAAGCAGGCATTCGCGATTGGTGGCGGCATTGAACCAAGGGGCCGTTGGCGCTGCTGGACCGAGTGACTCATTGGCAGCGGGTGCAGACAGCCAAACTGTTCATGGCGGTCGACATCACCCTGTCAAATGCGGACGCTTGCAGGCAGGTGGTAAAAGCTCCTGTGCAGGACAGGCAGCCAAGCACGAATCTTTTCTCGTCCTGTGAACGTACTTCCCCCCCAGCGTTGTCTTGTACCCCTTGCTTGAGGGGAACAGGCCTTTACCGCGTTCTATATAGTGAGCTTGGGGAAATTTACCCACCCAAGATTCCACAAGGGAGATGAGATGAATAGAAAGCTGCACAAATTTTGGTTGATGACTTCCCTGAGCTTGGCATTGGCATTGGCCAACCATGCTGTGTCGGCTGAATACACCTACGTGGACCTTGCCCCAAGGGACCAGACAAACAGTAGAGCCTACTCAATCAACGATCACGATCAGATCGTCGGAATTTCCGGTTACGGCCAGTACTTTGACATCGCCCGCGCGACAGTTTGGTCGGAGGGCACGACCACTTACCTGGATCGAGTCGGCAGCTCTGCCCGAGACATCAATAACGCGGGCCAGATCACTGGATCTTTCTACCCATCCACCACCGACTCGGCTATCTGGGACCACGGCACCAAGACCTCTCTGTCGCCGAATGGCGAAGCCAGAGCCATCAACGAATCTGGGCAGGTGGTGGGCTATTCTGGACCGCTCATGCGTGCCACGACATGGATTGCGGGCCAGCCGGTCGATCTAGGTGGGTTGAGTGGCGGTCGCAGCAGTTACGCATTCGATATTAACAATAAGGGCCAGATCGTCGGAGGCGCTGACACTGGCTTTGGCTATTCGAGCACCCAGCATGCTGTGTTCTGGGACAACGGCACCATCATCGATATCAGCAAAGATTTTGGCAAGAGCAGCCGCGCTTGGGCTATCAACGATGCCGGGCAGATCGTTGGCGCAGGAGTAGCTCCGGGCGCGACCATTAGTCGTGCCCTATATTGGGCGTCAGGCTACTTGGCGCCGGTCCGCCTGGCCGATCTCGGCAGCTACAGCGCAGGGCTCGCCATCAATGAACGGGGTGACATCGTCGGGTATTCGTATCTGCAAGGCACCAGCGAATCACATGCCTTGCTTTGGCGCGATGGTGTCATGACCGACCTCAACAGCTTCCTTGACCAGGCCACTTGGGATGCCGGATGGCGCCTAACGACGGCTCTTGCCATCAACAACAATGGCTCGATCGTTGGCTACGCCACGCAAAACGGGACTGGATTGGCCCATGCCTTCTTGCTGTCTGCGGTGCCTGAGCCGGGCGCTCTACCGCTGATGCTCCTAGGGGCCGGTCTGATGCTGGTCGCTTCAGCCCGAGAAAGGGGCCGGCGCAACTGAGCGAGGGCGCTGTTTAAATGGCCCCTTTGGGTCGAAAACGGCAGGCCGATGAGCCCATTGCGAAGGTCGGTTCGCAGCCTAATGCTGAAGTCCACCGACCCCACTTCATGACACCCCTTGGCAGTTCGCGCGGTGAGTGCGATCCCGGCGCCTTTGACGTGCCGAGGCTTGGCGCTCCAGCGCGAGAAGGTCAGGTATTGCTCAAGCCAGGGTTTGAAGCCAGAGCACTGACTCTGGGCCTCGCGTGACCCAAAGCCTGCGAACCTGATCTCCGCGGGGCTCGGTCGTTCATACCTTGGCGAGAAAGGCCGTCGCATCACCCGCATCACACTTCCAGTCTGCGAAGACCCCGACCAGATTGCATTCCACGCAGCGGCAAGCGATGTAGTACCAGCGCACGTCATGTGTGCCCTCGTACACGGAGACGCCGGACGTCAGCTCAAACACTTCGTTCTCGCACACGCACTCGTGCGCCTCGGGCACGGCCTCTTCAACGTATTCCGCGCTGTCGCCCATCAGGTGCTCCTGCCCACAGTCGGTGCAGGTTCGGATTGCCACGCCAGCTTCTTCATCGGTCTGCAGCGCGAAGTTCCGGCACCCGCAGTCGCATTTGGACGTGGCAAACCGGACGGCCTCATGGCGATTCGCAGTGCTGTAGCTGCGCAGCTCAGCTTGGATGTCGCCCGACGTCGTCCCGTACCAGAACTCGCCCTTCTTTGTCAGTGCCATTGATGCTGCTCCATTCTTCAAGTTGAGCTTCCCGGCAGGCTCGCCCCGTTAGTCTGGATTTTGCCTGGAGACCTGGCGAATCGTCGTCAAGGGGGCTGGTCGGGGTGGTCGCCTGGAGCCTGGACGCATTGGCGACCGGCAGATGTGCAGCGGTTGCGGTCGGCCGCATTAGTACACGCGGGTATCGGAATAGCATGCGATTTCAAAGCGGTAATGGGCCTTCCTGTTCGAGAATGCCGAGATCATTCAGGTTAAGTTATTCCGCATGAGCCCATTGATCAGCGTCCCCGTTTCAACCGTAGTCGCACTTACTGCCGAACGAGCGGTAGCGTTGATGACTGGAATCTTGAAGGCGGAGTCGGCCTACGCCAAGCTCAATCCGGCAGTCGTCACGATTTCGAGCCGATTGACCGTAACGGACGGTGGCATTGACGCTGAAGTCGACGTGCCGCCGGACGCGCATGTCCCCGCCGACTGCTTCTTCTCAGCCGGCCTGACTGGAATTCAGCTGAAGTCCGGCTCGTCGTTCAAGCCGTGGACCGAAAGCTCGATTCGCGGCGAACTAATCAACAGCGCTGGAACTCTGTTCCCCGAAGTGGCGCGACTGACCGAGAAAAGGGGCCGCTATTTCGTCGTCTGCACGGGTCACGACCTCACGCCTCAGCAACGGAATGACGCCTGCGAACACCTGGTCAGCGTTCTTGAATCTGCGGGTGTGGCGGACTATGGCGGTCTGGTCGATGTACTTGGTGCAAGCCAGATCTCAAACTTTGCGGAGCGCTATCCCGGCATTGCGGCATCGCTGACCTTTGATTCGATCCGGGAGGCCTGGGTCCTCGACGAATGGATTCGCGATGCCCACATGGCTAACTCATTGCTGCCGGCGCCAGGTCAAGCTGATCTCATTGACCAGATTCGAGCGGGCATCGAAGGCGACGCCAAGCACATTCGTGTGCTTGGCGAACCTGGATTGGGCAAGACGCGCATGGTCCTGGAGGCCTTAAGGCAGCCGCACATCGCGCCGTCGGTCCTCTACCTGTGCCACGGCTCGAAGTTTGGCCAGACGGCACTGTTCAGGCAACTGCTGCGGGTCGGCTGGACAAAGCCGCTCGTGCTAGTGCTCGACGATCTATCTGAATCGGAGATGTCTGACATCTGGCGGCATCTGAAGACGCGCTGCGGCGCGATGAAGCTGATTACTCTCGATCACGGTCACGATGAAGGTCACGACGACGAAATACTCCGTTTCCAGGCGCCCCGCCTTCCGGACGAAACCATCAGGGGCATCTTGGCAGACCGAGTTGGAGAGTCGCGGGGACTTGACCGTTGGGTCGCCATCTGTGAAGGATCGCCACGAGTGGCGCATGCAGTTGCCGAGAATCTTCATGCGAACCCGACCGACTTACTGCGGCCACCCGCGACGGTGGCACTATGGGCCAGGTTCTTGCACGGATATGGCGTCCAGGAGGACGCAGCATCACGTCAAGTCGACTGCGTGGCTCACCACCTTGCCTTGTTCAGCCGCTTCGGATTTGAGGATCCTGTATCCGATGAAGCCGCCTACGTCTCGCAGTTGATTCAAAAGGTTGATCCAACGATCGGCTGGGCGCGCTTTCAAGAGATTGTTCAGAGCCTTAGGGCTCGACGTGTCCTGCAAGGCAGCCGGACGCTCTTCTTCGTGCCCAAGGCGCTTCACATTTACCTTTGGAAGCAGTTCTGGACTCGCTATGGGCGCGGTTTCGACTTCGTATCGACCTTCGAAACCATGCCTCGATCGCTTCATGCCTGGTTTCTGAACAAGTTCCGGTTTGCTGACGGGAAAGACACGGCATTCGTTGTCGAGGAGATTCTGAAGCCCGAGGGCGTCTTTTCCAATCGCGATGTGCTGATCTCGTCGACGGGTTCTCGATTTCTGTCGACACTGGCAGAGGCCAACCCCGCTGCCGTTTTGCGCCTGCTTGAGGACACGATCGGCAAGTGGACAGATGCCGAACTCGCGGAGTTCAAGACGGACCGCCAGAACATCGTCTGGGCGCTCGAGAAGATTGCTGTTTGGCCTCCGCTTACCGTGCGAGCCTTGAACGTCCTGGCTCGCCTAGCTGTCAATGAGAATGCCGACTTTTCGAATAACTCGACCGGCACTCTGGTAAGCCTGTTTCGCATCGGTCCAGAAGCCGCTGCGACCGAAGCTAGCCCCGAGCAGAGACTACCTGCCTTGCTTGGGCTGATGAGGGCTGGCACTGATGCTGAACGTCTCCTCGGAATCAAAGCGCTGAGCTCGGCCTTGGACACGCGTGGTGTGGGCTTCCGGACCGTGGGTCCTGAGTACCAGGGACTTCAGGAGCGAGCGAAGCTATGGATTCCCGCAACTTACAGCGATTGGTGGCAGGCACACCTCTTGTATTTCCGGACCTTGATTGATGAGACTGAGCCCTGGCCCTCGGCATTGAGGCCGCAAGTCTGCTCAGCGTTGCTTGAAGCAGTCGAACATCAGATCCGCACGCCGCTGTGCACTGAGCTTGCATTCCAGATGCTTGAAAGGCTGGTCTCCGACAGCGCGATGGCGCCAAGTAGGCTGAATAAGTTTTTCTGGCACTGGCAGGAGTATCGAGAAAGTGAAGAAAACCGTGAGGTTGCGGTCCGACTCAGGCGCCTTGCCCGGCGGTATGCGCGCCGCGACCTGGCCAGCCGGTTCCAAAGATACGTCCTTGATGTTGATTGGCTTGAATGGGAGGAGAAGTACCGTGATCGGCGCGATCAGCCACCTTCACATGCGAAGGCACTAGTCGCAGCGCTCGCGCGACGAATTTCCGCGAATCCACATCGCCTCAATGAGATCTCTCACCTTCTGGCTCCAGCGAGTCATACGCCTGCCATTTGGTATTTCGGCGAGCAACTGGCTGCAAATGACAAGGAGCGCACCCTGCTTTCATCGCTCGCCGCCATCGCCCGGAGCACCGCCCACAGCACTTGTCTGCATGGCTATTTGACGGGTGCCAAAGCGCAGTCCATAGAACGATTCGAGTCGTGGCTGACGGATATGCTGCGCAGCAGCGATACGGCTGGCCTGGGGGCAGAAATAACACTGCAATCCGACTATTCCGAAGATGCCTTCAACCGCTGTCTCGACGCACTTGAGGCGCGGTGGATCGAGCCTTTGCTGTTTGGGGCATTGCAGTATGGAAAGGCGTTGGATTCCGTGCCGTCATGGCAAACCGAGCGTCTTTTCCGCCTGATCCGAGAGAGAGAGACCCCAGAAGCGCTGCGGCTGCTGATCGGGTTGATGAACTCCATTTCGCCAGACCAATCGCTGCCATGCGGCCCCCACTTTGTCTTCGATGTCGTTTTACTTACGATTCCTGGCTCAGGACATCCAGGACCATCCTCTGGGTTCAACTGGAAGCGCGTTTGCTCTAGGCTGGTGAAGTCAGAAGCTTCGCTCGCAGTCCCTTTGCTCGACGCAATCCTCAATGCCATGGGCGAGGAATACCAGCTGAGCTATGACCATTACATCGAGGAACTGAGCAAAGAGTTGGTGGATATCGATCCCGAACGAGCTTGGCGGGTGACTGCCAAGCAATTCGAAGTTGCCTTGCCGAAGTGGAGGGGCGACTTGTACGAATGGCTGAAGGGCGGCATACGCTCCTTTGGCGCGAGGCAGCACGGTCTCATCGCGGACATGCCGGAAAGCAGCATATTGAGCTGGATCGAGTCAGACCCCAGCGAGCGAGCTGCCCTGATCGCCCACGCGACAGCTCCTACGCTTGATGACGATGGCGGCGGCGGATTGACGCGGCAGTTGTTGACACGGTACGGGCATATCGAGGGCGTACGCTCGGGGATCAGCGCCTCGTTCCATTCCGGCTCATGGATGGGACCTGCGAGCCAGCATTTGAAGCGCCAGCGAGACATCCTGCGACGATGGCTTGCGGCGGGCTTCGATTTCCGGGTTTCCCAATGGATAGAAGCTGAGATCGAAAGGCACGACCGAGAGATTCAAAACGAGGAAATCAACGAAGAACGCGATCGCTTTGAGTGATGACCTCGCACTAGCCTTGAACGTCAGCAACCAGCCTAATCCGGAAACTCAGTCGAGTTGGCCGCCGGACGTGCAAATTGAATCATCTCGGGCGTATTGGTGATCAATTGGCTCTGCGGTGAAGTGGGCGGTCATGGCCCCTCGTCGGCTCGGTCCTTGTGCCAACGGTGCATGGCTGCATCTTCTGCCGAGTATTCACCGCGTGCCGACTTCCAGACCACCGCCGGTGTGCTTTGAAAACGGTGTTTTGTACAATGGGGCGCATATGAATCCATCCCTTGTCCATGCCGACCTGATCGCCACCTTCAAGAGAGCGCAAGCAGACGCTGCGCACAAGTTTGGCTTGATCAAAACAGTGGCCCCCAAGGGCCCCAAGGCCATCCAGGCGGCGGTCGATACCGCGGCCAAGGCTGAAAAGCGCAGGGATGCCTATGCGAAGAAGTTGCGCGCTTTGGGCGTGATCCTTGAGGATTGAGCGTCTCCAAAGCGCCCGCTCCCTGCTGATCGGCTCTCCCTGAAGCGCCGCGGGTTTCGCGGAGGCCAGTTGGTTTAAGTCAGACGGTCGCGGCCTGACCAGCGCGGTGTTGATGGTAGTTTGCCTCGAACTCTGCGGGCGGGACATTGCCAAGTCGCCCCATCAATCGATGGTGGTTGAACCAAGAGACCCATTCCAGCGTTGCCAGTTCGACAGCCTGCTTGGTTCGCCATGGGCCACGTCGGTGGATGATCTCGGCCTTGTACAAGCCGTTGATGGTCTCGGCCAGGGCGTTGTCATAGCTGTCCCCTTTAGAGCCCACTGACGGCTCGATCCCCGC
>Ga0075012_10003335_pt1 | contig 15411 bp, 10 predicted proteins | sample All_14_2_FD_71474 | JGI IMG/M metagenome (GOLD analysis project Ga0075012, IMG submission 71474) | Freshwater microbial communities in response to fracking from Pennsylvania, USA - Allegheny Zone_MetaG_DW_15 | ecosystem: Environmental > Aquatic > Deep subsurface > Groundwater > Drilled... | reverse complement strand
GCCTTCAGGAAGGGCGTCATTTTTTCCGGGCCGGAATGGCCCAGGGCGCCCAGCGCGCCTTCTATCCGCCTCCGGCCCAAGCCGTCTATCAGCGCGTCCGCGGCGCCGGCATCGTCCTCCGCCAGCATCAGGGCCGCCAGGGTATGCGCGGTAAGCGGGGCGCCGTCGGGCCAGCCGCGCAGGCGGCCCGCCGGCTGGGACTTCGCTTCCGCCCTGAGCCTGAAGACCTTCTCCCAGGGCGTCTTTTCCTTGAGCATGGCCCCCAGGACGTAAAGCCCGGACAGCTGGCCCACCGCGAAATGCTCGTCCTGTGAAAGCGCCTCCAGGGTCTCACCGTCGGCGCCCAGGCGCCGGACCAGCAGTCCCTTGCGGCCGGGCAGCGCGGCGAAACCGGCCTTCACCCGCGCCAGGGCGGGGTCCTTCCGGTAAGGAGGGCCGAAGAAGAGCCCGGTTATCCCGCCGCCGGCGGGGTCCACCGAAACGGCGGCGGGAATGCGCCAGCCGCGCTCCGTGTCGAAAAAAAAGTGGCCGGAATGCGCCCCGGAGCTGACCAGCAGCGTTTCCGACACCGGCCCGTTCTCCCGGTACAGCCCGGAGAAGATCCCGTTGAGCTTTTCCAGGGAGATCTGCCGGAAGAAACTTTTATCGAACAGGTCTCCGGGGTGCGCCGGCTTTTCCGAGACGAGCGCGGCGGCGGCCCGGGCCGCGGAGTTCAGCTCCGCGCCCGCGGGCGGGGCCAGGAGCAGCGACGGCAGCAAGAGTAACGAAAATTTCATTTTAAAATTATACAATTACAAAGCCGCGGCGGGCGCGGCGGAGGACACCATGGACAAACTGATACTGGAAGAGATAAAAGACGGCATAGGCGTGCTTACGCTCAACAACCCCGCGCGCCGCAACGCGCTCAGCCTGGAGCTCTGCAAGCAGCTGGTCGTATCGCTGGAGGGCATGAAGAAGCACAAAGTGCCCGTCATCGTGCTCCGGGCCGAGAAGAACGCCCGCGTCTGGAGCGCCGGCCACGATATCACGCAGCTGCCCAAGGTGCACCACGACCCGCTGGCTTACGACAGCCCTATGGAAGTGGCCTTCCGCGCCATCCAGAGCTATCCGGGGCCGGTTATAGCCATGATACAGGGCAGCGTGTGGGGCGGCGCCACCGACCTGGCCGTCACCTGCGACCTGGCCATAGGCGACGAGACCTCATCCTTCGCCATCACCCCCGTGAAGATGGGCCTGCCCTACAACGCCTCCGGCATCATGCATTTCATAAACCGCGTGGGATCGAACATCGCCAAGGAGATGTTCTTCACCGCCGAGCCGGTCAAGGCCGACCGCGCCTACCACTTCGGCATCCTCAACCACCTCATCAGCTCTCGCGAGATAGAGGAATTCACGTTCAACCTGGCGCGCACCATAGCCGGCAACTCGCCGCTGGCCGTCTCCGTGATCAAGGAGCAGTTCAGGATACTCTCGGAGGCGCACCCCATCAGCCCCGAGTCCTTCGAGCGCATCCAGGCCCTGCGCCGCAAAGTCTACAACAGCGGCGACTACGAAGAGGGCATCAAGGCCTTCATGGAGAAGCGCCGCCCCGAGTTCAAGGGCAAATAGGCCGGCGCTCCGCAAATAAAGAACCGCCGGACAGCCGGCGGTTTTTTATTGGGGCGGCCGCCCCTTCAGGCGGCGGGGGTCAGCTTGTCTCCGTGCCGCTCGATAAACCCGGGGTCGTTCATCGGGCAGTCGAAATGCCGGGAGCCCTCGCGGAACATGGGGGAGCCCCACATGCGGCGGGCTATGACCTCGAGCGGCTCTTTGCGGATGCTGCCGAAGCCGGCCTGCAGGTAGGCGCAGGCTATCACTTCCCCGTAGGAGGTCACGTCGAACTTGTTGCCCAGCATGGAGTTGCACCAGAACGGCACGTTCTTGTGCTGCATGAACTCCGTTTCCCAGCAGACGTCGGGCGCCAGCAGGCCGCGCAGTTTTTCTATCTCCGGCGGGGACAAATGCGCCTCCTTTTTCTCCTTCCAGCGGCCGCTCTGGATGGCGGAGAGAAAGCGCACCCCGACCCTGTTCTCCCGGGCCAGGGCTATCATCCGTTCGAAGTCCCCGCTGGCCAGGTTCTCCCGGGTGGCGTAGAGCGACATGAAGCAGGGAATGCCGTGGCGCACGCAGAGGCGCATGCCCTCCACGGCCTTGCGCCAGCTGCCTTTAACCCCGCGGTGGGCGTCGTGCTCTTCTTCCCGCGGGCTGTCCAGGCTGACGCGGATGAGGTCTATGCCGGCCTTTTTCAGCTTCAGGACCATGGGCTCGTCGAGCAGCAGGCCGTTGGTATCCACCGTGGCCAGCAGGCCGCGCTCTTTGGTCCTGGCCACATACTCGGGCAGGGCCGAGTTGAGCAGCGGCTCCCCCCCGAAGAAATGGATGCACGCCCCGCCCAGCCGGGCCAGGTCGTCTATAAATTTCAGTATCTCCTCCCGGCTCAGTTCCCCTTCGGGCTGGTCGGGCCGGCGGCCTATCCCGCAATGCGGGCAGGCGCACTGGCAGCGGTAGGACAGGGCCAGCACCACGGTAACCCCGTAGAGCGGCACGAACCTGCGTATGACGGGGAGGACGCTGCGGAAATAGAAGGCCGTGAAGGCGATGAACCAGGGCGTGCCGTAAACTCCCCGCAGAGCGGGGCGCAGCCGGAACGAGAGTTTGTTGAACAGTGTGGTAACGCCCATAGCCAGAGATTCTATTGGATATTACCCCGGGTGTCAAACGCCGCCCCCGGGGCGGCGGCGGCCGCCCGAAAGGAAAAATCCCCCGGGAACCCCGGGGGATTTTTTCCGTCCGGACCCGCGGCGCTAGGCCTTGAGCAGGCCGTGGTGGCGCAGCAGGGCCTTCGGGCTCGGGGAGCGGCCCCTGAAGGCCTTGAAGATCTCGGCCGGGTGCCGGCTGCCGCCCAGCCCGAGCACGGTGTCCCGGAACCGGGCGCCGGTCTGCGCCAGCGCCTCGGGGTCCTCCAGCCCGGCCTCTTCGAAGGCCTCGAAGGCGTCGGCGCTCAGCACCTCCGCCCATTTGTAGCTGTAATAACCGGCGGCGTAGCCGCCCGCGAAGATATGCGAGAACGAACAGAGGAACCGGTCCTCTTCCAGCGGCGGCAGGACGGCGGTCTTGGCCGCGACCTCTTTTTCTATGGCCTTGATGTCGGGGTCCTTGGCCGAATGCAGCGCCAGGTCGGTCAGGGCGAAGCTCAGCTGCCGCAGCATCATCATGCCGGCCCGGTAGGAGCGGGCGGACTTGATCTTCTCGAAGGTCTCGGCCGGCAGGGTCTCGCCGGTCTTGTAATGCTTGGCCATGCCGAGCAGCGTCTCTTTATGGTAGCACCAGTTCTCCATGAACTGGCTGGGCAGCTCGACGGCGTCCCATTCCACCCCGTGGATGCCGGCCACGTCCGGGTAGCCGATGGCCGTCAGCATGTGCTGCAGGCCGTGGCCGAATTCGTGGAACATGGTGGTGACCTCGTCGAAGGAGAGCAGCGAGGGCTTCTCCCCCACCGGCGGGGTGAAGTTGCAGGTCAGGGTGGCCACGGGGATGCGCTCGCCGAGCGGAGACACCCGCCGGCCGGTCACGGTGTTCATCCAGGCCCCGCCGCGCTTGTTCTCGGGGCGCGAGTACGCGTCCAGGAAGAACGAGGCGATGTGTTTTTCAGAGGCGTCGAACACCTTGAAGAAGCGCACGTCGGGGTTCCAGGTCCTGGCCTCGCCGTCGGCCGCCTCCACCGTCACGCCGAAGATCCTGTGGACCAGGGAGAACATCCCGTCGAGCACCTTGGCGAGCGAGAAATAAGGCCGGAGCTCGTCGTCGGTGTAGCCGTAGCGCTTCTCCTCCAGCCGCTTGGCCCAGTAGGAGACGTCCCAGTGCCGCAGCTCCCCGGCGTGGCCGGCGGCGTTGGCGTGGGCGGTTATTTCCCTGAGTTCCCCGCGGGCCGGCTCAAGCGAAGCCAGCCGCAGTTCCTCCAGCAGCCCCATGACCTCCCCGACGCTGCCGGCCATCTTGGTGGCCAGGGACACCTCGGCGTAATTGGCGTAGCCCAGCAGCTCCGCCTCCTCGTGGCGGAGGCGCAGGATCTGCTTCATCAGCGGGGTATTATCCTTCTCCCCCGAGGAGGCGCGGGAGACGAAAGCGCGGTAGAGCTTCTCGCGCAGCGCGGCCGATTTCGCGAACTGCATCACCGCGATGTAGACGGGCGCGTCGAGGGTGACCAGCCAGGGCCCGTTGGCCGGGTCGGGCTTGGCCGGCGGGTTCTGCCTGGCGTAGGAGTGCGCCAGCATCTCCCTGGCCGACTCGGTCAGCCCTTCGACTTCGGCCTTGTCCGACAGGACCAGCTTGAACTCCTTGGTCGCGTCCAGGACGTTATTGTTGAACTTGGTCGCCAGCTGCGAGCTTTCCTCGGAGATCTTGTTGAAGCGTTCTTTCTTTTCTCCCTGCAGCGCTATGCCGGAAAGCCTGGCCGACAGCAGGCGCTTCTCCACGGCCCGCTTCTGGCCGCCGTCGAGCTTCGCCCATTCGGGGCCGTTCTTTATGGCGAGCAGCTTTTCGTACAGGGCCGGAGACTGGCCGATCTTCAGGCCCAGCGCCACTATCCTGGGCTGGGCCGCCTGGTAGGCGTCGCGCAGGGCCGGCTCGTTGCGCACGGCGTTCAGGTGCCCCACCGGGGACCAGACCTTAGTAAACCAGTCCTCCAGCGTGTTGAGTTCCTCTATGACAGCGCCCCAGGAAGCCGGCCGGGGATCGCCCTCTATGCGGCTGAGGCCCTCCTCCACGGCCCTGACCATCGCCTCCACGGCTTCCCCGACGTGTTCGGCCCGTATCTCGTCGTACCTGGGCAGTTCGGCTTCGGACAGTAATGGGTTCATTGGGTATCTCCTTAAGGCTGACGATTATTTAGTCGTTACGGGCGTAATTGGGGGTTTCCTTGGTTACCTTCACGTCGTGCACGTGGCTTTCCTTCAGGCCGGCGTTGGTCAGGCGCACGAACCTCGCCTTGCGGCGGAGTTCGCCGAGGTTCCTGCAGCCGCAGTACCCCAGGCCGGCGCGCAGGCCGCCGGTGAGCTGGTGTATGATGGCCGCCACCGTGCCTTTGTAGGGCACCTGGCCCTCTATGCCCTCCGGCACCAGCTTGTCTTTCTCCACGCCGGACTGGCCGTAGCGGTCCTTGGAGCCGGCCTCCATGGCGCCCACCGAGCCCATGCCGCGGTAGGCCTTGTAGGAGCGGCCCTGGTAGAGGATGATGTCGCCGGGGGCCTCTTCGGTGCCGGCGAGCAGCGTGCCCAGCATCACGCACGAGGCGCCGGCGGCCATGGCCTTGGTGATGTCGCCGGAGAACTTGATGCCGCCGTCGGCTATGACGGGGGTCTTGCTGCGCGCGGCGGCCTTTACGGCGGCGCTCACCGCGGTGAGCTGGGGCACGCCCACGCCGGAGATCACGCGCGTGGTACAGATGGAGCCGGGGCCTATGCCCACCTTTATGGCGTCGGCGCCGGCCTTGACGAGGTCCAGCGCGCCCTGGTAGGTGGCCACGTTGCCGGCTATCACCTCGCAGCCGTAGCGGCGCTTAACGTCCCGCAGTGTCCTGAGCACATTGGCGGAATGGCCGTGCGCGGAATCGAGAGAGATCACGTCGGCGCCGGCCTTCACCAGCTCTCCGGCCCGCTCCACCGCGTCGGGCCCGGCCCCTATGGCCGCGCCCACGCGCAGCCGGCCGGCGCGGTCCTTGCAGGCGTCGGGGTACTGCTTGGTGTTGAGGATGTCGCGGACCGTGATGAGGCCTTTCAGCTCGCCGTTGCGGCCGACGAGCGGCAGCTTCTCGATGCGGTGCTCCTGCAGGATCTTCTCGGCCTGGGCCGGCGTGGTGCCGGGGCGGGCCGTGATGAGCTTGGTGGTCATCGCGGAGGAGACTTTCTTGTCGAGGTCCTTGAGGAAGCGCACGTCGCGGTTGGTCAGCAGGCCCACGAGTTTACCGCGGGAGATAACGGCCACGCTGGAGACGCCGTGCTTGGCCATCAGCGCCAGGGCGTCCTTCAGCTTCTCTTCGGGCGAGACGGTCAGCGGCGCGGAGATGACGCCGCTCTCGTGCTTCTTTACCTTGGCGACTTCGAGGGCCTGCTGGTGCGGGGGCATGGCCCGGTGTATGATGCCTATGCCGCCTTCGCGGGCCATGGCTATCGCGAGGCCGGCCTCGGTCACGGTGTCCATCGCCGCGGAGACGAGCGGGACGTTGAGCTTTATCGTTCTAGTGAGGTTCGTCGCTATGTCGGTCTGCCGCGGCATGACCGAGGACTTGGCCGGCAGCAGCAGCACGTCGTCGAAAGTAAGGCCCAGCGCAATATTGTCGTTAAGCATGTTCCCTCTCCTTAATTACCTACTCTACCAACCGGCGCGGCAGCCGGGGGACCGGGTTAGCAAAAGCCTGTCGGAGGCCCGAGCTTGCGTAAGCGCGAGGGCCGAGACGGGCAGGCGCGAGCACGGTGTGCGAGACGCCGGTTTTGCGTTCCGGTCCCCCGGTTGACACGCCCCCCTCATTCCCATTCTATAGTCGCGGGCGGCTTGGAGGTGACGTCGTAGACTACGCGGTTGACGCCGCGCACCTCGCTGACTATCCGCGACGAGATCTTCTGCAGCAGGTCGTGCGGCAGGCGGGACCAGTCGGCGGTCATGCCGTCCACGGAACTCACGCAGCGGATGGCTATCGTGTATTCGTAGGAGCGTTCGTCGCCCATCACGCCCACCGAGCGCACCGGCAGCAGCACGCAGAAGGCCTGCCAGATCTTCGAGTACCAGCCGGCCTTCTGTATCTCCTCGCGCATAAGCCGGTCGGCCTCGCGCAGGATCTTGAGCCTGTCGGGGGTGACTTCGCCCAGCACGCGTATGGCCAGGCCGGGGCCGGGGAAAGGGTGCAGCATCAGGACGGACTCGGGTATCCTCAGTGAGCGGCCCAGTTCGCGCACTTCGTCCTTGAAGAAATAGCGCAGCGGCTCTATCAGGCCCATCTTCATCTTGGCGGGCAGGCCGCCCACGTTGTGGTGGCTCTTGATGACGGCCGAGGGGCCTTTGACCGAGACGGACTCGATGACGTCGGGGTAAAGCGTGCCCTGCAGCAGGTGCGCCGCCCCTTTCACCTTTTTGGCCTCGCGGTCGAACACCTCTATGAAGGTGTGGCCGATGATCTTGCGCTTCTTTTCCGGGGAGGTCACGCCCCTGAGGCGGCCCAGGAACAGCGCCGAGGCGTCCACGATCTTGAGCTTGTAGCCGAATTTCTTCTTGAAGACCCCGGTCATGCGTTCGCGGTCGCCGTGGCGCAGCACGCCGGTGTCCACGAAGATGCAGTTGAGTTTATTGCCGATGGCTTTATGGGCCAGCACGGCGGCCACCGAAGAGTCCACGCCCCCGGAGAGGCCGCAGATGACCGCCTTGCCGCCGGCCTGTTTTTTTATCTCCGCTATGCTGTCCTTCAGGAAGGAGGCAGGGGTCCAGCGCTCTTTATAGCCGCAGACGCCCCGGGCGAAATTCTCTATCATCTTCGCGCCGCGCTCGGTGTGGTGCACCTCGGGGTGGAACTGCAGCGCATAGTGGCCGCGCTCGGGGTTCTCCATCGCGGAGATATCGGAGCCGTCGGCCCTGGCGGTAACGTGGAAGCCGGGCGGGACCTTCTTAACCTCGTCGCCGTGGCTCATCCAGACGTTCACGGCGCCGCTGATGCCCTTGAACAGGCGGGAGCCCTTGAGTATCTTAAGTTTGCTGAAGCCGTACTCGCGGGCTGCGGCCTTGTCCACCGTCCCGCCGTATTCGCGGGCCATCAGCTGCATGCCGTAGCAGACGCCGAGCACGGGCACGCCCATATTGAAGACGGCGGGGTCGGGCTTGGGGGCGTTCTTGTCGTAGACGCTCGAAGGACCGCCGGAGAGGATGATGCCCCGGGGCGACCGGGAGAGGATGTCCTCTATGGGCGCGCTGAAGGGGAGTATTTCGCAATAAACCCGCAGGCTGCGGAGCCTGCGGGCGATAAGCTGGGTATACTGGCTGCCGAAGTCCAGGATAAGGATCTGATCCATCAGTTATTCACCTCAAGACCCGCCAGAAGATGTAGGACGACCGTTAAATTCTAACAAATTAAGAGAACCGGCGGACGAAGCCCGCGCAGAAGCGGTCCAGGCTGGCTTTTTGCAGGATGGCGAGGCGGGCGGAGGAGGAGAGGGTTTTAAGCCGGGCGGGGGAGAGGGCGAGGATGCGGTTGAGGCCGCGGGCTATGGTCCTGGGCGAGAGGGTGGTGTAGAAGAAACCGTTCACGCCGTCCTTTATGAAGCGCTCCATGTAGGGAGTTTTCTTTGTAAGCACGGGGCGGCCGAGGGCCATGGCGAGGAAGGCGATGGAATTGCCGGCGGCCTCGTTGATGTGGCCGTCCTTCACGGGGATCACCACGGCGCGGGCGCGGGCGGCGGTTTCCCTGAGTTTATCGAGGTTTTTGGCCAGCGGCTGGTATTCCGCCCCGCGCGGCAGCCGCTCCGGCTTGGCGTCGCTGAATATCTTCAGGCCCAGGCCGGTATTCTTCACCCCCCCGGCCAGCGCCGCGAATTCCCTCCCGGCGGAACCGGCGGAAAAAACATAAGCGCCCGGTCCTCCCGGCTGCGGCCTGTAGTATTCGCAGTCCGTGGCGTAGCCGCGCCGCAGCAGCCGCGCGCCGGACAGCCCCATTTCCCCCCAGAGCCCCTTGTCGTCGAACTCCAGCATATAGCCGGCCGCCAGGCCGCCCAGCGCCTTAAAGCGCCGCGCCAGGTCCGCCGTCATATTGTGCCCCGGCATGGGGATCAGGTGGTTGGCGATATAAATTTTCTTCGCGGCCGCGGCCTCCCGCGCCAGCCACAGGAAAGCCGGCGCGCAGCGGGCGCGCTTCGGGAAATCCAGCAGGACTATCAGGTCATAGCCCCGCGCCGCGCGCTTGAGCGCCTCCAGCCCCGAATACTTGAACCGCCGGCCGCCGGGCGGCGGCAGCGTCCCTATAAATTTGTAGTCGAAATCGAAATCGTGGACGACGTCGAGCGAAACCTTTTTCCCGCCGAGCGCGCGGATGAAGGCCCGCTCGAAATGCAGGTTCTCCGGGCACTCCGCGAAATTCGCCAGCAGGATTTTCTTCACGATTTAGATTCTAGTTAATAAACACGGATACAGGAAGAGGCCCGGGAGGGTGCGCCGTGAGCGATTTTAGGCCGCAGGGCCAAGGTCCGCAGCGGACAGCCTATCATTAGGGCTGCGGCGAAGAATGTTTGAGGAGCGCACTGTGTGCGCGACGAGTTCTTCGCCGGCGGAGGACCGCAGGCCCTCTTCCCCAGCGGCCGCTTATGAGCGAATGGCGCACCCTCCCGGGCCAGCGCGGGCCAAGTAATCAAAAGACTCCTGGATTCCGGCTTTCGCCGGAATGACGGAGGCAAAAAAATACCCCGGCCGGGGCCGGGGTATTTTCTTTGCGCGAACTTTGTTTACTGCGCCGTGTAGACGAAGGTGACGAAGTCGTGCCACTTGGCCGCCTTGTCGAAGGCGAAGCCGGTATAGGGCGCCTCGAAAATGCCCTCCAGCTTGGCCTGGGTGATGCGGGTCTCCACCGGCGGCAGGTACACGGAGATGCCGCGGCTCTCGGACATCTCCCGGCCCACGCGGTTCTTGCCGGAAGCCCCTTTATGTATCACCAGTTCCTTGTCTATGAAGTCCCCCAGCGCCGCCGCGCTGGCCTTCAGTTCGGCCGCCTTCGGATGCTCCTTCAGGTTGTCGGCCGTGAGCTTGGCGAACTGCGCCACGTCCCCGTAGAACGAGATGGTGAACTGCGGGTCCGAGCCCTCGCCCACCGCGTCGTAGCGGATCACGCCGTTGCGGGCCGCCTTCAGCGCGTCCAGGTCGCCCACCTCTTTGGCCAGCCGGGCGAAAGAGCCCATCCGCTGCGCCAGCCCTCCCACCTTGGAAGCCCTGATGGCCGACAGGTTGGCGTTGCGCTTGGCGGCGTCGTAGAACAGCTTGAACGCCTCCACCATTATGCCGCCCACCTGCTCGTTGGTCATCTCGGGTTTCTTGTCCATGGCCCCGAGGAACAGGTCGTAGGGGTAGCCCAGGCCGGGCACGGTCTCTTCCGCGCCCACGATCACGTCGGCGTAATCCTTAACCTCGTAGGCCACCTCGGCCATCTGCATCAGGCAGGCGTCGAAGGCCAGCACGTCCACCTTGCCCGCCTCCTTGAGGATCTGCCCTATCTGCGGCGTCCGGATATAGTTGCCGGTCTCGTCGTCGAACGAGATGCCCTTCTGCTCGGTGCGGGGGTCCATCCAGCCGGTGCCGTGGTTCCAGATGATGAGCATGTAGCGCTTGGCCGGGAACTTCTCCTTGGACCATTTCATGAAGTCCACCACCCGCTTGTAGTCGCCCATGTCCACCGTGGGCGTCTTCATGAGCACCTTGGAGGTGATCTTGTTCTCGTTGCTGTCCTTCTTTATGAGCATGCGGCGCGAGCCGGTCCAGTCGCCGTCGAGGTCCGTGTGGCCCGCTATGCGGCCCTGCTCCACCACGATGTTCATCTTCTTGGAGGAGCCGATCTTCTCCATCATGTTGATGTTGTAGAGGCCGGCCAGCTCGAGGTCGTTCTTGCCGTTGATGAAGACCATCACCGTCCATTCGGCCTTTTCCTTCTTGCCGAACAGGTCCAGCAGCCCCTTGTCGGCGGGGACCTCGTCAGGGCGCGAGGCTGCCGGCACCCCGGCGCCGCCGCCCGAGGCCCTGGTCAGGTCACGGCCGGCGTCCTGCGCGGAAGCCGGCGATAAAGAAACTAAAGCGAATACCGACGCGATCAGCAACTGTTTCATGTTTTCCTCCGGACACTTACGCCAATAGTATAGCAGACGGCTTTGACCTGTCAAGGGGAACCCCCGCTGCGCAAGGCCTACCCGCAAGTGGGCCCAATAACGGGAACCGCCTGGGACCTGCGCCCGATGCGCCGGGACCCCTTTTCTGGCACAATATAACTAGTTGAGACAGGATTATTCGGAGGTTTTAATGAAAAAACTGCATTATCTCGCCATAGCGATAGTTTCAATTTCAGGGCTGCGTCCCGCGGCCGCCGCGGACAGCCGGGTGCTGGGCCAGGCCGGACTCACCCTCCCCTCGATAGAGATCCCCTCTCCCGAAGCCCCCAAGTCCAACATGTGGCTGACCCTGCGCAAGATACAGGTCAACACCGCCGCCCCCGAAATGAACGACAAGCTGGTGGGCCTGGTGGACAAAAACTTCGATTCCTATACCGCGGTGCGCGAGCTTACCCAGGCCGGCTTCAAGGTGCAGGCCTACCAGAGCAACACCGGCGGCTACATGGTCTTCGCGGACGTTACCGGCCAGGACGCGGCCGACTGGGCCATCGGCCTGGCGCGCTACTACTACATCACCGAGGTCCGCGTGGGCCAGAAAGTCTACGACCAGATCTTCGGCGCCCGCAATAAATCCACCTACGCTGTGAAGCAGGGCACCATAAAGGGCGGCATGAACTACAGCCCCGTGGACCTCAAGGTCGACAAGCTGAATTGGGCCATCACCGGCGGCATAAACCACAGCCCGGCAAACCTCAAGATCGACCACGACGCAAGGTCCATCACCGGCGGAGCGAACCAGTCCTGGGTGAACCTGCGGTTCGTCTGGAGCACGGAGCAGGTCACGATGCTGGGCGAAGCCAATAACTCCCCGGTGAAATACACCGTCAACTGGAAGCAGGGCCTGCTGGAAGGCTACGCCTCCGCTTCCCCCGTCAGGCTCGAGTTCGACCTGGGCCAGGGCTACGCCGACCAGACCATAGTGAGCATAAAAGGCTACGCCGGCCACGCCCCCGTGGACCTGGTCTTCAACAAGGTCAACGGACACATCGGCGGCAGCATGAACCACAGCCCCGTGGACGTCAACCTGGTCAACTGCGACATCTACGACTTCCTGCAGTATTTCTTCCTGTTCCTGAAGAATCCCGCCCTCCCGTAAGGGCGCGCGGCAAAAACCTCCCCCGGGAGCCCGGGGGAGGTTTTTTATTTTCGGGTGTTGATTCGCGGGTTTTAATATATAATATAACCGATGAAGCGTCTTTTGATCGCCGCGGCCCTTATCGCCGCCTCCTCCCTACAGGCCGGCGCCGCCTGGTGGCTGGATAACGATTACACCTTCGGTTCCAACGGCCTCAAGAAAAACTCCCTGACCGTCTTCCGCAGGCATTCCCCCGCGTTCTCCACCGGCCTGAATGTCTCTTTCTACAAGGACACGGGAGCATACGGCGAGCGGATCTATTCCCTGCGCCTGCCGCTGCTCTACTCCGGGGCCAGGTATTTCATTTCCCTGAAGCCCTTCCTCTACCCGGTCTCTTCCCATACCCGCTCCGGGGCTTACGGAGGCAAACTCTACGCGCTGGCCTCCGTCAGCGAGAGCCCGGACGAAAGCTACACCCGCCTGGCCCTCTCCGGGGCCTGGGCCAGCCAGAAGGCCTTCATGAACCGGGACGGTTCCCTGGCGCGCCGGGAGTTCACGCAGACCGCTTTCGAGGTCCAGGCCGAAAAATCTTTCTACGGGCAGTTCTTTTTCCTGGCCTCGGCGGCGGGTTTCCCGGAGGCCGGCGGCGGCGCGCGGAATTCGAACCTGGTGTCGCCCGTGCTGGACCAGGCGGACATGGCCTACCTCGGGACCTTCAACCACCTGACCGCCCTGCCTGAGTGGGCGCTCACGGCCCAGGTGGCGCGCAACATGCGGCCGGATTACGACAGCCATATTTACGCGGGATATAGTAAAATATCCTTCAGGCGGGCGGAGAAGGCCAATTCGCTGACTGGCGGCATGAAGCTGAGCCTCAACGAGAAAAGCGCCCTGGACCTGGGCTATAACGCCTTCAAAAAAGAAAACTCGGGCTGGAAAAGCTATTATAGGCTGCTGCTGCAGTTGTTTTTTTAGGAAAGGTTAAAGGATGATACTCCAATCTCAGGAAAGCCTGGAAATGCTGGTGATGGTGAGCCGGCTGCTTTCCTCCAAACTGGACATTTCCGAGCTGCTGACCACCATCATGCGCCTGGCCTCGCGCGTGGTGGGGGCGGAGCGCGCCTCGCTTTACCTGCTCGACGAGAAGGCCCAGGAGCTCTATTTCGACGTGGCTCTCGGCCTGCCCGACGAAGTGCAGAAGATGCGCTTCAAACTGGGCGAGGGCATAGCCGGCACCTGCGCCAAGGAAGGGCGCTCCATCATCATCGCCGACGCGGCCAACGACCCGCGCCACTCCAAGAAGGCCGACTCCAAGAGCGGCTTCGTCACGCGCTCGCTGCTCACCTGCCCCATGATCATCAAGGGCAAGGTCATCGGCGTGGTACAGGCCGTCAACCGCATCGAAGGCACCTTCGAGGAAGTGGATAAGAACAATTTCGAGGCCTTCGCCAGCCAGGCCGCCATCGCCATAGAGAACTCCCGCCTGTTCACCTCCGTCAAGGAGGAGAAGCGCAAGATGGAAGCCGTCGTCAAGCGCATCAAGGAAGGCGCCATCGTAACGGACATGGCCGGGGAGATCCTGCTCATCAACAGCTCCGCCAAGTGCTACCTGGAGCACGAGAAATACAAGTTCACCAATATCGCCTCCGCTTTTCCGGACTTCGAGATGAAGCCGGGCCTCGACGCCCTGCTCGCGAGCGAAGAGCCGGTCTCCAAGTTCGATCTTTTCCGCGCCAAGCCCAAAAAGTTCTTCCTGGACGGCTCCTCAATCCGGCTCTTCAGGGAGGACAAGGAAGGCAACCAGACCCCCGAGGGGCGGCTCTGGATCCTGTCCGATGTGACGGCCCAGAAACTGGAAGAGTACATGGCCAGGAACTTCCTGTCCCTGATCTCCCATAAGTTCAAGACCCCGCTGGCCTCCATCAACGGCTTCGCCCAGATCCTCCAGGACGAGGCCTCCAAGTCCCAGGAGCTGCCGGAGATGATCAAGAAGGCCTCCGGCACCATCCACACCCAGGGCCAGAAACTAAACAAGCTGGTCGAGACCCTGCTCAATTTCGTCACCATCGACAGCCTGGAGACGGCCGCCCTGGAAAAGATAGATTTCGACGCGGGAGAGTTCCTGACCGAGGTCGCGGAAGCGGCCAAGATGTGGCAGAAGGACACTCCCGGCGTCAGCATCAAGATCGCCGTACCCGAGCAGGTGCGCCTGCGGGCCGACCGCAAACTCCTGGCCTCCGCCCTGAAGGGCATGATAGACAACGCCGTCAAGTTCAACCCGGCCAAGGACAAGCTGGTAATCCTTTCCGCCCAGGCCCGGGAAGGCCTGGCCCTGATCTCCGTGGGCGACAACGGCCCCGGCATTCCCGGAGAGGAGCTGGAGAATATCTTCCAGAAATTCTACCAGGTGGAGGCCTCTTTCACCGGCCAGGTGGAAGGCTGGGGCCTGGGCCTGGCCATGGTGAAGAAAGTGGCCGAGGTGCACGGCGGCCGGGTCTTCGCCAAGTCTCAGCTGCAGAAAGGCTCCGCCATAACCATAGCCCTGCCGGCCTGACGGCTGCCGGAAAGGAAAAATACCCGCCCTCACAGGCGGGTATTTTTTTGCCCTTTAAATGACGGGGCCCCCGCCGCCGAAGGGCGGCCGGGGGCCCCGGGAGACAGGCCCCTACTTCGTTATCTTGTCGGTGCTGCCCTTGTTGATATACTTGTCGGTGGAAACGCTGCCTATGCGGCGGAAGCCCCACTTCACGTAGTACTTCTTGGGCCCGCGCAGGTCGTTGCTGGTATCCACGTATTCGGCGGTCTTCTCAAGGTCCCCCTCGGCGAAGGCCAGCTGGTAGCCGCTCGCGGCGTCGAAGGTGAACTCCTTGGTGCCCTGGCTGCTGTTGAAGAACAGGAAGCCGTCCTTCATCAGTTCCACCTTGACCACGACCTTCTCGCCGGCGTACTCGTCGGCCCACCTGTCGGCCACGTCCAGCGCGAACTTGCCGTCGCGGAAGGCGAACGAGGAAAGGTACAGGCCGTTCTCGTCGGGGGCGGTAGGCACGCGGTAGTTGGGGGTCAGGTTGAAGGTGATGTCGTACATCCCCTGCCTGTCCACGGAATACCGGTAGGGTGAGTTGCGGGTGTCCAGGTCCACCCGCTCGGCCTCCATGCAGACTTCCATGCGCTCGCTCTCCCAGGGGAAAAGCTGGCGGGGTGCGATGTTGATCTGCGCGGTGGCGCGGAACACCCGGCCGGCGCGCTCGTGGCAGTAATAGGTGCCCTGCTGCCCGTGCTGGGTGCCGGTGTAGGAATAATTCCCGTGAGGGCCGTAGTCGCCGTTGTTATAGAGGTCCCTGGCGTCGGCGTCCTTGGGATGGCCCGGCTTGGGCGGCTTGGGGCCGTTGGGAT
>Ga0075012_10003332_pt1 | contig 15412 bp, 16 predicted proteins | sample All_14_2_FD_71474 | JGI IMG/M metagenome (GOLD analysis project Ga0075012, IMG submission 71474) | Freshwater microbial communities in response to fracking from Pennsylvania, USA - Allegheny Zone_MetaG_DW_15 | ecosystem: Environmental > Aquatic > Deep subsurface > Groundwater > Drilled... | reverse complement strand
CGCATGGGCCATGCCGGTGCGCTGATCTCCGGCGGCGCTGACACGGCTGACGCCAAGCTGGCCATCATGGAAGAGTGCGGCTTCACCATCACCCGCAATCCTTCGGAGATGGCCAAGCTGCTGAAGGCCATGCTGTAAACCGCTCCTTCCCCCGTTGGGGGAAGGTTGGGATGGGGGCGCGTCCTTGCGATCGCGGTGCTCTTGCCAGACCCCGCCCCCACCCCTACCCTCCCCCAGCGGGGGAGGGAGTCAAGCGTTCACCTCCCCCAGCGGGGGAGGGAGTCAAGTGGGCAATGCACCCAAGGTGAAGACATAAACAAAGAGCCGCCGGGTCACCCCAGCGGCTTTTTTACATCCTGCAGCCTCAGCGTGTATTCTTCACACCATGCTGCGACTCATCCTGCGCTGGTTCCTGTTGGCGGCGGCCCTGCTGCTTGTCGATCACCTCTACGACGGCGTGGAGCTGCGCAGCTTCACCACAGCACTGGTGGCGGCCCTGATACTCGGGCTGCTGAATGCCATCGTGCGGCCGGTGCTGGTGATCCTGACTCTGCCCGCCACGCTGCTGACGCTGGGCCTGTTTCTGTTCGTCATCAACGCCGCGCTGTTCTATGCGGCGGCGTGGATGCTCGAAGGCTTCTATGTCGCGGGGTTCGTCCCGGCGTTGATTGCCTCGGTGCTGTACAGCGTGTGCGCGCTCGTGATCGACGCGGCCTTGGGCGGCCTCTTCTCCAAGCGCACCTGAGCCGCGTCAAGGCACCGCACGGCCCTCAGCCCCCATCAACCGCCGGCACCCGGCTCAACGCCGTCTTCAATGCGTTGACGGCGACGCTGCTGCTCCATCACCTTCAGGCGTGCATCAATCACCGTGGCGTCGATGCCATCGTCATCGCGGCCACGGGCATTGCGGGCCAGCCGTTGCCCTGCGCGCAGCCGGTCAATGGCGCCGTTGACATCGCCACTGGCCCAGTGGGATTCAGCCTCGGCGCGCAGCGCCGCCAGCGCCTGGCCCAGCCGCCGGTGCATCTGCGCCAGCTGCGCCCAGGCGGCGCCATCCGACGGATGACCCGACACCCAGATCTGCAGCGCCTCTGCCTGGGCACGCAGCCCAGCGGCCGGGCCATTGGTGGCCAGCACGGCTCGGCTGGCCAACATCAGACCGGTGCGCGAGCCATCGCTCAACCGCTCGGCCACGATGCGCTCGGCCTCGCTCGGCCGGCCTTTCTCAATGGCGGCTTCCGCCTGCAGCACCCATACAGCGCGCGCCGCACCCGGCTGCTGCGCCGCCAGTGTCTGGCACTGCATCACCGCGGCATCGGCCGTCTTCCAGTCTTTCAAGCGCAGCGCGGCCACCGCGACGGCGTAGCTGGTGGCCAACGCCTCGGGGCCGCTGCCGGTGAGCGGCGTGGCCGCCAGGCGCTGCAGCACGTCAGTGCGGCCATCCATCAACGCCCGGGCGCGCCCCTGCATGGCCGCATGCAGCCAGCGCGCGGCATCCGGTGTCGCCAAAGCCTCCAGCGACAGCGCAGCGCCCGACAAGCCCAGCCGCGAACGGGCTTCGCCAATGCGCTCGCTGGTGAGCGGGTGAGAACGCAGATACGGGTATTGCTGGCTGTCTGTCAGCCGGGCTGACTGCTGCAGCCGCTCGAACATGGCCACCATGCCCAGCGGCGCGAAGCCGGCCTGCTCCAGCACGCCGAAGCCCACGCGATCGGCCTCGCGCTCCATGTCGCGCGAGAAATTCAGCTGGCCCTGCACCATCATCGCCTGCCCGCCCATGATGGCTGCCTGGGCACCATCACCCCGCGGGCTGCGCGCAGCGGCCATCACCCCGAGGATCATCGCGGCCACGCCCAGGATCGACTGCCGCCGGTTGACCGCGATCGAGCGCGCGATGTGCCGCTGGGTGACGTGCGACAGCTCGTGCGCCAGCACCGAAGCCAGCTCATCCCGCGTGCCCGTCATGGCAATCAAGCCCAGGTGCACACCGATGTAGCCGCCGGGGAAAGCAAAGGCATTGATGCTGCGATCACGCACCAGGAACGCCTCCCAGGCATAGTGGGCATCCAGGTCTGGCGACACTTCGCCGCGCACGCGGGCAGCGCCGATCAGCGGCTGCCAGAGCCCGTTGATGTAGTCGAGCATCAGCGGGTCATCGATCACATCGGGGTCGCGTCGTACTTCCTGCATGATGCGGTCGCCCAGGTGACGCTCGGCGCCCACCGTCAGGTCTTCGCTGGCGGCATCGCCCAGGGCCGGCAGCGCCCGCGCAGGCATGGCCTGGGCCTGAACCCAGCCGGCGCCCGGCACCACGAGCAGACTCATCGCCACAGCCAGTGCCGTAGCGCGTTGCCAGCGCGCACCACGGCGCGGCACCGTGGCCAGATTGGGGGAACAGAGAAACTTCACCATCATTTGCATGGCTTCCAGGCGGCGGACCGCGCAGGCTGCAGGGCCTCGTATCATGCCTGCATCATGTCGCTGACATGTAAACACAGCCACGCTGTCAACCCTGCCACACGCCACGCATGCCGCCCGCCTCGCCATCCACCCAGCCCCTCACCCACTTCGATGCCCAGGGTCAGGCGCACATGGTGGATGTCGCCGACAAGGCGCAGACCCACCGCGTGGCGCGGGCCACCGGCTGCATCCGCATGCAGCCCGCCACCCTGGCACTGATCCAGCGCGGTGACGCCAAGAAGGGCGACGTGATCGGCGTGGCCCGCATCGCCGCCATCCAGGGCGCCAAGCGCACGGCCGATCTGGTGCCGCTGTGCCACCCACTGCCCATCACGCGCGTGGCTGTCGACTTCGAGATCGACGATGCCGGCACCGCAGTGCACTGCCACGCCACGGTAGAAACCGTGGGCCGCACCGGCGTCGAGATGGAGGCCCTGTGCGCCGTGCAGGTGGGCCTGCTCACCATCTACGACATGTGCAAAGCCGCCGACCGCGGCATGGTGATCAGCGATGTGCGGGTGGTGGCCAAAAGCGGCGGTCGATCGGGCGACTGGGCGGCACCCTGAGCAGGGCTCACGGCGCGGGTTTGCCCAGCGCCACCTCGGGCCGCAAGGCCTGGGCTGGCAAGCGGGCATCGGCCTCGCATTGAAACGGCAGCGGGGCTTTCGCCGTCTCGCATTCGTCAAAGAAGGCCTGCGAAGCAGGGTTGTTGAATTCGCGCAGCCGTGCCGCCACGTGGCGCGCCTCGGCCAACTGCCCACGCCCGGCCAGGGCCTTGGCATAAGCCATCATCAAACGGGTGTCCAGCAGGTGGTAGGCCGTGCGGCCAAAGGCATGCGCCACCGTTTGAGGTTGCTCGGCCATCGTGGCGCGGGCGTAGTCGGCATGGTGGCCGAAGACCACACTGCGCTGGCCGTCGGTGATGCGCTCATCCAGCGGCGCCGCCTCGCCAAAGGCCAGTGCCGGGTCAAAGATGATGGCCACGCGGTAATACTGGCCAGCCATCCAGGCCCAACCGACCAGCCCCGCGGCCGCAAAGCCCACCAGCCAGCGACTGCCCCCTCTGCTAACCGGCGCAGCCTGCGCCGGCCTGCCCTGCGCAGCACCACACAGGCAGCCCGCCATCAACGCGGTGGGCAGCAGGAAGTAGGCATACCAAAGCGGGTACTCCAACAGGCTGTGCACCCCCACCACTGCCAGCATGAAGGCCAACACCCGCGCCGTGGTGGCGGCCGCGGCATCAGCCACCCGCAGCGCCGCCCGCGCGCGCCAGAAGGCCCAACCCAGCGCCGCCAGCACCAGCACGGCAAACGGCACGCCCGACTCCACCGCCAGCTGCATCGGCAGGTTGTGGCTGTGGTCAAAAAAGGCCACCGGCCGACCCGGGAACGGCGTCATCGACCAGACGAAGTTGAACGCCCCGGGGCCCACGCCGCGCCAGGGATGAGCAGCGATCAGGCTCAGCGTGTTGGCCCAGATGCGCCCCCGCGAGCTGCTGGGATCGCCATGCAGCGTCTTCTTCACCTGGTCATCACCATAGAAGAAATCGCCCGTGGCGGCCGACCACTGCTCCATCGCCCACCAGCCCAGAAAGTACAGCGGCACCGCCAAGAGCATCAACAGCCGCACCCGGCCCGGCAACCGGCGATCCACCGCGCCCCATAGGGCCAGCATGCCCACGCCCACCATGCCAGTGCGTGAAGCGGTGAGCACCACCGCAGCCACCAGCAAGGTGAGCACCGCACCCAGCACCGCCATCGACCAACCGCGCAGCACGCCCACCCCCACCGCTGCGGCACAGCCCCACAGCAACAGCGTCGACAGTTGATTGGGTTGGCGCATGTTGCCCACCGCGCGGCCCGGCCCGGTGGGGAACGCCACCAGATGCCCATCGGCCCACTGCGGCGCAAACACCTGCATCGCGGCGACCACACAGCTCAGCAGCGCCGCCGCCAGCAGCGCCACCAGCAACGGCCGCGCAAAGCCGTCAACGCTCAAAGCCCCGCGCGCACCCGCCCAGGCCAGCACCGCGGCCAGCACCAGCGAGCCACTGGGCAACACCCGTTGGCCCCAAGGTGCAGACGTCCACCACTGCACCGCCGCCAACGCCAGCAACACACCCACCAACGTGGCCGCCGCCGGCCCCACCGGGCGCCGCATGCGCCCGGCCGCTTCAGCGCCCCACACCAACAGCCACAACAGGAACCCCAGGCCGGCACAGGCCTGATTCAGCATCGTGGACACCGGCGGAATGCTCACGGGCAGCAGCATGGGCAACCCCGCCGCCAACAAGGCCAACCCCATCATCCAGCCGGCCGACTCAGGCCCCTGCCAGCCCGCTTGGGCATCGATCGGGCCTGCGGCCCTCGGGAAAGATTGCATTGACTTGCTCGTCTCCATGGACGCCCGGGATGCGGCATCCTGCTCAGGACATTGTCCTTGATCACCCCGACCACCTCCCCGCCCCCACCGCAGACACGGACGCACCGGCCCGGCGTGCTATCTTCCCGCCGCCTCGTTCCGAGCCGCCTTCGACCACCCTCACTGCCATGCCCATCAAGTTCATCAAGGAACTCTTCGGCAAGTCCGACATCGCCAACGTGGCCGAGCAACTGGCCAATGAGTTGTCGCGCCGCTATCCGCCGGCCATGGCCAGTGGCGAGGGGCGCAAGCTCTCCCCGAAGGCAGTGACCAACATCCTCGAAAGCGTGCTCAACAAGGCGGTGAGCAAGAGCCAGGAATGGGATCTGGGCGTCGCGGGCAAAGCCAAACTGGGCAATGACCTGCGCTGGGCGCTGAAGGACAAGGGGTATCCGGAGAAGTTCATCGAGATGGTCACGGAGGCGTTAGTGGTGTATTTGTCGGGTCGAGGCAAGAAGGCGTAACCGTCAGGTCAGAAGATGCTCAAGAACTTGCTGAAAGAAGTCGGCCGCAGTTTGCGTAGACCGAAAGGATCCGGTTCCGCCGAAGCTCCTCAAGCCGACACGTCGAGCGCCCTACGGAAAGCTTTCTCTCTGGGCAGTGAAGTCGGTCGCTATGCATTGATCGACGATCTCAAAACAAAGTTAGATCGCAACGACGCCAACCAATCCGATTGGACTTTGCTAGGAGATTGGCTCCTGCAAGCGAGCCGATTGCCAGAAGCAGAAGCGGCCTACCGCCGCTCGCTCACACATCAGCCCACGAATGCGCGAGCTCAAGAAGGCTTGGGCCTAGTTCTACTGCAATCCGGCCGATTGGAAGAAGCGTATCTGCACCTGGAAACAGCGAGCAAGGCTGACCCCCAAAACGCTGAAGTCTGGGTGCACTGGGGCTTGGTCGACCTCGAATGGGGAAACCTGGGCGCGGCAGCCCGCAAGTTCGAACATGCACTGGAGCGCGACCAACAGAACCATCATGCATGGCACAACCTGGGATTGGTCGCACTCAAACAGGGACAAACTGTAGCCAGCATTCATCACCTTGAAAGAGCCGTCGCACTGAAGCCCGATCACGGCCTGGCTTTTAGCAACTTGGCATTGGCTTTCCGCCAAGCTGAACGCCCCGACGACGCTCTTCGCGCGGCGCACCGTGCAACCGAGCTGAAGCTGGGCAATGCACGTGTCTGGGTGATTCTGGGCGACATGCTTATTAATGCCGGTCGATTCGACGAGGCCGAGTCCGCTTTTCAACAGGGTCGTGAACTCGAGCCGGACAGCGCAGCCGTCTATGTCGGTCTGGGCAAGCTCTACGCGGCCTGTGCGCGGCCCAATGAGGCCCGCTCTGCGTACGAACGCGCCTTGATCCTTGCCGCCAACATGCCAGAAGCGCGCGGCGGTCTGGCGCAACTAGATCTACTCTTGGCTCGCTGGGCTACCGGCTGGGATCTGTATGAAGCGCGACGTGAAACCGATGGCAGCCCCGTGCGAAAGATGCCCTGCCCTGAGTGGGACATCAATGCGCAACCCTCCGAGGGCACATTGCTGATTCATGCCGAACAGGGTCTTGGTGACATTCTGCTATTCGCGTCCTGCCTGCCAGACCTGTTGGCGCGCTTGTCACTGCCATGTCAAATAGAAGCGCCGCCGCGTTTGCATGCGCTTCTAGAGCGGTCCTTCCCTCAAGCGCGCGTGATTGAGCACGAGCCATCCAATCGAGATCTCAGCTGGCTGAATACCATCGAGCCCATATCGTGCCACTTGCCCTTAGGCAGCTTGCCGCAAGTGCTGCGTCGTCATTCAAATGACTTTCCCGCGCACAGGGGCTATCTGCAGGCCGACCCCCAAGCCATTCAACGCTGGCGTAGCGAGCTAGACCGACACCAGGCCCAATTCCCCAGTCAGCAGTCTCGTCCACGGATCGGTATCGCCTGGCGCGGTGGTCTCGTTGGCACAGCGCAAGCCCAACGGACCCTCGCGCTAGATGCACTCGTCCAAGCCTTACAGCCCCTAGAAGCGACATTGGTCTGCCTCCAATACGGTGAAGTGGGCGATGAGTTGGCGCAGCTACAACAGCGGGGCGGGCCGGCGGTAGCACCAGGTATCTCCGGCTACGGGAGTCTGGACGACATGGCAGCCTTGACTTGCGCAGTCGATGCGGTGGTCACAGTTTGCTCGACGCAAGCCCACCTGACCGGCGCACTAGGCCGGCCCGGCGTGGTGCTGGTACCAGCGAACCCCAACTGGCGTTACGGCGCCACCGGTGATCGCATACCGTGGTATCCGTCTTTGAAGCTTGCGCGGCAAACCAAATTGGGTGACTGGCAGACTCCGCTGCGAGCGCTGCCGCAAATACTGATGGGCTTGATCGCCAGCCCCGGATGTCAATCAGCACTGTCTGGTACGCCCGCATCATGAGCTGGCTGCGCTTCTGGCGGAGGGAAGTCATACCCGCCAACACCCCGGACAACAAATCGACAAACGCCAGTTCATCGTTTGCGGCGGTCAAACTTGAATCCTTGACCGCGGAGCTAACGAGACTGTCGCTCGCCCAGGACAAACTCGCACTGACAGCATTCCGCGAAGCGGTGGCCAAACAGCTACAGAACGATCCCGATAACGGGGACTTTTGGCTGCTCGATGCGCGTGCCCTGCGGATCATGGGTGATACAAACCGTGCGCTGAAGGCTTGTGATCGCGCGTTGGAGCTGGACTGTGACGCGGCCGCCGTTCATTTAGAAATGGCAGAGTGTCAACGCCTAAGGCTGGCCACAGGTGAAGCGATCGAGTCCCTGCAGATTGCATTGGCTCTGAACGAAAACCTGGGCACAGCTTGGCTAATGCTCGCCGAATTGTGCTTACGCAGCGAACGCATTTCGGAAGCCGGCGTCGCTGCGGAGCGCGCCACAAACGCCGTGAACACTGATCGTGACCGAGCAATCGCTTGGTTGCGCGTTGGGCAGGCCGCGCTTGAGACTGGCCGGCTGACAAAAGCACTAGGCGCATTGGAGAAAAGCCTTTCGTTCGACCCAAAATTGGCCGCAACGCAGGTGGCGCTTGGGCACGCCAAACTATTGGACGAAGATGAGCTGGGCGCCATCGCGGCATATGAACAGGCCATCACGCAGATGGATACCCCTTCTCCCAACCTCCGCCTGAACCTTGGCATCGCGCGCATGAACGTTGGGCGATACGACGAGGCCCGCGCCATGATCGAGCCACTTAACAACGAACGTCCGGCAGACCACGTCGCGCGCTGGTACTTGTGTCAGTTAGACCTGCTTCAGTGCCGATGGGAATCAGGTTGGGCCAACCACCCTGCCCGCTTTGGCTCCGGCTGCTCTCCCTACCGTCCAATGCCGTTTGCCCCATGGCGCGGTCAGAATCTGAGCTCCAGTGAAACCTTGTTGATATTGGCCGATCAAGGGTTGGGTGATGAAATCATGTTCGCGTCCTGCTTCCGTGACGTCGCGCGCAGGACTGAGCAATGCATCGTGGAATGCGAGCCTCGCCTATTGGCTCTATTTAAACGCTCATTCCCAGAGTTTCATTTCGTCGCCACACAGCGAGAGAACGACACGCGCTGGCTTGAAGGCCTGCCAACGCCTCGCTGGCAATTGGCCGCTGGCGATCTGCCAGGCCTGTTTCGCAACTCAGACGCACAGTTCCCCCTCCACCAGGGCTACCTGCTGGCCGACCCAGAACGCGTGCAGGCGTGGCGTCAGCGCCTACTCAAAGATCTCGGCCCCGGCTTCAAAGTCGGCATCTCTTGGCGCGGAGGATTGGCTTCCACCAGGACCAAAGCACGTACCCTGCAACCCGAGCACTGGAACCCCATCCTCCAAGTGCCGGGAGTAAGGTTTGTGAATCTGCAATACGGCCACTACGTTGAGGAATTAGACGCGTTGTCGCAGCGTAGCGCCCAGCCTATTCAAGACTATCCAGAGGCCAATGCGAACTACGACGAAACAGCTGCTCTGGTGAGCTCGCTGGATCTTGTCATCACCGTTTGCACAGCCGTTGTCCATCTCAGCGGAGCATTGGGCCTCCCTGTGTGGGTGTTGACCCCTCATGCCCCGGGGTGGCGCTACACAGCAGATCGGGGCACGATGCCGTGGTACCCCACCTCCCGCATCTTCCGTCAACCCAAAGCTGGCGAGTGGCGCACACCTTGTCACGAATTGACGGCTGCGTTGGAGACGCTGACAAAAAGTGTCACTCAGTCTGCCAATAGAACGTGATCGAATGCGCGGATAGACCTGCAGGCCAAGGGAAATCAAGTGAAATCCCTCGCAACTGAGCAGGCACGGCGCTTGCGTTTGAGGGAACGTGCCCAGGAGGTCTGGGCCCAACTCCCGGAGGAACTGACATGAAATCCATTCAACGCGGCTTCACGCTCATCGAACTGATGATCGTCGTGGCTATCATTGGCATCCTGGCTGCCGTTGCATTGCCCGCCTACCGCGACTACACGCTGCGGGCCAAGGTTTCCGAGCTGATGCTCGCCGCTAGCTCGGTGCGCACAGCCATCACCGAGAACTCTCAGAACGCAGGTTCAATCAACGTCACGGGTATCTCCACGCCGGCCCCGGTTGGCAAGGTCTCCGCTGTGGGCATCGCCTCGGGGGGTGTGATCACGATCGGCGGCGTCAATACTGAGTTCGGCAGCACCCAAGTGGTCGCGACGCTGACCCCGAGCTGGAACGCGAGCGCGTCTACGGTGACCTGGTCCTGCGACGTGACACCAGCCAACCTCTCGCCGTCTTCTTGCCGCCAAGACTAAACCTTTGGCGCACACAACAAATAGCCCCGGCTTGCCGGGGCTATTTTTTTGTTGTGTGCATTAGCCTCGCATAACTCCAGGTCAAATCCAGACTGTGCTTTGATGAACATCAAACCAACGGAACAGGTTGTTGACCTCGGCGGCCCAATAGCTTTCCGCTTCGACACGCATTTGATCGAACACGGCTTCGTCGGCGAGAATTTCCTCAAATACATCTCTATTAACATCTGAGTTGTAGTCAACGCTTCTCATCCGACCAGAGAAGACCAACATAGCGCCAATCAATGCGGGCGCTAGGGCCTTGCGCCCGCCAAAATAGTTTCTTGCAATGCCATTGATGATCGCGATGTGCAGCAAACCTTTTTTGGGACTCTTCTTGCGCCGATCCGGCTGGATTGCTTTGAGAGCTTTGTGCACGCCATACCTCAGGAGCTGCTGGGGCGACGGATCTGGCATATGCAGCACCAAGTCTCGATCACCAATCACTTTACGCTGACCAGAGAACTTGGGTGCGTAATCCACATTGAGGCTATCGCTGTTACCCGTCCAAACAACGTTCGAGCGAAACATGAAGATGCCCGGTATTTTCAGAGAGCTGGGGATGTCGTTGACCCACGCAAAAACAAGCGATGTATCCGATTCGATTTGGTCACAGAGCTGCTCCAGTGCTCGCTCGTTGGCGAGAACCATGTCCGCATCCAGCTTGAGAAAGGCGTCGTAATTTGAGGCGCTGTCCATGAACCGCTGATACAACTGGTCATGGGCTGCCTTGTTTGGCTGGTTCTCGATAACGAAGTAGTCGTAGTCGCGGTGGGTTTGGATCTTCAGGCTACCGATGCATTGCTCGAATTCGTTCTCGCCATAGCGAAGAATACCGACAAGGGTTCTCAATCTTTTCTCCCGGTGCAAGTTCACCGCAACCAATTCTTCACCACCAACCGTGGCACGCGCTCGAATTCACGCACGTTGTCAGTCACCAACACCAGTTTCTGCGACAGCGCTTGTGAAGCGATCAACATGTCATGGGCGCCGATCGGTGTGCCTGCCTGCTCAAGCTGGACACGCAACGTGCCGTAGGCGCGATCAGCATCCATTTCCAACGCCAGGATGGGCAGCAACGACAAGATCTGCTCCACGCGCTCGGTCAATGCGGCCGAGCCCTTCTTAGCTGCCCCGTAGCGCAGCTCGCAGGCCACCACGATGCTGGTGCAAATGGAGTCTTCACCCACACGGGCAATACGCTTGGCCACGTCACCCTGGGGATGACGCATCAGGTCAGACACGATGTTGGTATCCAGCAGGTATCGGTAGCCCACAGCATCGGCCTCTACAGATTCACTGGCTCCACGGGCAATTCCACGATCTCGGGCAGGTCATCTTCGAGAGGCGCCCAGTCGCGCAATGCCGCTAGCAATGAGCGCGGCGGCGCAGGCCGGATGACGATGGCATCGCCTTCACGGCTGATCAGGGCATCCTGCCCCGGCAGCTCCAGGTCACGCGGGATGCGAACGGCTTGATTGCTGCCGTTGCGAAACAGGCGAACAGGGCGCGCGGTTTCCATGGCGGTCTCCTTGGGCCAGATGGCCTATGTTTCAGCCTATGCTAGCACGCGTTGAGCCACCTCCGAGACCGAGGCGGGGAGCGCTCCGCTGCTTTGTGCAGCAACCAGCGTCGGCTCATCCTGACGCAGGAAAGTGGTCTACCTCACCAGCAAACCAGCGAGTTCACCATACAAGGGAAACTTCCCGTCAGCTGAGATCAGCTTGGCGCCGTGTACACAGGCCGTGGCGATGATCAACCGATCCTGAGGGTCTGAATGGTGCTCGGGCAAGGTCACCGCCATTTCAGCGACTTGCGGCGTCACGGGCATCAACGCAATGCCTGACGGACCCAAGGCTTTATCCATCCACTCCAGCAACGGAAGCGACAACGTGATGCGTCCGTGATGGCTCAACCATGCAATCTCAAAGCAACTGATTGCACTCACGCCCACATCATCGGCCTCTTCGATAAGAGCGGCCCATTCCGGCTTCAGGCGCGTTTGGTCGGCGTTCACCCACCACAGCCAGATGTGGGTATCGAGAACAATCACTTCGGCAGGTTCCAGGCCGCAGCAGGTGCGCTATCGATCACGTTGCCGCTTTCCACGGCGCCACCGGCGAGGCCGGGGTGGGGGGTGCGCCGCTGCTTCGGCGTGACCACCAACGCGGGGTCGTCCAGACGCAGGAAAATGGCTTCGAACCGGCCACTCTCTGGCAACCTCGGCACCGATTTGAGCCGGCCAGTTTCATCGGTTTCCAGGATCAGCCGTTCTGCATACATGGTTGCCCTCCTCACGTCGATGCGTCCACTGACGGCGAAGGCTCATGTCACCTGCCAGTCGGAGACCAGTCTAGCCGATCAAAAGCGGCCATTCATGACCCCGGGTTGGTTTGAACTGAACATTCAAACAGAGCGCTCGCGCTGATCCACTCTCATCATGCGCTCACGTTCGGCCATCCATTCCGCTGCATACGCACAGTCACGGTACTCATCGAAGTACGGCCCACCAATCGTGAAATGCACGTTGCTCATGCCGGCTTGGTGCGGTTCATACCCCACCAGGTGATTCCACGCCTTGGGTAGTGGCCCGATCTCACTGTCATCGCTCAGCCACTTGAACTGGTGCAGCTCAAGCCCGGTGGCGGTGTTGACGTACTCAGGCGTCAGCGCCTTGCAGCGGGCATTGTTGAAGAGCATCACGCTTGACCAGTTCTTCTTGCCGTAGGGTGTCTGCGGCGCGCCGAGGAACTTGGTGGTTTCTTCGGGCCGGTGGTCGTGCTGCACGCACATCACGGCGTAGCGCTCGTCGCGCAGGGCCCAGAGCTTGGCGATGTCGTCGAGCACGAGCATGTCGCAGTCCATGAAGATGGACCAGCCCTCGTAGCCACTGAGATAGGGCGTGAGAAAGCGCGAAAACGAGAAGTCGGTCGACTGCAGGCTGTTGCGTTCTCGGGTGAGCAATGTGCCCAGGTTCTTCAGCGCCAGCGGTACCAGGCTCACCGGCTCGCTGGCGCGGGCCAGGATGCTGTGGCTGAGCACATGCCAGGCCACGGTTTCGCGGGGATCAAAGCCGATGAAGATGCGGATCATGATGGGGGCGCGCGCAAAAGATAAAAATCACTTTAGCAGCGCACCGTCTGTTCGCATTGATCTGCGCCGACTACGCTCGGCAGCACGGGCTTTAGCGTGATTTCAGCCTCCCTTCGCCTTGAACAAGCGGCGATCCCAGACCACAGGTTCAGGCGCCTGATGCCGCACGCCATCAAAGCTGGAGTGTGCCGGGTTCATAAGCACGTTGCTTTCGTGTTGCGCAACGACTGAAGGCACGATCACCGCCAGCGAACGCTGGCTGCGCAACCACTCATCGCCCACGCTGCGGGCCGGAGCCAGATCTGGACCAGCCCAACCTGCGGGAAGATGTGACAACGACCACTGCTCGATGAGCGCATCTGCCGGCAGTTCAATGCGCAGGCTGACCTGCGTGCGCGGAATGCGCCCATTGCCGGTATGGGCCAGCACTTCCAGCATGGCCCCAGCAAATGTCAGGCTCGCATACAGCACCGGTAAACCGGGCGAGTTCCAGCGCCCACCCAACAGCAACGCCCCCATGGGGCTGAAGGGATCAAATCGACCATCCGCAATGCGCCACACCTGCAGGGCCGATGTCGGCGCTGCCGGGCGCGGTGCTGCGGCCCGCTTGCCAGCGGTGCGAGTGGTCACGTCCAGACGTCAGGCAGCCAAGCCGTAGAACAGCGACCAGAGCAGCTGCTCGACTCGCCGCGCCCCCAGCTCGGTCAACGCCACCTCGATGGGGGGCCGCCCGTTCAAGACCTCATGAGGGTGAAGCAAGAAGGTGCGCGCATCGTCGGCATCGGCCCACACGTGCTCGGCGGTGGCAATCACGCGCGCCAAGCGCTCGACACGTTCACTCTCCTGAGGCTTGAGGGCACCGCTGCGACGATGCAAGGTGGCCGAGGGAATCACACGGTGAACAAAAGCTGTGGCTTGCGGACCGGGCCCGAACACATGCCGAGCCAACGACTCCAGCGCCACCTTGGGCAAACCGGCCTCGACCTGAGCCTCCAACTCATCAAGCGTCGTCACGGCCTTCTTCAGGCCCAACAGCTTGCCGATCTGACGCGTGGAAACTTCTGTCACGAGCATGGCCGCCTCCGAATGAGGAAACCATTCTATCAAGTGAGAAGGTCGGACGATCAAGCAAAAAAGGGGGCCGCATCACTGCGCCCCCCTTTTTTGGACTTGCTACGCGCTGAGCTGGCAGGCTCAGAACACCGGCATTTACATGCCCATGTCCATACCACCCATGCCGCCCATGCCGCCACCGCCCATGGCAGGTGCGTCATCCTTGGGGGCTTCAGCAACCATGCACTCGGTGGTCAGCATCAGGCTGGACACCGAAGCGGCGTTTTGCAGCGCAGTGCGGGTCACCTTCGTGGGGTCCAGGATGCCCATTTCGATCATGTCGCCGTAGGTGTCGTTGGCGGCGTTGAAGCCGTAGTTGCCGTTGCCAGCCAACACAGCATTCACCACCACCGAGGCTTCGCCACCGGCGTTGGCCACGATCTCGCGCAGCGGGGCCTCGATGGCCTTGAGCACCAGCTTGATACCGGCGTCTTGGTCAGCGTTGTCACCCTTGATGGTGCCAGCGGCTTGCTTGGCGCGCAGCAGAGCCACGCCACCACCAGCCACGATGCCTTCTTCCACGGCAGCACGGGTGGCGTGCAGCGCGTCTTCGACACGGGCCTTCTTTTCCTTCATTTCGACTTCGGTCGCCGCGCCCACCTTGATCACGGCAACACCGCCGGCCAGCTTGGCCACGCGCTCTTGCAGCTTTTCACGGTCGTAGTCGCTGGTGGCTTCTTCGATCTGGATGCGGATTTGCTTGACGCGGGCTTCGATGTCGGCAGCGGCACCAGCACCATCGATGATGGTGGTGTTTTCCTTGCCCACTTCCACGCGCTTGGCTTGGCCCAGATCGGCCAGGGTGACCTTCTCAAGCGTCAGGCCCACTTCTTCAGCGATGACCTTGCCGCCGGTCAGGATGGCGATGTCTTCCAGCATGGCCTTGCGGCGGTCGCCGAAGCCAGGAGCCTTCACAGCCACGACCTTCAGGATGCCGCGGATGGTGTTGACCACCAGGGTGGCCAGCGCTTCGCCATCGACGTCTTCAGCGATGATCAGCAGCGGGCGGCCAGCCTTGGCAACAGCTTCCAGCGTGGGCAGCAGGTCACGGATGTTGGAGACCTTCTTGTCGTACAGCAGCACGAAAGGGTTGTCCAACAGCGCGGCTTGCTTTTCCGGGTTGTTGATGAAGTAGGGCGACAGGTAGCCGCGGTCGAACTGCATGCCTTCGACGACGTCGAGTTCGCTGTCCAGGCTCTTGCCGTCTTCAACGGTGATCACGCCTTCCTTGCCGACCTTGTCCATCGCCTCGGCAATGATGCGGCCCACTTCGACATCGCTGTTGGCCGAGATCGTGCCAACTTGAGCGATTTCCTTCGAGGTGGTGGTGGCCTTCGAAGCCTTCTTCAGCTCGGCGACCAGAGCGGTGACCGCCTTGTCGATGCCACGCTTCAGATCCATCGGGTTCATGCCGGCGGCCACGTACTTCATGCCTTCGCGCACGATGGCCTGGGCCAGCACGGTGGCGGTGGTGGTGCCGTCACCGGCGTTGTCGCTGGTCTTGGAA
>Ga0075012_10003330_pt1 | contig 15420 bp, 16 predicted proteins | sample All_14_2_FD_71474 | JGI IMG/M metagenome (GOLD analysis project Ga0075012, IMG submission 71474) | Freshwater microbial communities in response to fracking from Pennsylvania, USA - Allegheny Zone_MetaG_DW_15 | ecosystem: Environmental > Aquatic > Deep subsurface > Groundwater > Drilled... | reverse complement strand
TATTTATGTTTATCCAAATATCAAGTATGCGATAAGTAAAAAACAAGGCGAAACTTAGAAAATCAGCACGAATCCTACAAAGTTTTTTTTCTGTTATGAATTGATTGAAAATATTTAAAGCCTGAATAGGCGATTTACGCACAGGGATTCTACCAGCTTTTTAGTAGGTTTGCTTCACACCGTCAATATTTAAGCAATGAAGAAAACTATCCTGACTTATTTTTTTTGCCTCGCCGCTCTTTGTTTGGCCTCGGCTCAAACAAACATGGTTTCCACCAATCCCATTGCGGAGCAAATCATGCTGGGAAACTACTCCCCAGCGGTCTATCAGCCCACCTTCAGCATTGACCAGCCGGACGACATGGTAGCCCATATTTTGGCCAATATTTCTCCCGATTCTCTGAAGTCATATCTGCTAAAACTCAGCAGTTTTGAAAACCGGAACTCGGGTTCCGACACCACCTCCAGCACAACCGGGATTGGCGCAGCCCGGCGGTGGGTGTACCAGCGTTTTCAGCAAATCGGCCTTGAAAACAATGGGCGGCTCGTACCCTCCTACCTCCAATTCGATACGGACATCTGCGGGATGGGGCAGCATCGGAATATTTTTGCAGTGCTGCCCGGCTTGGACACCTCGGCTAATGGCGTCATACTCGTGGAGGCACATATCGACAGCCGCTGTGCGGGCCTGTGCGACCTTGACTGCCCTGCACACGGCATGGAGGACAATGGCAGTGGCACAGCGCTCGTCCTGGAATTGGCGAGGGTGATGAGCCAACTTGCGCTCGACCGCACCGTCGTTTTCGTGGCTACTATCGGCGAAGAACAGGGGCTGCTCGGCGCCGATGCTTTCGCCAAATATGCCAAAAACGCAGGCATCCCGTTGATTGCAGTGCTGAACAACGATGTAATCGGGGGCATTATTTGTGGCCAAACATCCTCGCAGCCCTCCTGTCCGGGCCTGAACGAAATTGACAGCACGCAGGTCAGGTTGTTTTCGCAGGGCGGTTTCAATTCCCGGCACAAGCAGCTAGCACGTTTCATCAAGCTACAATATCACGAGGAAATGCAGCCCCTGGCCGCTGTGCCGATGCTCGTCTCCATCATGACGCCCGAAGACCGCACAGGCCGTGGCGGCGACCACATCCCGTTCCGGGAACAAGGTTTTGCAGCCATGCGCTTCACTTCCGCCAACGAGCATGGCAACGCCGACGTTGGCAACTCGAACTACCACGACCGCCAGCACACCTCCGCCGACGTGCTAGGCGTGGACACGGACGGCGATTCGGCCATTGATTCCTTTTTCGTGGATTTCAATTATTTGGCGAGAAACTCCGCCATCAACGGCAATGCCATCGCAATGGCCGCAATTGGCCCAGAGCCAGTTGACTTAACTGTCAACAAAAGCACAGATTCTGTTTTTGTTGACATTTCGGACCCGAACGGCTACGGGCTTTATCGGGTTTTCGTGCGTTCCTCGACAAACGATTTTGATAGCCTTTTCACCACACCGCTCACCCATTTTGTTTTCAAAAGGCCCACAGGCACCTTCTTCGTCAGCGCTGCCAGCGTGGACGCTGACGGTGTCGAGAGCTTATTTTCTAAAGAAATAAATCCACCTACGGTGAATGCAACAGGCGAAGCCGAACCTACCAGCTTACCCGCCATCGAGCTTTTGCAAAATCGCCCGAACCCATTTGACGAGGCCACCATGATTTCGTTTTTGGTGAACAGGGAACTGCCGAACAGGAAGGCGCAAATTTTGGTAGTTGACGCTGCTGGAAAAACGATTTGGCAGCAGGATGTGCAGCTTAAGCTCGGCATGAACGAGGTTTTATACGAACATGGCTACAATGTCAGGGGCGTTTTTGCTTACAGCATACTGGTGGACGGGAAAATCGTGGGGACGAAGGAAATGGTGTTTGCGAATTGAGAACGAACCCAACTGAACAGCAGGCCCAATAAACAAGGAAAGCTATTTTTTGCAAAAACAAAAACGAAAAGCCGACTGACATGACTTTTCTTGAAAAAAACTACCCGCTTGACGACTACAACACGGTGTTGTTGCTCGAAGAGCTTTCGCTGTGGTCGGCCCATTTTGGGCGGATGCTGCTTGACCACGTGCCGCTGCGGAAGGGCTTGTTGGTACTCGATGTAGGCTGCGGGGCCGGGTTCCCTTTGTTTGAACTGGCCAACCGATTGGATTCCACCTGCAAATTGACGGGCATTGACCCGTGGGGGGCAGGCGCTAAACGGGCAAAATGGAAGAACGCCCACCATCAGTTGCTGGCTACCGTAGAAGTCGTGGAGTGCGACGCTGCCCAAATGCCCTTCCCCGCCATGTCGTTTGATTTAGTGACGAGCAACCTTGGCATCAACAATTTTGACGACCCGGCCACTGTGTTGAAAGAGTGCCACCGGGTACTGCGGAGGGATGGCAAACTTTGCCTCACCACCAATACAGAAGGGCATTTCATGGAATTTTATTCCGTTTTCGAGACTGTGCTGAAAGAACTGGGGCTAGATGACGTGCTGCCCAAGGTGAAGGCACACGAGCAGCATCGTGGCAACGACGAAACGATACGTGACCTACTCGAAGCTGCCAATTTTTCGGTGGTTAAAATCGTGCGTGACAAGTTCCACATGCGCTTCCTGAGCGGCACGGCCCTCCTCAACCATTTTTTGATTGTGATTGGTTTTTTGCCCGCATGGCGGGAATTGATTCCAACGGAATTCGAAAGGCGGTTTTTTACCTTGTTGGAAAGAAAATTGAACGAGCAGTCTGATTGGGATGGCGAGTTGAAGCTGACCGTGCCGATGCTTTACGTGGAAGCGATACGCTGAGCCTTATTTTTCCCAGTAGATTTCCCAGTTGTTGGAATCGTAATCCTCGTTACAGGACGGAGGGAGGCATTCCCCACAAATAAAGCAAACCGTGTCGCAGTTCTCACCTAGGATGTACTCTACCCCATCGTAAAAAGTAGCATTGTTATTGAGCCAATAATGTTTTTCCCCGTTGATGGTTTGCGTTTTGATGGCGACGGCATCCGGCTCCGCCTTGAATGTCTCCAGCTTAGAATCGAGACAGGCGCTGAGGTTGTTGCCTTCTGATTTGCAACAGGCTACCCATAAAATTGCGAAGGAAAGGAAAACAAAATTTCTCATGGCTTTAGATTTTGGGGAGAAAGACAGCAGGTCAGGCGGGTTCGGTTGGCTCGGGCTCTGGCATTTCAAAAAAACTGAAAAAAGTGCCACCGTAGTGCCGTTGCTGTAGGAAATTCGGGTGCGCCAGGAAGTCGTGGAGGTAGTTGTGCTCCAAAACGAACAAGCCGCCGGGGTTCAGCATTTTTTTCTCAAATACCAAATTTGGAATGGTTTCAATGGCAGCCATTTCGAATGGTGGGTCGGCAAAAATGAAATCATACTTCACCACCGAGCGCTCCAAGAATTTGAACACATCGGCGTTCACTATTTTTATAATCTGCTGAATATCAAGCGTCTTAGCAGTCTGTTCCACGAATTTTGCGCAAGCAGGAAATTTTTCAACGTACGTCACGTCTTGGCAGCCACGGGAGATAAACTCATAGCTGAGGCTGCCTGTGCCGCCGAAAAGGTCGAGCACTTTTATGGCCTCAAAATCCAGCGCATGTTGGAGTACGTTGAACAGGCCCTCTTTTGCCATGTCGGTGGTGGGCCGGGTGGGCCATTTGTCTGCTGGCGGATGGAAGCGCCTGCCTTTGAATTTGCCGGAAATGATGCGCATGATGGGAAATTGGCGATTTCGGGTTTGGCTGATGAGTGGTCACTTGCACAGTGCCAGCGAATACAAGTCGAAGAAAAAATGGGATGGCACTTCGTTGAACCGCTTGCTGAAGTTGAGGAAGCTTGGAAAAGGCACAAATTTTATCTCCCCAATATAACGGTACAGCGTTTTGAAAATCTCGGCGTTGCTGAGGATTTGCCCCGAAATATGCAACGGAAGCTGAGTAGGGTCTAGGTTGTTCTGGTTGTAAGTCAACAAAATATAGTACAGCACATCGCCCGCCGTCTGATACTTGAAAGCATTTGAAAACACGAGGTTTTTCTTTTCAAAAACGGAAATGTAGATATTTTTTTGGGTGAAATGCACATGAAAACGCTGCTTTACGTCTTCCTCGATGGTCTTGCGACAACCCAGCAGGCAGGGGGTCGTGTTGTTGTAAAATTTTGCGGTCGGGAACTGCTTCTTCAGGACGGCCAGCAAGCTAAGGTCAGTGGGGTAAAGGATTTGAAGCCCCAGTTCGTCCACCTCATCGTTTTGGATGGCATCGGCGCTGCCTTGGCTCATGAGTTCCGTAAAATAAGTGGTCTTTTCGTACTCATTGTAGAGGCGGTCCGGTACGAGGACGGCCTGAATGTCCGGCATGGTGATTTTCACCCGCCTGAACAGATAGCTCAACAGGTCTTCCCTTGCGAAAATCTTCCTGAGTTCCTCGGCGAGGTCAAAACCATTGGAACTTCCACCTTTGCTATAGGGGATTGCCCGCAACAGCAGGGCATTGTTGTTGTTGGTATCAAATGCGAAATAAACCAAACTGTCCATCCCAATCAGGATGGACAGTTGGTAGGCAGTTGATAATTTCTTGTTGAAATCTGATTCGAGGATGTCGTAGCTCACTACTCCCAGGTTCCAGTTAAGATGGGCTTGCTCAAGTCGCCAAACTTGATTTTCTTCTTAGGGTCGTACTTTTCGTCGTATTTTTTGAACCTGGCGCTTTTGAACTCGCCCATGAATGTTTCGTAAGGTGTTCCAACTTGCACCACATCAACCAGTGCTTGCTGGTAAGTTACCGTATCGGCCTTAATTTCAAACTTGGCACCGTCGCCGTAAGGAACAACGTCAATATCTTCCAAAACGACCCCAAGCTTGGTGATGGAATCAATGGCTGGAACATAAGATGTGTCGTAAGTGACGTTTTTATTGGTCAGGTCATCAGCATCTCCGTTTTGTTGGATGATCATGAACTTTCCAGTCTTCAGCGTATTTGCCAATTCCTCAAAGCTCCCAGCAAATTTGCCTGTCACGCCACGGTAGGCTTCCTCAGCTTTGCGGATCTTTACGAGCTTGTCAATCACTGCTTTTTCTCGTTGGGTCTTGGCCTTCTGGAAGGCAATCGGTTCCTGAATCTGTGTGTACAGGATGTAGCCAAGAACAAGGATGAGCAGGCCCATCAACAAGTTAAATATCATTCTCTTTTTCATTCCGGTCTGTTTTGATGCAATGTTAGATGTTTTTTTTGTTTTACGTCTTTGAAGTCGCAATTTTAAGGAATCATCCGGTTTTGAAGAAGATAAGTTTTATTTAAGTTTCCAATAAACCAACATTCTCCTACCCAAATCAAAGGTTCAGACCTTTCCCGGCCCTGAAAGATGCTTGAGCAAAGAAAAATGGTGTGCTGCACCCAAATTATTTTCCGACTACCCCCCAATCACCCAATCTTGCACTCGCCAATGTAGCGGGCACCCTCGTCCACCATCAAGGTTTTCGCAGTGATGGTTCCTCGAATAACGGCAGTGCTCTTCAAATGCAGGCTTCCTTCGGCGATGAGTTCACCCTCGATGGTGCCCAAAATGATTCCATCCTTAGTATGTACATTACCATCAACCCTGCCCGTTTCGCCCATCACCAATCGCTGTGAGCACCTTACCTCGCCTTTCACCTTGCCGTCCAGCCTGACATTTTCGGTAGCCGAAAACTTACCCTCAATCGTGCTGCCTGCGGCAACAACACAGGTGTCCTGGGAATCTTTTGCATTGCTTGAGACTACAGTCAGGGTCTTCTCGTTGGTTTGTTTTGATTTTGCACCAAGCATTTTCGTGTGTTTTTGGAAAAGTTATTGAATGGTTGGGCGAATGTAATTTTTGACAAAAAATATCGCCAATGCATTGAATATCAATTAGTTGGCTTTTAATTCGTCAAAACCGGAGACAATCACCCGATTAGTTTTTTTGTTCCTCTTTGTGTTTAGGTAATTTCGCAGCGCAAGCCTGGCTGCCATACTGGTCAAGTTCAGGGCATAAAAGTAGAATAAACAAATAAGAAAATTAAAGGGGTGAGCGTAATTATTTTGGCCATCGAGTCTTCCTGCGACGATACCGCAGCAGCTGTGCTGCGGGACGGCGAAATCCTCAGCAACATCGTCGCCAGTCAGGATGTCCACCGCCAGTACGGTGGCGTCGTGCCGGAGGTGGCCTCACGTGCTCATCAAGAGAACATCGTCCCGGTCGTGGATTTGGCACTGCGCAAAGCGGGCATCCAACTTGGCGACCTCAGCGCTGTGGCCTTCACCAAAGGCCCCGGCCTCATTGGTTCGCTCATCGTGGGAGCATCCTTCGCCAAGGCGATGGCACTCAGCCTCGGCATTCCGCTGGTGGAAGTTCACCACATGCAGGCCCATGTACTAGCCCACTTCGCCGAGGAGCCAAAGCCAGCCCTACCCTTCCTCTGCCTCACCGTGTCAGGCGGCCACACGCAGATTGTTTTGGTAAAAACCCATCTTGAAATGGAGTTGCTCGGCGAAACAATTGACGACGCCGCCGGGGAAGCTTTCGACAAGACTGGGAAAATGCTCGGCCTCGACTACCCCGCCGGCCCGCTGATTGACAAGCTAGCGCAAACTGGCAAGCCCATTTTCAACTTCCCCGAACCACAGGTACCGGGCCTCCAGTTCAGTTTCAGCGGTCTAAAGACCTCAATCCTGTACTTTTTGAAGGAAAAAACGAAGGAGAATCCCCATTTTATCCAAGAAAATCTCGCCGACATCTGCGCCTCTGTCCAAACCCGTATCGTCAGCATTTTAATGAAAAAACTGAAATTGGCTGCACGGCAAACTGGCATACGGGAAATAGCTATCGCTGGCGGAGTTTCCGCCAATTCCGGTTTGCGGAGCGCCCTCGAAAAACTTGGTGAGGAGGAAGGCTGGAACACCTACATTCCAAAATTTGAATACTGCACCGACAATGCTGCCATGATTGCGGTTACGAGTTATTACAAGTACCTAAACGGTGAGTTTGCTGGGCAGGATGCCACGCCCGTGGCAAGGTATGAAGTGTGAAGGCAGCCAGTATTCTAGCCGCCTCCACATTGGATAGGAATCAATCCAGTATCCTTTTTTTCATTTTGTCGAACTCCTCCTCAGTGATGATGCCTGCGGCTTTCAGTTCGCCGAGTTCTTTCAGGCGGGTAATCACGTCGGCGTCAGAGCTGGGTTTTGCGGCAGCAGGTTGGTCGGGCACATACTCTGATTCCGAGCTGGCTTCTGCCTTTTCCTTTGCCTCCTGTTGCTTGCGCAATTCCTCTGCCACCCTTTTACCCTTCTCGAATTGCTCCTTGTAGAGTTTTTTCAGGCGGTCGGCGTCAAAGTCGAGGATGGTGCCGCCCGTGTTGAAATGGGTCTTGAACACTTGACCGAGTGCGTAGGTGGAAGCGCCTGCCATGACGGCATTCGCAACGCTGCCCACGATGGAGCCTACCACGGGAATCATTTTCGCCAAGCTCGCCGCCCCGATGCGGCCCAATGTGGAAGCCGTCAAAGAGCTGACGATGGCCTTGCCCTGCGTCTCGCTGAAGTCAATGTCATAAACCTTGCAGAGCTGGCGGATCATATCCAGTTGCGAAGCGCTCACGGCCAGCACGTCGGCCACGGGCACGGGTATTGCGCCAGCGCCCATGCTGAAAAGCACGTGGTTCCTGACGATGGTTTCGGCGTGTTTTTCACGCTCCTGTTTTACATCCTTAAACTCGTTCATAATCTTGGATTTAAGCCCATCGGCTGCGGATTTGATGAATTCTTCCATTTTTTCAAAAATTGAATGTCATAAAAACTCCCCAAGTTTAGCCCTACGGCATGGCGGCAGCCATTTTTCTTCGACAGGGCGGGGCGTTTTACCGACTTTTGAAAAAAACATGACGGCCATCAATCGCTGGCGTGCTGCCGGTTTGCCCGCTGGCGTTTATTTTTTTCTTGCTCCGCAAGCAGGAACAAATGTTCCGCTTCGGAAACGGGTGCGAAGCGTTCCATCGCCATCGTAGCGGCCACAGCACCCAAGATGGTGGCGATGAACGCTCCTACCAATGGCACGTACATCAGCAACTGTGCCACCATGCCAGTCGCCACGGCCACCCCGGCTGCCTTTCGTCGAGTGCGCTGCTCGCTTTGTTTTACCTTCAGGTCAAAGCATTCGTGGTAGTTGTCAATCATTGCGAAGCCCAAAAAATAGCACTGTATGAGGAAGCCAGTGGGCTGTTTTAGCCAATCAATCCCAAGGATGCCGAGCGCCAGGTTTACCACCAAGAAGCGGGTGATGGACTCCAGCACCCACGCCAAGATACTGGAAGAAATGATGCGGAACTCGGCGTCCACAAAAGCCTTGGTGGTCAGGTCCGGCTTGCGGCCCATGCGGATTTCAAGCGTGCGTTGGATGGTGTAAAAAACCACCAGTTCCAGCACGATCATGACGAGGTACTTGCGGCTGCCCTGCACTGCCCAAGCCATTTTTTCAAACGAAATACTGCTCAGCATGGTGGCAGAAAAAGACAGGTGTTCTTGCTGTACCTGCTGAATCGTGTGCCTTATTTCTTGGAAAAACTGATAACTGAGCAGCGCCGCTGCAATGCCCATTGCCCAAAGTACCCAGCCAAGCTGGTCGAGGCCACGCCACGGTTTTTTCTCCCGGATGAACTCAACGGCTTTTTTGTGGATGAGCAATGTGGCGATGAACTGGTGGAGAATGTCCATCGGCTTCGCCAAAAAACTTTCGGGTTGCGGGTTGCCGCTTGGTTGACTCATATTCGTAACAGCATTTTTTTGGCTCAAAGCCCGGTTTCTTGTTCGCCATTTTGCCCCTCGGCATCTGTAGCGCCTTGTATCCAGTCTGCATCTTCTTCAGCGATGGTCTCCACCAATTTTTCCAGTTTCTTCAGCGCCTCCGGCGAGCCGAAATAGTCTTTGATGGTTTTGGAAACAGGGCCGTTGTGGTAGCCAATCCAAGTCGTGGGAAGGTCGGTGACCTGAGCGGTGTATTCGTCTTGGAACTGGTCAAAATTACTTTCTTCGAATGCCTTGAAAAGTGAATTTGTCGCATCGGGCGACAGCTTTCGGGACCATTCGCCCTGTTTGGAGACGTTCCGCTTGCCGGAAAATGTGGCATTGCCTTCGCCGTCAACCTTGAAACTGTAAACTGGGCAGACACCGAAGCAGGGGTCTTTTTTCAGTTCGATGGAAGCCGTTTTATCGAACTGGTAGGAATTGCAGGCAGCAAAAAGCGCTGACAGGAGCAGCAAGTAAAATTTGTTTTTCATGGCAAAATGTTTTTTACTGATATTCCAATGCGGGTGCAGGTGCTTGGCGACTTGCTTGGGCGAAAGTTAGTGCAAAGCTGAAAAACTGGTCAGGGATTATTTCTTTTTTTTGACCTTTGGCCAAATTCAAAAACACAGAAATGGACGATTTCAGGGATTTGCTGGTAAATGAGGTGCACCGACGCTTGATTGTGGAAAACATTCCCCGCATCAAAAAATGCTTGGGCGAACTGACAACCGAAGAAATCTGGTTCAGGCCGAACGAAAACAGCAACAGCGTGGGCAACCTCGTTCTGCACCTCTGCGGCAACGTGCGGCAGTGGCTTTTGAGCGGCCTCGGCGGCTACCCCGACCACCGGATGCGCCAAAAGGAGTTTGATGAACTGGGGCCGATACCGACCTCCGTTCTGGAGCGGCATTTGAACGAACTAGCAGAGGAAACCGGGAAAGTCCTGAAAAAACTGACCGCTGAAAAATTATTGCAACCCGTTGAAGTTCAGGGTTTTAGAGAGAGTGGAATCAGCGTTTTGGTACATGTGGTTGAGCATTTTTCTTACCATACCGGGCAGATAACCTACTACGTGAAATGGCGCAAAAACATCAACACCGGCTACTATGCCGGCATCAACCTGAGCGCCGTTGGTACTTCGAAATTTGATTGAGACAAAAGCGAATTGCAGTTGGCGAGCTAGTTTGTCTGCGCTTTTGGGATAGTAAAAACGAAAGTCGTGCCGTCCGTTTTTTCAGGTTCCACCCAGATGGTGCCGCCCATGTTCGTCACGATTTTTTTGCAGGTGGCCAAACCAATGCCGCTGCCTTCATAAGCCTGGACGGAGTGTAGCTTTTCAAAGATGTTGAAGACTTTTTGCTTGCTTTTCTCTGGGATACCAATTCCGTTGTCCATAATCATGAAGCGGTGATGGTCCGCTTCGTCCTGGTACGTGATGCCGATGACAGGCAGCCGCTCCGGCTTGCGGAATTTGATGGAATTGGAAATGAGGTTTTGGAAAAGCTGGATCATTTCCACGGAAGAGGAGCGCAGCACTGGCAACCCATTGGTGTAGATAGTCGTTTGGGTTTGCTCCATGGAAGTCATCAGGTTCCGCATAACGACGAGCATGGTTTCATTGAGGTCGTGGTTCTTGAGCTGTTCGTCGCTCCTGCCCAGCCTTGAATATTGCAGCAAGTCGTTCAACATTTTCTCCATCCTCGTCACGCCGTCCGTTACGTAGCCCATGTATTCGAGAGAATTGGCGTCCAAATCCTTGTTGATTCTCCGCTTGATGAGCGAGACATAGCTGCCAATCATCCTGAGCGGTTCTTTCAGGTCGTGGGAGGCGGAATAGGCAAATTGTTCCAACTCTTGGTTGGTGGCCTTAAGTTTTTCTTCGGTCTCCAGTAGTGCCTTGGTTTGGCGGGAAAGCTCCGCTTTTTGCTTGATGAGTTCCTTTTGCTTTTCATCCAAAGCCCTAATAATCATGGATTGGCCAGTAGCAAAGATGAGCACGATGCCAATGAGCATGATAAAAAGGCCGCAGTAGGTGATGAGGTAGTAGAGGCCGTCAAGGTCTTCTGTCTGTTTCCGATAAAATCCTGGTGATTGAAAATCCAGGAAATACAGGTAAAACGTGACACCCACTAGAACTCCCAGCCAGATAATGCCAGACCTTGGGCTTGCAAAAAGCAAGGCAGTAAGTGGAGTTGCCATTATCCAGAGTAAATTGTCAGAATAAAGGCCGCCCGTAGAAAATACAGATTCTAAAAAAAGCAGAAAAAGGATAAAGGCCAACAAGTTGCCAGAAATCCAAAAATTGCCAAAGCGCCTGAAAACATAAGTCAACCCCACGCCTATCAGCACTCCTAGAATCGTGGCAGGGCTGTCAACACTGGGGTATAAGGAATTGGCAATAGCAAATGAACCGCCGATAAAAATCAAAAACAAGTGAATGAATACCAGCACACGTGCTTTTCGAAGGTCCAACGGGGAAACCCTTAGTTCATCTGCAATGAACCATTCGTCATATTTCCTACCAATTGAATTAAAAAAAGCAGAAATGCTGTACATTCGGACAGATTGAAAAATTTAACAATCAATCTGTGTCACTTTGCAATATTTCTGCCAATTAACCTCCTTGCAGCGCCTTGCGATTTGTTTCGTCCTTGCTGAAAGCCTTCCAGACTTGCTCCATCGGGAAGTTTACCGCTTCCAAACAAATCGGTAAAAGCCGAGCTACTGCATTCAACAGATTATCAATATCAGCCTCTGTATGGTTCAGTGTCAGCAAGAACCGAATACCCGTATTGTTGTAGGGAACGCTGGGAAAACAGGCTATGCACGAGAAGAAACCCTCCTGCATCAATGACTTGACCAACTGGGCGCCTGCCTCAAATTGGCTTACACCGAGGTAGAAAATCGGGGTGTGGTCTTTGCTAATGATTGGAAGCCCTAACGCCTCTGCCTTTTTCGCAAAATAATCAATCCGGGCCTTCAATTTGTTTTGGAGGTCGTTTATTTCATCACTCAAATGGATTTTGGCAGAAGCCACGGCAGCGCCTAGCGTGGCAGGTTGCAATGGCCCCGTGAAAATAAGCGGATTGCCCGTGTTACGCACCAGTTCCCTGGTCGCTTGGTCGTGGAAGACCGCCACGCCGCCAGATGCACCAAATGCTTTTCCCAACGACGTGACCAACACCATGTTTGGATGAAATGGCATCCCTTGTAGCACGGTTCCGGAGCCATGTTTGCCCGTCCAACTCATGCCGTGAGAGTCGTCAATGTAAAGGTGTAATTGTTCGTAACGCTGAAGCAAATCGTACAATTCGCTGGCTGGGGCAAGATTGCCGTACATGGAATAAACCCCATCGGCCATGTACCAAACCTTGCGGTATTCGCTACGCAGTTTTTGAATGCGGGATTCAAGGTAATCCATGCGATTGTGTCGCATCATTTCAATATGGACACCATTCGATTTCAAAATCTTGGTGGTCATCTGCACACTCGTGTGAACCTGATGGTCAAGAATCACAGCGTCGTTGTTGCTGACCAAAGAAGGGAGACAGGAAAGATGGCCCAACATCGTGGTGGGCATTACAATTGACGGATACCCAAATATTTCCTTCATCTGGGCCTCCAATTCCTCATAATAACTCAGCGAATTATAGGCCCTCACGCAGTAATACTGGGAGCCGTACTTTCTGATTGCCTCTATGGCACCTTCTTTAAGGCGCTCATCTGCTTCCAAGCCGACGTAATTGCACGAGGAAAAATTTATGAGTTCTTTTCCACCAATGCTTACCGTCCGCCTGTCGGACATTGGCACATCATCCAATTGAAGATGGATGATACCTATTTCACGTAATTTAAAAGCCAGTTGGTTTACTAGCTCTACTTGTCCATTGTTTTGTGTTGTCATTGTTTTTGAAAATCTTGGTTAACAAATAAATTCTGCGATGTCAAATCCTCTTTCTCTTACAATTCTTGGGCTATTCTGGGGTATTCAAACAAAATATAGCCCCGCGGCGAGTCGCCTCGGCCACGAATTAAACCTAGGATGAATGTTAACACTTGGATTGAAAGGAGAAGCAGTTGAGAAAACAATACACGGCTTGTGTCAGTTGGCATTCGACACAAGTGTTTCAGATGAGATTTTGGGGAGGAAATATGGAGTGTCCAGTATAATTCAGGTTAGATTTGGCAAAGTTAAAAACTAGCTTTCCAATGTGCAATATTTATTTTGACCGATTCTACATAAAATTTTACTTCGCAAAAGAGGAAGCCTGTAAAAGCGAAAGCTTCAGCCAATACAAGGTTTCGAATTTTTATTTTTAATAAAAGAAAAGAAAAAATACGAACACTCGTTCGCTTTTCTGCCCAAAAAAACATTACCTTTGTTCACGATTTAAGAATTTCTATCTCAGCCTTACCAAATTATGACAAGCCCGAATTTCGAAGCATTGTTCCAGTCCAAAATTGATGAAGAAATTAAAATAGAACCAAAGGACTGGATGCCGGATGCTTACCGTAAAACCTTGATTCGGCAGATTTCTCAGCATGCACATTCAGAAATCGTAGGGATGTTGCCGGAGGGCAACTGGATTACAAGGGCACCATCCCTACGCCGAAAACTCATCCTCCTAGCCAAAGTGCAGGATGAAGCTGGCCACGGCCTCTACCTCTACTCCGCCGCCGAGACGCTCGGCGCCGACAGGGACGACCTTGTTCAGCAGCTACTCACCGGCAAGGCCAAATACTCAAGCATCTTCAACTACCCCACCCTAAACTGGGCCGACATCGGTGCCATTGGCTGGCTAGTGGACGGTGCTGCCATCATGAACCAGGTCATGCTCACCAGAACATCTTACGGCCCCTACGCCCGTGCAATGGTGCGCATCTGCAAGGAGGAGAGCTTCCACCAACGCCAAGGCTACGAGTTGATGATGGCCATGGCCTTCGGTTCGCCGGAGCAAAAAGCAATGGCCCAAGATGCCCTCAACCGCTGGTGGTGGCCATCGCTGATGATGTTCGGTCCACACGACGACGAATCCACCCACTCCGACCAAGCGTTGAAGTGGAAAATCAAGCGGAAATCCAACGACGAACTGCGCCAGCAGTTTGTGGATGTGACCGTGCCACAGGCCGAGTACCTCGGCCTCACCGTGCCTGACCCTGACCTGCGCTGGAACGAAGCCCGTGGGCATTACGATTTTGGGGACATCAACTGGGACGAGTTCTGGAACGTGGTCAAGGGCAACGGCCCCTGCAACCGCCAACGGATTCAGGCTCGTAACAAAGCCTACGAAGATGGCGCCTGGGTGCGTGAGGCAGCCATTGCCAACGCCGAAAAAAAGGAATTGCGCCAGCTAAAAATGCAGGAAGCCGCCTCACAAGCAGCATAAAAGCTGCGAACTTGCAGGTTGTCGCTCCAAAACAATCAAACAATACAGCAATCCAACAATAAATTCGTCCATGAAAAAAGAATGGCCACTCTGGGAGGTCTTCATCCGCAGCAAAAGCGGCCTGAGCCACAAGCATGCAGGTAGCCTGCACGCTGCCGATGCGGAAATGGCGCTCGAAAATGCCCGTGACCTCTACACCCGCCGCAACGAAGGCGTCAGCATCTGGGTCGTGGAGTCCAAGCACGTCACTGCTTCCGACCCCGACGACTCCGACCCGCTCTTCGAGCCTGCGAAGGACAAAATCTACCGCCACCCAACTTTTTACGTCGTACCTGACGAAGTGAAGCATATGTAAAATTGATTCTTGGATTGTTGAAGTGCTTGAATGTTGCCGCACTTGCGACAATCCAACAATTCAACAATCGAGCAATCCAACAATGAATCAATACCTTTTCCAACTTGCCGACAATGCCATCATCCTTGGTCACCGACTAGGCGAATGGTGCGGCCATGCACCTGAAATGGAACTGGACATTGCCCTCACCAATATCGCACTTGACCTCACTGGGCAGGCCCGCAGCCTTTACCAGCGAGTAGCGGAACTAGAGGGCCTCGGTAAAACCGAAGATGATTATGCTTACTTGCGGGATGCTTGGGAATTTCGGAATTCATTGCTCGTGGAGCAGCCAAACGGCGATTTTGCCCACACCATCGTCCGGCAGTTCATTTTTGACAGCTACAACTACTACCTGCACCAGGCTTTGACCCAAAGCAAAGACGAATGGCTGGCGGGCTTCGCCGCAAAATCCTTGAAGGAAGTCACCTACCACTTGCGTTTCAGCGCTGAGTGGGTGATGCGCCTTGGCGACGGCACCGACACCAGTCACGCAAAAATGGTGGCCGCCATCGAAGACCTGTGGAGCTTCAGCGGCGAATTGCTCGCCCCAACTGATTCGGAAAAAAGCCTTGCCGCACAAGGCATTGCAGCGGATTTGGATAAAATAAAACCGCAAGTCGAGGCGAAAATGGCCGAAGTGCTGGCTGCCTCGAACCTCAGCGCACCAGCCGGAATTTGGATGCAAACTGGTGGAAAGCAAGGCCAGCACACAGAGCACCTCGGCTTCATCCTTGCCGAAATGCAGTTCCTACAGCGGGCCTACCCCGGCCAAGAATGGTAGTTCGGC
>Ga0075012_10003328_pt1 | contig 15440 bp, 9 predicted proteins | sample All_14_2_FD_71474 | JGI IMG/M metagenome (GOLD analysis project Ga0075012, IMG submission 71474) | Freshwater microbial communities in response to fracking from Pennsylvania, USA - Allegheny Zone_MetaG_DW_15 | ecosystem: Environmental > Aquatic > Deep subsurface > Groundwater > Drilled... | reverse complement strand
CAGCGCATCGGCAAATCGGCCAACGAATCGTTGACGATGCAGGGTGTGTCGCGCGAAAGCGTGTTCCTGCTCGGCAAGGATCTCAACACCTTCCGCGACCTTACTCAGGGCCTGCTCGACGGCAATGTCGAGCTGCGCCTGCCTGGCACCCGCGATGCGCCCACGCGCGAGCGGTTGCAGTCGCTGATGCGCTCGTATGAAGGCCTGCGCACCCAGGGTGCGCCCATCCTTGGCAGCCTGCAAAGCCTGGTGGCGGCGCGCGACGCGCAGGCCGCCGTGATGGCCGATACCGAGCCGCTGCGCCAGGGCCTGGAGAAGGTGCAAGACCGCCTCTCCGCCGCCGCCGGCCTGGGCTGGTTCAACATCGTGCTCTTCGGGGCTTCATTGCTGCTGGGCGTGGTGGGCGGCATCGGGCTGTTGCTGGTGTTCACCCATGACCAACGCCAGCGTGCGCTGGTGGCCGAAGAGCAGCGCATCGAAGCCGAGCGCCAGGAACGCGAAGCCAAGCGGGTGAATGACGCCAACCAGGCCGCCATCCTGCGGCTGATGAACGAACTGCAGTCGGTGGCCGAGGGCGACCTTACCCAGCAGGCCACCGTCACCGAAGACATCACCGGCGCCATCGCCGACTCGGTGAACTACACCGTGGAAGAACTGCGCTCACTGGTTGCTCATGTGCAGAGCACTGCCGCCCGGGTGACCGACACCACCCAGCAGGTGGAGGCCACGTCGACTGAACTGCTGGCCGCCTCTGACGAGCAACTGCGCGAGATCCGCGAGACCGGCGAAGCCGTGCTGCAGATGGCCGGCCACATCAAACATGTGTCGGGGCAGGCCAATCAGTCGGCCGAGGTGGCGCGCCAGTCGCTGTCGGCGGCCACGTCGGGCCTGACGGCGGTGCTCGACACCATCAGCGGCATGAACGTCATCCGCGAGCAGATCCAGGAAACCTCCAAGCGCATCAAGCGGCTGGGCGAGTCGTCACAGGAGATCGGCGAAATCACCGAGCTGATCTCTGACATCACCGAGCAGACCAATGTGCTGGCGCTCAACGCCGCCATCCAGGCGGCGTCGGCCGGCGAGGCGGGCCGCGGCTTCTCGGTGGTGGCCGAGGAAGTGCAGCGCCTGGCCGAGCGTTCCGCCGATGCCACGCGCCAGATCGCCGTGCTGGTGAAGACCATCCAGACCGACACCGCCGATGCCGTGTCGGCCATGGAGCGTTCGACCCAGGGCGTGGTGGTGGGCGCACAGCTGTCCGACAACGCCGGCACCGCGCTGGCCGAGATCGACCGCGTCTCACGCCAACTGGCCGAGCTGATCGAGAACATCTCGAACCAGGCGCGCCAGGAGGCCGATGCGGCCAACGTGGTGGCCGAGAACATCCAGCACATCTTCGCCGTGACCGAGCAGACCGGCGAAGGCACCCGTTCCACCGCCCAATTGGTGCGTCAACTCTCGCGCACCGCCGAAGAGCTTCGGCAAACCGTCTCACGCTTCAAGATCAGCTGAAGGGCTGATGGGCCGGTTTTGTCGGTTTTCTCCGTAAGAATGCAGCGCTCCGCCCCGAGCCTGTCTCACCCAGCCTGAGCTGCCCCGCAAGGTGGCCTGATGTCCTGATGGATTCTGCAAACACGCCTGCCGCGACCGACGACCTGTCCTCCCTGGCATGGGTCCATGAGGAACTGCGCAAGACGCTGGAGCAGGCGCACAAGCACCTGCGCCGCTACCTGCGCGACGTGCAAGCCACCGAAGGGGCCGAACTCGACGACACCGATGCCACGTTGCTGCGCCAGGCGCGCACGCAGCTGCACCAGGGCGTGGGTGTGCTGGAACTGGTCAATCTGCCCGAAGGGGCCGTGTTGCTGCGCGCAAGCGAGGCGCTGGTGCAGCGGTTTGTGCTCAAGCCGCAGCGGCTGGAGAGCGCGGCGGTCGACGCGGTGGAGCAGGCCTCCTTCGCGCTGCTGGATTACTTTGGCCGCAAGCTGGCCGGCAAGCCGGCCGAGCCGGTGGCGCTGTTCCCGCAACTGCGGGCGGTGCTGGAAAAGAGCAGCGCTGAGCGGGTGCATCCGGCCGATCTGTGGGCCTTTGACTGGCAATGGCGCGCCGTGGCGGCGTTGCCGGCGCAGCCCCAGCCGGCCAGCGCGCGCATGCTCTCCGAATTCGAGCGGCGCTTGCTCACCCTGGTGCGCACCGGCGCCGTGGCCGATGCGGCCGCGCTGTGCGCCGACTGCAATGCCCTGGCCGCAGGTGCAGCCGCCGCTGAAACCGCCACGCTGTGGCGTATCGCCGCCGGGTTCTTCGAGGCCTGTGCGGTGGGGTTGCTGCCCAACGACGTCTTCGTCAAGCGCACTGCCTCGCGGGTGCTGGGGCAGTTGCGCTCGTTGGTGAAGGGCGAGGCTGAGGTCTCCGAGCGTTTGGCGCTCGACCTGCTGTTCTACTGCGCCCGCGCCGTGCCCGACGCGGCCATGCCCGCCGCGGCGCTGCGTGCGGTGCGCACTGCCTATGACCTTGGCAACCAGCCCGCGGTGGACTACAGCGCGGCGCACTATGGCCGCTTCGACCCAGCCTGGGTGCTGCAGGCGCGCAAGCGCGCTGAGGCGGCCAAGCAGGCCTGGTCAGAGGTGGCGGGCGGTGAGATGCACCGGCTGGCCGTGCTGCCCGAGCCGTTCAGCCTGCTGGGTGATTCGATCGAGCAGCTGTTCCCGCGCGGTGCGCGGCTGGCACAGGCGCTGCGTCTGGCAGCCCAACAGACGGTGGCGCAGGGCCAGGCCCCCGGCATCGGCCTGGGCATGGAAGTGGCCACCAGCCTGCTGTATCTGGACGCGGCGCTGGAAGACGGTGAGTTCGATCAGCCCACCGAAGGCGATCGGGTAGAACGCCTGGCCGTGCGCATCGAGCAGGCCGCGGCCGGGGGTGACGCCCAGCCGCTGGACCGCTGGATGGAAGAGCTGTATCGGCGCGTGGCCGATCGCCAGACGCTGGGCAGCGTGGTGCAGGAGCTGCGGGCTACGCTGGCCGAGGTCGAGCGCCAGATCGACCACTTCTTCCGCCACCCCGACGACGCCGAGCCGCTGAAGGACGTGCCGCATCAGCTGGGCACCATGCGCGGCGTGCTGGCGGTGTTGGGCATCGACGCGGCCACATTGGCCCTGGTGCGCATGCGCGAGGATGTCGAGGCCCTGCTGCAGGAGGCGCCCGACACCCATGCCGGCGGCGCCGGCGCGTGGATCAACCGCCTGGCCGGCAACCTGGGCGCGCTCGGGTTCCTGATCGACATGCTCAACGTTCAGCCGCAGATGGCGCGGGCGTTGTTTGTCTTCGAACCGTTGTCGGGCATGTTGTCGCCGGTGATGGGCCGCCATGCACCGCTGCCTGAATGGGTGGACCGCGCCCAGGCCCTGGCCGAGGCGGTGCGCCGCGACGACGTGCCGCTGGCGGCCGTGTCGGCCGAGCTGCAGGCGTTGTCGGAGCAGCCCGATGTGGCGCACGCCCCGGTGCTCACCGAGCGCATTGAATCGGCCCAGGCCGCGCTGGAGCAGGCAGCCGCGGCCGGTGCCGGCCCCGCGATGGAAGAGGCCGTTCGCGAACACGTCGCTCAGGCAATGAACGACTTCGTGGCCACGGCCACCAGCCCGATGGGCCTGGATCCGCTGGGCCTGCCAAGCATCAGCCGGCCGATGGCGCTGGACGTGCCTGTGGGCGAGGCCTCAATCACTGGCCTGGAAGACGATGCCGAAATGCGCGACGTCTTCCTCGAAGAGTCCCGCGAGGTGCTGGCCGATGGCCAACGTGCCCTGGCGGCGCTGAATGGCCAGCCGCAGAGCGTCAGCGACCTCACGGTGCTGCGGCGTGTCTTCCACACCCTCAAGGGCAGTGCCCGCATGGTGGGGTTGCTGCCTTTCGGCGACGCCGCCTGGGCCGGGGAGCAGTTGTACAACCACTGGCTCGCGTCTCAGGCGCCGGCCAGTGTCGAGTTGCGAGTGTTCACCGCGCAGGCGCTGGATGAGCTGGCGCAGTGGGTCGACGCCATCGCCCAACGGGCTGACGACGGAATCAACGGCCGTGCGCTCATCGCCGCGGCTGATCATTTGCGCCTGACCGGCGAGCTGTTGCCGATGGACGAGGTGGCAGAGACCGTGTCGACGCCGATCGACATCGTGCAGGCGGAGGCGACACCCGAGCCGGTGGCCGAGGCTGAACCCGCCGAGCCGGTGGTCACGCCAGCGCCCGAGCCGTCGATCTTGTTGCCTGAGCTGCCCGCGTTGCCCGATCTGCCGGCCGAGCCCGAGGTGGTGCCTGAGCCGGCCGACAGCCTGGCGGCGCTGGACCTGCCGCTGGACATCAGCGCGCTCGAAGCCTTGGATGCCGGCACGCTGCAGCGGGTGGACTTCGACCTGCCGGTGGAAGAAGCGGCCGCCGAGCCGTTTGTGGAGCCGCTGATGGCCACGCAGCCGGCGCCGCTGGAGCCGGCCGAGCCAGCGCCAGCGGCGGGCTGGACCGAGACGGCACCGTACCGGGCCGAGTCGGCGCCGCTGCCCACCGTCGAGACGGTGGACCTCGATCTCGAACTCGATCACGGCCTCGACCTGCAGCTCGATGGCGACGAAGAGCAGGCCCCGGCCGCGCCCGCCTCACTGCTGGACATCTCGCTCGATGTGGCGCAGCCCGAGCCTGTTTCTGCCGATGAGGTGCGCCACATCGGCGACCTGCAGGTGCCAACGGCGCTGTTCAACATCTACCTACAGGAAGCCGAGGAACTGTCCCGGCGCCTGACGGCAGGCCTGGCCGATTGGGCCGAGGCGCTGGACCGGCCGGTCGGGCAGGACCTGGTGACGGCGGCCCATTCGCTGGGCGGCAGCTCGGCCACCGTGGGCTACGACGACCTGGCCCATCTGGCGCGGGCGCTCGAAGACGCGCTGCAGCGCTCGGATGCGTTGGGTTGGGGCCTCGAAGACGATGCCGCCTTGTTCAACGAGACGGCCGATGCCATTCGCGCGCTGCTGCATCAGTTTGCCGCGGGCTTCATGCCTGCGCCGACGCTGCTGCTGCAGGACCGGCTGCATGCCTGGTGCCGCTTGCTTGATGCGCGGGTGGAAACATCTGCCGGCGTGGCAGACGAAGCGGCGGTGGTGGATGTCGCGCTGGATGCGCCTGCCATGGCCGAGCCCGAGCTGGTGGCTGACTCGCGGGCAGTGCCTGTGGCCGAGGTGGCGGTGTCGGGGGTTGTCGCGCCTCCCGAGCCGGTCACCGCTGAACCGCTGTTGCGCCCCGAGCCGGTGGTGTTGCGCGATGTGGTGCCGCAGGCCGTGCTGGAAATGGACATCGACCAGGACGACGTGGTCGATGCCGATCTGTTCCCGATCTTCGAAGAAGAAGCCGAGGATCTGTTGCCGCGCCTGACCGAGCAGGTGCGCGCCTGGATCGCACAGCCCGCCGATCTGGCCACCGGCACCGCGTGCATGCGCACGCTGCACACCTTCAAGGGTGGCGCCCGTCTGGCGGGGGCCATGCGGCTGGGGGAAATGGCGCACCGCTTCGAGACGGCTGTGCAGCAGTTCCTCACCCGCGAACGGCTCGAATCCCAGGAGTTGGAGCCGCTGCAGGTGCGGGCCGATGCGCTGACGCTGGCGTTCGAGCGCCTGCGCCGCCGCGCCGGTGCGGCCACGGCCAGCGGCATGATGCCGTTGCTGGACGAGGGTGAAACCCGCCCGGCCGACAACCTGGAGTCGTCGCAGGCCGAAGGTGGTCTGCCACCCGCCGCCGATGGCGCGGCACCTGCGCCGCTGGACTGGACGCGCCTGCCCTCGGCCCGCCCGCCCGCGTCGATGCCGGATCGCCCGGGCATCAGCACCCAGCCGGTGCGGGTGCGCATCCAGTTGCTCGATCGCCTGGTCAACCTGGCGGGCGAGGTGAGCATCACGCGGGCGCGGCTGGAATCCGAGGTGTCGCAGGTGCGGGGTGTGTTGGGCGATCTGACTGACAACCTCGAACGCCTGCATCAGCAACTGCATGACCTGGGCCTGCAGGCCGAGACGCAGCTGCAGTCGCGTCGCGAAGCGGCCAAGGCTGCGCAGCTCGACTTTGATCCGCTGGAGCTGGACCGCTACACCCGCGTGCAGGAGCTCACCCGCATGATGGCCGAGTCGGTGGACGACGTGGCCACCGTGCGCGGCACGCTGCAGCGCACGTTGCAGAGCGCCGAGGACGAGCTGGCCGTGCAGGCCCGCCTGACCCGCGAGTTGCAGGGCGATCTGCTGCGCACGCGCATGGTCGAGTTCGAAAGTCTCTCCGACCGCTTGTATCGCGTGGTGCGCCAGGCCGCCAAGGAAACCGGCAAGCAGGTGCGGCTCGACATTGTTGGCGGCTCGATTGAAGTCGACCGCAGCGTGCTTGATCGCATGACGCCGGCCTTTGAGCACCTGCTGCGCAACAGCGTCACCCACGGCGTGGAGCTACCGGCCGAGCGCGCGGACGCGGGCAAGGACCCAACCGGCAGCATCGTCATCACGGTGGAGCAGGAAGGCAACGAAGTCACCGTCGAGATCCGTGACGATGGCGCCGGGCTTGACTTGGTGCGCATCCGCGAGCGGGCACTGGCCATGGGGCTGGTCGAGGCCGAGGCCGAGCTGTCCGACAAGGATCTGTCGCGCCTGATCTTTGCGCCCGGTCTGTCGACCGCGGAAGCGGTCACCGAGCTGGCGGGCCGCGGGGTGGGTATGGATGTGGTGCGTGCCGATGTGCAGTCGCTGGGCGGACGCATCGAAACCCGCACCCAGCCCGGCAAGGGCACCCGGTTCCGGCTGGTGCTGCCGCTCACCACGGTGGTGACGCAGGTGGTGCTGCTGCGGGTGGGCCAGGCCGTGGTGGCGGTGCCGTCGAACCTGGTGGAGCTGGTGCAACGTGCTACGCCGCTGGCGGTGGAGACGGCCTATCGCCAAGGACGCTACCTCTACGGCGGCCTGCAATTGCCGTTCTACTGGCTGGGCGCGCTGGTGCAGGGCAGCCCCGCTGGCACGCTGGTGGGCCGCACGTTGCCTGTGGTGGTGGTGCGCTCGGCGCAGCAGCGCGTGGCGTTGCATGTGGACGAGGTGCAGGGCAGCCACGAAGTGGTGGTCAAGAACCTCGGGCCGCAGTTGGCGCGGGTGCCTGGTCTGGCCGGCATGACGCTGCTGGCGTCGGGCCAGGTGGCGCTGATCTACAACCCCGTCAGCTTGTCGTCTGCCTATGGTGACGAGGCGCAGCGGCGCATGCGTGAAGCCTCCCTGGGCGCGCTGGGCTTGATCGGCCTGGGGGCCAGCGGCGAAGACACGGCGCTGCAGGCGCCGCTGATTCTGGTAGTGGACGACTCACTGACGGTGCGCCGGGTGACCAAGCGCCTGCTCGAACGCGAAGGCTACCGCGTGACCCTGGCCAAAGACGGCCTCGAAGCCTTGGACGCGTTGACTCGGGAGAAACCCGCGGCTGTGCTCTCTGACATTGAGATGCCGCGCATGGACGGATTTGATTTACTGCGAAATATTCGCGCAGATGCGACCCTGCAGCAGCTTCCGGTGGTCATGATCACTTCTCGCATTGCCGAAAAGCATCGTGACCATGCCCTTGAACTCGGAGCCAACCACTACCTCGGCAAGCCGTACCGCGAGGAAGAACTGATACGGATTCTGCGCAGCCATGTCCCATCTACACCTGTCCACCCTTGATCACCATGGATAACGCCGTGCGTACTGAGCCCCTTGGCGCAGTCCCCGGCCAACCCATTGCCCTGCCCACGCCGCTGGCGCTCGATCATGTGGCTGACATGACGCGCAGTCGCGACCGTGACATGGTCGACGCCACCCTGGTGGCGGCTTTCATGGACATGTTGCCGGTGCGGCAGGTGGTGGTCTGGCGTCTGCTGGGCGAGCCCGGCAGCGAGCAGCAGTGGCAGCGCTGTGCCTCGCAAGCCATTGGTGAGCTGGTGGCCGGCGTGAACCTGATGCACGCCGAGCACGACGATCTCATCGATCAACAAGTGATGCCGCTGCACACCCGCGCCTTCAAGGAAGTGAGCGTGGTGCAGGAGAGTAACGAGGCGGGTTTCCGCACCGTGCTGCCCATGGCCAGCGAACGCGAGGTGGAGGGGGTGGTGGAGCTGGTAGGCGACATGCCGCTGGACTACCACATGCAGCGCGTGGCCTTGGCCGTGCTGCGGATTCACCGCAACTTCTCCAGCCTGCTCGACTACAGCGAGCGCGACACCCTCACCGGCCTGCTCAACCGCAAGAGCTTCGATGAGACCTTCCTGCGCGCGACGGTGCATGAAGCCACGGCGCAGTTCGAGATCAACCCCGATGAGCGCCGTCAGGCAGCGCGCCGCCGCCATTGGCTGGGCGTGATCGATGTCGACCGTTTCAAGCTCGTCAACGACCGCTTCGGCCACCTGATCGGTGACGAGGTGCTGGTGCTGGTGGCCCGCATCATGCGCAGCACCTTCCGCTTCCATGACAGGCTCTACCGCTTCGGCGGTGAAGAGTTTGTGGTGTTGCTCACCGCGCATGATGAAGAGGGCGCTGGCGCCGCTTTCGAGCGGCTGCGCCTGCACATGGAGCAGTTTGCGTTCCCGCGCGTTGGCCAGGTGACGGTCAGCATCGGCTACACCGATGTGCGGCCGGGCGATACGCCGCAGGCCGCGTTCGAACGGGCCGACCGGGCGGTGTACTACGCCAAGGAAAACGGCCGCAACCAGGTGCATTCCCACGCCACCTTGGTGGACAGTGGCCACCTCGAATCGGGCGACAACATCAGCGACGTCGAGCTGTTCTGACACCGGCCCCTGGGCGGGCCGGTCTCATGCCACCTTGCCCTTGACCTTGCCGTAGCGCAGCAGCGTGCGTGCGCGTGCGGCCGCGTGGTCCACCACGGGCAGCGGGTAGTCGGCCCCCAGCGTCAACTCAGCAGCCGCCAGGTCCACCGGCTTGGCCGTCCACGGCGCGTGAATCGCCTTGTCGGGCAACGCCTTCAGCTCGGGCACGTACCGGCGGATGAATCGGCCCTGCGGGTCGAACTTCTCACTCTGGTTCACCGGGTTGAAGATGCGGAAGTAGGGCTGCGCATCGCAGCCGGTGGAGGCCGACCACTGCCAGCCGCCGTTGTTGGCTGACAGGTCGAAGTCATTGAGCTGGCGGGCAAACCAGGCTTCGCCCCAGCGCCAGTCCAGGCCCAGGTCTTTGGTGAGGAAGCTCGCGGTCACCATGCGCAGGCGGTTGTGCATGTAGCCGGTCTGGGCCAGCTGGCGCATCGCGGCGTCCACCAGTGGATAGCCGGTGCGGCCCTCGCACCAGGCGGCGAACAGCGCCTCGGCCTCGGGGCCGCTGTCCCACACCAGCGCGTCGTACTCGGGCCGGAAACAATGGCCGTCGACGTGCGGGTGATGAAACAGCACCTGCATGTAGAACTCGCGCCAGATCAGCTCCGACAGCCAGACTTCGGCCCCACGCGAGCCGCCGATCCAGCGGTCGTAGGCCAGCCGCACCAGCTGCCGGGCTGAGACGTTGCCAAAGCGCAGGTCCACGCTCAGGTAGCTCGGGCCCTTGGCAGCGGGGAAGTCGCGCTGATCGGCGTAGCGGTCGATGCGGTCGACGAAGTCTTGTAGACGCTGGTCGGCACCGCTCATCCCTGGGCGCAGCCAGGGGTCGAGGCTCGCTGGGTCGAAGCCGAGCGCCGCCAGTGAGGGCAGGCCGGTGTCCAGGGCTGCCGGGACAGGGGCAAGCCGGCTCAGGTGGGGCTGCACGGGGCGCGCTTGCCGATCAGCCAGGGTGAGCCGCTTCAGCCAGGCGTTCTTGTACGGCGTGAAGACGGTGTAGGGCTGGCCCACGGCGGTGAGCAACTCGTCGGTCTCGAACACCACCTGGTCCTTGCAACCGAACAGGGCGATGCCCAGGGCCGCCAGCGCGCGCTGGGCCTGCTGGTCGCGTACCAGAGCGGCTGGTTCACAGTCGCGCGCGCAGATCACCCGCTGCACGCCCAGCGCCTGCGCCACGGCGCACACCTCGGGCACGGCCTGGCCGTGCCGCACGATCAACCCACCGCCGTGCAGGCGCAGAGCGGCATCGAGTTCAACCAGGCTGGCATGCAGGTAGCCCAGCCGGCGATCCTCGCGCGGCAGGGGGCTGAGGATGTCGGTGTCGAAAACGAAGACGCACCACACCCGGCGTGCGCTGCGCAGGGCCAGGCTGAGCGGGGTGTGGTCGTCGAGCCGCAGGTCTCGGCGCAGCCAGACGAGTGCGGCATCGCAGGAATCGGCTTCAGGGTTGGGGGCCTCGGGTAGGCGCCAGCGCAGGGTCGGCGATTGGGTCATCGCTACAATCGTCGCATGCCTGGAGCCGGTTCGATCAACCTCACTCACCACTTCCTGATCGCCATGCCCGGCATGGCCGACGAGGCCTTTTCCGGCACGGTGGTGTACGTCTGGGAACACACCGACCAGGGCGCTCTCGGGCTGGTGATCAACCGCCCGATCGAGCTCAAGCTGGCTAACCTCTTCGAGAAGGTCGACCTCACGCTGGGCCGTGACGACCTGGCCGAAGACCCCGTCTACTACGGCGGCCCGGTGCAAACCGAACGCGGCTTCGTGCTGCACGACCGGCTGGGCGAAGCAAGCGGCACCTACAGCTCCACCCTGCCCATCCAGGGCGGGCTGGAGATGACCACCAGCCGCGACGTGCTCGAAGCCCTGTCGCTCGGCGCAGGCCCCAAGCGGGTGCTGGTGACGCTGGGCTACTCGGGCTGGGGCGCCGGCCAGGTGGAAGATGAAATCTCGCGCAACGGCTGGCTCACCGTTGATGCCGATACCTCCGTGATCTTCGACACCCCGGTGGAAGAACGCTACGGCCGCGCGCTGGCGCTGCTGGGCATCGACCCGGCGGCGTTGTCGCCGCAGGCCGGGCACGCATGAGGGGCGCCAGGCTCCCATGACTGCCACCTCGTCTGCCGCGCTCACCCTGTTGGCGTTCGACTACGGCCTCAAGCACACCGGCGTGGCCGTGGGCAACACCTTGATGCGCCAGGCCGAGCCGCTGACCACCGTGCACGCCGAAGGCGATGCGCGTTTCGACAAGATCGGCAAGCTGATCACCGACTGGTCGCCCGCCGCCCTGGTGGTGGGTGTGCCCCGCCACCCCGATGGCGCTGCGCATGACAACACCCACCGCGCCCAGCGCTTTGCCCGCCAGTTGCACGGCCGCTTCCGGCTGCCGGTGCACGAGGTGGACGAGCGCTACAGCACCACCGAGGTGTTGGGTGGTGGCTCCGGCGGGCGGGGCGATGTGGATGCACGCGCCGCCGCCGTGCTGCTGCAACAGTATTTCCAGGAACAAGCCATGAAGGAGGCGCCATGAACGCCCTGCGCATCGACGCTGAAGCGCTTTACGCCGAGCTGCGCCGCGCCGTGCAGCCGCACTTGAAACCCGACACCGCGCTGGTGGGCATCTGGTCGGGCGGTGCCTGGCTGGCCGAACGGCTGAAGCAGGATCTCTGCCCAGACGCGCCCCAGGGCGTGGTCTCCAGCGCATTGCATCGCGACGACTTCAGCGCCCGCGGCATGGCGGCGGGGTCCGACGCCACGCGCCTGCCGTTCTCGGTGGACGGCCGCCCGATCCTGCTGATCGACGATGTGCTCTACACCGGCCGCACCATCCGCGCCGTCATCAATGAGCTGTATGACTTTGGCCGCCCGGCCTCGATCCACCTCTTCGTGCTGGTGGACCGTGGCGGGCGCGAGCTGCCCATCGAGCCCAGCTTTGCTGCGGCCAAGATCGCGCTGCCGCCCGAGCAGCGGCTGTCGCTGATGCGCAATGAGGCCGGCCGCTTCGAGTTCACCGTGCAGGAGCAGTCCTGATGCTGTCGCGCCGCAACCCCCAGCTCAACAGCCACGGCGAACTGATCCACCTGCTGTCGGTGGAAGGCCTGCCCAAGGCGGTGCTGACGCAGATCCTCGACACCGCGGGCACCTTCCTCAGCGTCAATGACCGCGAGGTGAAGAAGGTGCCGCTGCTGCGCGGCAAGAGCATCTTCAACCTGTTCTTCGAGAACTCCACCCGCACCCGCACCACCTTCGAGATCGCGGCCAAGCGGCTGTCGGCTGACGTCATCAACCTCGACATCGCGCGCTCCAGTACCGCCAAGGGCGAGAGCCTGCTGGACACCATCGCCAACCTGTCGGCCATGCATGCCGACATGTTCGTGGTGCGGCACAGCGAATCGGGCGCGCCTTACCTGATTGCCCAGCACTGCGCGCCGCATGTGCATGTCATCAACGCTGGCGACGGGCGCCATGCGCACCCCACGCAGGGCCTGCTCGATGTGTACACCATCCGCCACTACAAGAAGGACTTCGCCAACCTGCGCGTGGCCATCGTGGGCGACATCGTGCACTCGCGCGTGGCACGGTCGGATATCCATGCGTTGTCGACCCTGGGCGTGGCCGAGATCCGCGCCGTGGGCCCGAAGACGCTGGTGCCGAATGACCTTCGCGAGATGGGCGTGCACGTCTTCCATGACATGAAGGAGGGTGTGCGCGACTGCGATGTGATCATCATGCTGCGCCTGCAAAACGAGCGCATGAGCGGCGGCATGTTGCCCTCCGCCAGTGAGTACTACAAGAGTTACGGCCTGACCGAGGAAAAGCTGGCGCTGGCCAAGTCCGACTGCATCGTGATGCACCCGGGGCCCATCAACCGCGGCGTCGAGATCGATTCGCAGGTGGCCGATGGCCGCCACAGCGTGATCCTGCCGCAGGTCACCTTCGGCATCGCGGTGCGCATGGCGGTGATGTCCATCATCGCGGGGAATGAGGCATGAAGATCCTGATCAAGGGCGGTCGCCTGATCGACCCGGCCACCGGCCGCGATGAAGTGGGTGATGTGGCCATTGCCACCGGGCGCATCGTGGGCCTGGGCAAGGTACCGGCCGACTTTGCAGCCGATCGCGAGATCGATGCCCGCGGCCACGTGGTGGCACCGGGCTTGGTTGACCTGGCTGCGCGGCTGCGCGAGCCCGGCCATGAGCACGAAGGCATGCTGGAAAGCGAGCTCAGCGCGGCAGCGGCAGGCGGCGTGACCAGCCTGGTGTGCCTGCCCGACACCGACCCGCCGCTGGATGAGCCCGGCCTGGTGGAGATGCTGAAGTTCCGCGCCCGCAAGCTCAGCCGTGCGCGGCTGTTCCCGCTGGGTGCGCTCACGCGCGGGCTGGCCGGCTCGGTGCTGACCGAGATGGTCGAGTTGACGGAGGCGGGCTGCGTGGGCTTTGGCCAGGCCGAGGTCCCGATGGCCGACACCCAGCTGCTGCTGCGTGCGCTGCAGTACGCCTCGACCCACGGCTACACCGTGTGGCTGCGCCCGCAGGACGCGGCGCTGGGCAAGGGCGTGGCGGCCAGCGGGGCCGTGGCCACGCGCCTGGGCCTGTCGGGCGTGCCAGTGGCGGCCGAGACGATCGCGCTGCACACCATCTTCGAGCTGGTGCGCGCCACCGGTGCCCGGGTGCACCTGTGCCGCCTATCCAGCGCTGCGGGCGTAGAGATCGTGCGTCGCGCCAAGGCCGATGGGCTGGCGATCACGGCCGACGTCAGCATCAATTCGCTGCACCTCACCGACGTGGACATCGGCTACTTCAACCCTGCCATGCGCCTGACGCCGCCGCTGCGCCAGGGGCGTGATCGCGACGCGCTGCGTGCGGCGCTGGCCGACGGCACGATCGACGCGCTGGTGTCCGACCACACGCCGGTGGATGTCGATGCCAAGACCTTGCCCTTCGGTGAGGCCGAACCCGGTGCTACCGGCCTGGAGCTGTTGCTCAGCCTGACGCTGAAGTGGGGCCAGGAGCGCGGCCTGTCGCTGGCCAACACGCTGGCGCGGGTGACCTGCGATCCGGTGCGGGTGCTCGGCGATGCGCTGGGCTCGCTGTCGTCCAGCGCCGGTCGGTTGGTGGAAGGCGGCGTGGCCGATCTGTGCGTGCTTGACCCCGAAGCCCAATGGCGCGTGTTGCCCGAAGCGCTGAAGAGCCAGGGAAAGTACACGCCCTTCGGCTACGCCGACACCGGCATGGCGCTGCCGGGCCAGGTGCAGGCCACGCTGGTGGCCGGCACGGTGGCCTACCAGCGCCAGGCGACCGGCTGACGGGCGGGCCGGACGGTGTTGCGGTCGTCGACACGTCTGCTGCACGCCGTGGCGCATGTGGCGCACGGCACCTGGGTCGCCCAACGGGGGCTCATCCAGGCGCCGGCGGCAGCGCGTCACCAGCGGGTGCGCTGGTGGGCGGGCAAGATGCTGCACATCCTCGGCATCGAGGTGGAGGCGCCGCTGGGGTTGGGGGGCGCAGGGCCGCTGCTGATCGTTGCCAACCACGTGTCTTGGCTGGACATCCTGGTGCTGCATGCGCTGTGCCCACATGCCCGTTTCGTGTCCAAGGCCGGTGTGCGCCATTGGCCCCTGATTGGTTCGCTCACGCTGGCGGCAGGCACCTTGTTCATCGAACGCGAAAGCAAGCGCGATGCGCTGCGGGTGGTGCACCACATGGCCGAGGCCTTGAAGGCGGGCGACACGCTGGCCGTGTTTCCCGAAGGCACCACGGCCGATGGCCATGCCTTGCTGCCCTTCCACGCCAACCTGCTGCAGGCGGCGCTGGCGGCTGACGTGCCGGTGCAGCCGGTGGCCCTGCGGTATGCCGATGAGCAGGCCTCGCCCAGCGCGGCGGCGGCCTATGTGGGCACGACCACGCTGGTGAGCAGCCTGTGGTCGGTGGTGCGCGCTCGCGGCTTGCGGGTGCATGTGCGGGTGCTGCCGGTGCTGCCGATCGAAGGGCGCGACCGCCGCGCCCTGGCCGAGGCGGCGCGGGCCGCCATCGACAGCGCGCTGGCAAGCTACCCTCGCCATTGACGGCGGGCGATGCCCGGGCATCCCGCTGACCCTCATGGTTTTTGCGGGCTCGGGCTATGCTCGACCGTGACTGATGTCACGGCGATCCGAGCCAGGAGGGTCAGCAATGGGTGTGATGCAAGGTGTGGCGGGGGCTGCAGGCCGCCAGATGGAGCGTCAGGTCGGCCGGCAGCTGGAGAAGCTGATGGCCGCCCGGCTGGACAGCGGCACCCGCTCGCTGGCGGTGGCCTGGCCCGGTGGGCGCGTGGGGCCCGGTGATGCCAAGGTACTGCTGCGGTTTCGCGCAACCCGCTGGTTGACGGCCATGGCGCAGGCACGGTTGGGTGATCTGGCCGAAGCCTATGTGCGCGGCGAGCTGGACATCGAAGGCTCGATGCGCGATTTGATGGCCGCTGCTGCGGCCCTGGTTCAAGATCCCACCAGCGAAGCGCTTGTCAGCCCCTGGCGACGACTGTGGCAGCACTGGCGCTCGCGTCGGCATCACGACCGGGCGCATGACGCGCAGCAGGTCCAGTTCCACTACGACGTCTC